>WNGH01005804.1_pt1 | contig 11742 bp, 2 predicted proteins | sample 5400631 | NCBI WGS metagenome assembly WNGH01 (sample SAMN13153373, study PRJNA577476) | soil metagenome | isolation source: 115 cm soil or saprolite under Garry oak tree replicate 1 | place: USA:California | collected 2016-06-15 | reverse complement strand
CATACCGAGGCGATCGCGGCTCGACCAGATCGGCGGTATTCAGCGAACCGGCCGATCCCCCGATTAGCGTCAACCGACTCACAAGTTGACCACCGAAGGGCAGTCGATCGAACGCCAGAATTACGTCAAAGCCCGCGGTGCGGAGCGCAGCCTCGCCCTGGGCTCCGCTCACTCCCGCAACTGCCAAATCGGCGTCCTTCGTCTCGCGTGGCTCACCATAGACGGCAAGGGCAAGTCCGCCGTAGGCCGCGGCCTCGAGGTTGGCTCGCTCAAGTGCTTGAGACGCGGCGACCAGAACCGCGACGGGGTCGTTCAGATCGATGGATGGCATCACTTTCGCGTTTGCTTCGCTGTTCGAGCAACTGTCGGCCCAGGGCGACAAGTTCAAGCGTGGCGCGCCGCAACAAACCACGGCGACGGTCCGCTTCCGCTAAGCGTTGGTCTAATTCTCGCTGGTTAATTTTCACTGTTTTCTTAGTATAGCGCATCATCGCAATCAGTCTGCAAGATAATGTCGCAGAGCGCTCTCTAACTCTGGATATTTGAACTGATATCCGGCGTCGTTAAGTTTCTTCGGTGTCACACGTTGACTGACCATCAACATCTCGTCCGCCATTTCACCAAACGCCAGGCGCGCCGCGAAGGCCGGAATGGTCATCACCGTCGGACGCGACAGAACTCCGCCAAGCGTCTTTGTAAACTCTTCGTTCGTTACCCGATTCGGAGAGACTACATTCAATGGACCGTGTATCGAGTCGTCGGCGAGTGCCAATTTGATCGCGCCAACCACATCGTCAATTGCCACCCAGCTTATGTACTGTTTGCCCGATCCAACTTTGCCGCCCATGCCCATCTTGAAGGGCGTCAACATCTTTCCCAGCATGCCGCCCTCGCGTGCGAGAATCGGACCGAAACGTAAATTGACGACGCGCACGCCGACTTTCGCCGCAGGCGCAGTCGCGCGTTCCCATTCGCGGCACACATCGGCAAGAAAGCCGTCGCCCGAGTCGCTCGTTTCATCGAGCATCTCATCGTCCCGATCACCGTAGAATCCGGTCGCCGAAGCACACAGGAAAGCGCGCGGCCGTTGAGTCAGCTTCGCGATGGCTTCGGCTAGTAGATGCGTTCCGTTCACGCGACTATCGTGAATCTTTCGCTTCTTCTCATCAGTCCAGCGTCCTTCCGCAATGTTCTCACCGCCGAGGTTGATGATCGCGTCAAAGCCTTCCAGATGCGCAGCATCAATCTGTCCGTGATTAGGATGCCACTCGATCTCGTTGCCTTTCGGCGATGAGCGTACCAGGCGATTAATTTCACCGCCATCAGATTCCAATTCCGGAATCAGAGCCGATCCAACCAGTCCACTCGCTCCAGCGACCAAAATCTTCATGATCAAATTTCCTTTTTTTCAACCTTCAAGTACATGTTGATACGAAGCAATTTGTTTGCCCATGTCGTTGCGCTGCCGACGGAAATACTGAGCCCTCATTTATCTGCAATCTCTGCGGTCAGATTTGCTTGCGCGGCGGTTCTCAAATCGTCCAGAATCGTAACTCAGTAACCCCTCTCATGCCTACAAATATTCGTTGTATTTGAACTAAAAGTCTGTAGAATGCCCGCGTCTTTTTACTCGGAATAACGCCTTCAAGCGAACCCGCTTCGCGCTAAAAGACTCCGGCTGAGGGCTACTCCGAACGTTTCGATTCACGCCGAGGCACCCCCCCAGTGCATCGCTTCAGAATACTCGCCCCCATTCTCGTCTGCACGGCTGCACTCTGTCTTATCAATCTGAAGCAGGCCCAAACTCAGTCGACCCTCCGCCGCATCACGAACACTACCGAAGAGGGCATTAACATCAACCCATCGATTAGCGGCGACGGCAGAATCGTCGCCTTCGAATCCACGGAAGACATTGCGGGGGCCGGTGGCTCAGATCATTTCAGAGCGATTCGCGCCAATGTCGCTGCGGATCCAGCAACCTTCTTTCAAATCGGCGGCACGCGCGCGGTGGCTCCGGCGATTTCGCGGGATGGATCTCGAATCGCGTTTGCTTCCAAGGATGATCCACTCGGAACCAACGCGGACGGCAATTCGGAGATTTTTCTTTTCGATGGCGCGAAACTCATACAGGTCACGAACACTTCGCCGGGCGATCTTTCAAACAGAATCGCAAACGGAAATTTTCAAGCTTCGATTTCTGACGATGGACGCTTCATCGCATTCTCGTCGAACCGCGATCTGGCGGAACAGAATGGCGACGGCAATCTCGAAATTTTCATTTGCGATACAGTCACGAACAGCTTTACGCAGTTAACTAATTCTTCCGGCATCGTCGGCTTCAGTGATGCAAAGATTAGCGGGAACGGCGCGAGCGTCGCTTACATTCGCGACGGTGGAACCGCACCCAGTAGCAATCGCGATCTGCTCGAGCAGCCGCGCGTCGGTTTGGGTCCAATCTCGCTTCTCGCCGCGAATGTTCCCTCGCTGAAGATGACTTATGGCCGAGCGATCAGCGTTGACGGCACGCGCGTGGTTTACTCTGCCGAGACGGCAACGAATTCGAGCCAGGTTTTTCTCTACGACGGTCGCAACGGTGGTGTCGTCAAACAAATAACCTCGCTCGGCGCGCGCGCGACTGAAGTGCCGCTGCATCCGACGATCAGCGGTGACGGTACGCGCGTCGCCTTCGCCACGCGCCGCAACGTTATTGGCGGCAACTCAGACGCGAGCGTAGAGCTATACGTTTTTGACATTCCCACGGCTCAATTTTCAAAGATCACAAATTCTCCGTCGAGCGCGACCGCGGAGGTTGTATCGTCGCTCAATGACGACGGATCGATTGTCGCATTCAATTTTCCGCGGGTGCTTTCGGGCGCGGTTGCGAACAGTGATTCAGCCAACAACTCTGAGATTTACGTTACCACGGTTCCGGCGCGTCCGGCGTTTGGAGCTTTAACCGCTATTCTCAACGGCGCATCGTTCGGCCATGAACCGTCAGCGATTAAAGCCGTAGCGCCCGAGAGCATTGCCGTGGCCCAGGGAAATGTGCTCGCGAACACGACGATCCAAGCACAACGTCTGCCCAACGGCAATTTTCCCACGAACGTCGCCGGCACGAGCGTCACCGTCAACAGTCGCGCAGCACAAATCTTTTTCGTTTCACCTGGACAAGTCAATTTCCTGGTGCCGCCCCAAACGGAATTCGGAAATGCCGACGTGATCGTCACAAATGCGGAGAACTTTTCCTCGCGCGGGACTGTCCCGACGCTACGCACAGCGCCTGGCGTTTTCACCAAGACCGGCGACGGAATCGGCGAAGGCGTGATCCTGAATAGCGACACCTTGCAGGAAGGACCATTCGATCCTACCAGCGGAACTCTACGTTTGACGATCTTTGGCACTGGCGCACGGAATGCGACGCAGACCTCCGTTTTGATTGGCGGTCGTACAGTGAATGCCGAGTCGGTAATCCGCTCGCCTGACATGCCCGGTTTGGACGAAGTTCACGTCTCGGTTCCAAAAGACCTGCGCGGCGCCGGCGCGATCAATCTCTCGCTTCAGTCTGACGGACGCGAGAGTAATCCCGTGAATGTTAGTTTCACGGGCGATCCGAGTCGCGCAATTTTTATCAACGAGGTGCTGGCCGATCCTCCTGACGGTATTGCCGGCGACGCGAATCACGATGGCGTTCGTGATGGAACTCAGGATGAGTTTGTCGAACTCGTCAACGGAACCGCGACCGACGACATTAACCTCGGCGGTTGGACCATCCGCACGCGTCCAATAGGAAGTTCAACCCAAACGACTCGATTCACCTTCGCGGCGGGAACAATTCTGTCAGCAGCAAACGCTATCGTCATCTTCGGGGGTGGAAATGCCAACTTCAATCCGAATGATCCGGTTTTTGGCTGCGCTCAGATCGTCAAGGCGACGACTTCCGCGGGACTCTCGCTTACGAACAGCGGCCTCACGATTCTGATACGCGACGAAGCAGGCAATCTCATCACCCAATTCTCTTACGGCGGATCTACCGGTCTTGACGGAAACAATGGGCAGTCGTTAACACGCTCGCCGGAGATCGCCGGCGCATTCGTGCAGCACACAGCCGCCGCGGGCGCGGATGGCCGGCTATTCTCCCCCGGCTTAAAAACCAACGGAACGCCCTTCGGCAACTGTCCAGGTCATTTGACGACGGTCAGCATTTCCCCGCTGGCGGCAACTGTAAATGTGGGAGAGACGACGCAGTTCGACGCTCAGGCTTTCGATGAGTATGGCCGCGCCATGAAGGGCGTCTCAATTACTTTTACCCCAGATACCGTAACCGCGGCCACGATCGATTCAGTTTCGACGAACCCGATCACGGTAGTGACCACGGCAACCGTCAGCGGACACAACCCGGGCACAGCGCGCATTCGCGCTTCAGCGACGGATGGAACCACCACGGTGAATAGCGCCCAATCAACCCTGACGGTCGTTGGGCCTTCGCTGTCAATCAATGATGTGAGCTTGAATGAAGGCAACGCCGGCACGACGATCTTCACCTTCATCGTGAGTCTCAACCAACCTGCGCCTAAAGGTGGCGTAACTTTCAGCCTCGCAACTCAAGATAGCACCGCGACCGTGGCTGACAATGATTATCAGGCGCGCATTCTGACGGGACAGACAATCCCAACGGGTCAGCAGAGTTATACCTTCGATGTCGCGGTGAATGGCGACTTGAAGATCGAGAGCAACGAGACTTTCTTCGTCAACGTGACGAACGTAAATGGAGCGAGCCTGAACCGCGGACAAGGAGTCGGGACGATCGTGAATGACGACATCCCCATGCTCAGCGTCGATGATGTCTCAGCGAAAGAAGGCGACAGCGGCTCGACTCTTTTCACGTTTACTGTCAGCTCTACTCTGCCGGCTCCTGCGGGTGGCATCACCTTCGACATCGCCACTCACGATAGTACTGCGACGACCGCCAGCGGTGATTACGTTGCGCGCTCTCTGACGGGTCAGTCCATTCCCGCCGGGCAACAGAGCTATACCCTCAGCGTCATTGTCAACGGGGACACCCTGGTAGAATCCGACGAATCGTTCTTCGTCAACATCTCCAATGTTTCTGGCGGCTCTGTCTCGCGTGGCCAGGGCGTGGGAACGATTTTGAACGACGACGCAGCAAACTTGGTAATAAGCCAGCTTTATGGTGGCGGCGGAAATTCCGGAGCGGCTTACAAGAATGACTTCGTCGAGATTTTCAATCGCGATAACACGACGATCGATTTTGCAGTAACGAATTACTCTCTGCAAAACGCTTCATCGACCAGCAACTTCGGTTCAACCGGCTCCGCGAACAAGTTTGATCTAGCCTCGGGTAGAATCGGTCCACATCAGTATTTTCTCGTGCAATTGGCTGGTGGGACGAGTGGCGCGGATCTTCCAACGGCGGACGCTACGGGAAGCATCTCGATGGCTGCCACGACGGGCAAAATCGCGCTCGTGCGCGGAACCACGGCCCTCGCGGCAGTCACCTGCCCCATCGATTTGAATATCGCGGATCTCGTAGGCTATGGCAGTCCAAACTGTTTCGAGGGATCCGGGCCCACGGCAGGGCCCGGCAATACTACCGCGGACTTCAGGAAAGCGGGCGGTTGCACCGACTCTGACAACAACGCGGCCGACTTTTTTGTCTCGACCCCGAACCCGCGCAACCTAAGCTCACCAGGGAACAACTGCACCGGCGGCGCTTCTCCAAATCTATCCATTAACGATGTCACGGTTACTGAAGGGAACAGCGGGACTACTACGGCTGTCTTCACCGTCAGTTTGTCCGCGCCCGTTCAGGGAACCGATGTGACTTTCGATATCGCTACCCAGGACAACGCTGCGACGGTCGCAAATAATGACTACGTCGCTAAGAGCTTAATCAATCAGATCATTCCTGCCGGGCAAACGACTTACACGTTTGCTGTAATCATAAACGGTGATACGGCGGTCGAACCGAACGAAACATTCTTTGTTAATGTCGCTAACGTGAGCGGCGCCCACATGACTGATGGTCAGGGCGTGGGAACAATTCAGAACGACGACTTTCCGTCGCTTTCAACTAATGATGTCTCGGCAAACGAAGGCAATGCCGGAACGTCCACCTTTAGCTTCGTCGTCAGCCTTTCCGCGCCGGCTCCAGTGCCCGTGACGTTCGACATCGCGACTCAAGACAGCACCGCGACTGCGGCCGACAGCGACTACGTCGCACGGAGTCTGACCGCACAAACTATAGCGACGGGGCAACAGACTTACCATTTTGACGTCACAGTTAACGGCGATACGAAAATCGAACCCAACGAGACATTCTTTGTAAACGTTACGAACGTCTCGGGGGCAAGCGTTACCGATGGCCAGGCAGCGGGAACAATTCTCAATGATGATACGCCGGTATTAAGCATCAACGACGTTTCAGCAAATGAAGGCAACAGCGGCACTACCAACCTGAGGTTTACTGTCACATCGACTTTGGCTGCTCCGACCGGCGGCATTACTTTCGACATTGTGACGCAGGACGGCACCGCCACGGTGGCTGGCAACGACTACGCCGCCCGCAATCTAAAGAGCCAGACCATTCCCGCCGGGCAGCAGGCGTATCTGTTCGACGTGAACGTAAACGGCGACACGCTGGTCGAGCCAAACGAAACTTTCTTTGTAAATCTCACCAATGCTTCCAGCGCAACCATCGGTGATGGGCAGGGCCAGGGAACAATTCTGAATGACGACACTGCCAATCTGGTCATCAGTCAGGTGTTTGGCGGCGGCGGAAACTCCGGCGCCACTTTGAAGAACGACTTCGTCGAGATCTTCAACCGCGGCTCCACGATGGTAGATTTTTCGATCACGCCATATTTAGTTCAGTACGCCAGCGCCAATGTTTCCGGCAACTTTGGCTCGGATAAAACGAACCTCACCTCGGGCACGATCGCTCCCGGAAAGTACTTTTTGCTTCAAGAAGCTGCGGGCAGTGGCGGTACGACGAATCTTCCCACGCCTGATGCCACGGGCAGTATTGCTTTGACAACGGCCTCCGGCAAAGTTGCGCTGGTCGCGGGCACGACAGCACTCTCTGCCACTACATGCCCGGGAGATGACGGCGCGAGTCCTTTCAATCCCAACAATTCCAACATTGCCGACTTTGTTGGTTATGGGGCTACCGCTGTTACAACCGGTCATTGTTACGAAGGAGCGGCGCCGACAAACACGCCGTCGAATACCACGGCCGCGTTCAGAAAAGCCGGCGGCTGCACGGACACCAACAACAACGCGGCGGACTCGCTTGTTTCCGCTCCATTCCCGCGCAACTCCGCTTCTCCCGCCAACAACTGTACAGGTAGCTCGCCTCCGAATCTCACCATTAATGATGTGACCGCGACCGAGGGAGATAGCGGCACAACGACGGCAACTTTCACGGTCGCGTTGTCCACGCCGGCTCAGGGTACTGACGTTACTTTCGATATTGCAACCCAGGACAACACCGCGACTACCGCCAATAATGACTATGTCGCGAAGGGTCTGATGAACCAGTTTATTCCCGCCGGGCAAACGACGTACACATTCGCCGTCACTATTAACGGCGATACCGCAATCGAGCCCAATGAAACGTTTTTTGTGAACGTTACCAATGTCAGCGGGGCCACTGTGACGGACGGCCAAGGTGTGGGAACAATTCACAACGACGATCTTCCCACACTCTCAGTCGACGACGTCTCAGCCGACGAAGGCAACACGGGGACGAACAGTTTCAGTATCGTTGTGCGTTTGTCAGATCCCGCCCCGGAGCCGGTAACGTTTGATATTGCCACGCAAGATGGCACGGCAACAGTTGGTGAATATGACTATTTGCCCCATAGCCTCATGAAGCAAACAATTCCCGCGGGGAAACAAATCTATCCATTCGAACTGACAATTGTCGGCGATACAAACGTCGAAGCAAACGAAACATTCTTCGTTAACGTGACAAATGTCAATGGCGCAACTGTTCAGAAAGGTACGGGCACCGTAACAATTCCCAACGACGACATTCCGCCGGTAGTCATCAGTGAATTCCGCACGCGCGGACCCAACGGGGCCAACGATGAATTCATCGAGATTTATAACAGCAGCGACAGCCTGATCGAAATAAGCGGCTGGAAGATCAAAGGCTCGAACAGCGTGGGCACGATCGCGACGCGCGTGACCATCAATAACAACACGCTTCTTCCGGCGCGCGGACACTTCCTGGCTACCAACAGCACGAGCTACAGCGGAAGTGTAGCCGGCGATCAAACCTACACTAACGGCTTCACCAATGATGGCGGCCTCGCAATCACCACGTCGGATGACTTAATCGTGGATCAGGTGGGAATGAGCGCAGGCTCGGCATTTAAGGAAGGCCCAACGCTCGCGCCTTTGACCACTGATAGTAATCACAGTTATGAACGCAAGCCGGGTGGCTTTCAGGGAAGCACTCAGGACACTGGGGACAATAATAACGATTTCCAACTGATCGCCAGCGATCCGCAGAACCTCAGCAGCGGCCCAACGCCCGGGTCAACGCCAACGCCGACACCAACTCCGACGCCAACGCCCACACCGGTTCCCACTCCAATTCCTCTCGTCGTCATTAGCCAAATCTTTGGTGGCGGGGGAAACTCCGGCGCGCCCTATAAGAATGACTTCATCGAACTATTCAATCGCGGTACTACGCCGACTGACATCACAGGCTGGTCGGTGCAATACGCCTCGGCTTCCGCCACAAGCTGGTCCACGACGCCACTCTGTCCGTCGGGGACTTGTTCACTCGCGCCGGGTCAGTATTTCCTGGTACAGGAGTCAGGTGGCGCGAGTGGATCGAGTTTGCCCGCGCCTGACGCAACCGGCAGCATCAACATGTCGTCGACTGATGGCAAAATTGCTCTGGTGGCTGGCACAGCCACGCTGAGCAGCACTGATTGCAGTACCTGGAAATCTAATTCAGTCGATTTCGTTGGCTATGGCAGTGCAACCTGCTTCGAAGGCAGTGGCGCGACTCCCATTCTGAGCAGCACCAAAGCGGCGCGGCGAAATAATAACGGCTGCACTGACACGGACGATAACGGCGCGGACTTTACAGCGCCGTCACCGAACCCGCGCAATAGCAGCTCGGCGTTCAATGATTGCAGCGCCCCGGCGCCGACACCTACCCCAACGCCAACTTCCAGTCCAACGCCTTCGCCGTCGCCTACGCCGACTCCGCTGCCGACACCGACACCCTTGGTTGTGATCAGTCAAGTATTCGGTGGAGGTGGAAATTCTGGCGCGCCGTACAAGAATGACTTCATCGAAGTATTCAATCGCGGCACGACGACGGCTGACATCACGGGCTGGTCGGTACAGACGGCCTCGGCCACGGGCACCAGTTGGACCGTCACGACCTTGTGTGCCGGCGCGTGCACGATCGCTCCCGGCCATTACTTCCTGGTGCAGGAAGGATCGGGCGGCGGCGTGGGAGCCAATCTCCCTGCGTCTGATGCCAGCGGCACCGCAAGTCTCTCAGCCACAGCAGCGAAGGTAGCGCTGGTGAGCAATACTACCGCATTGACACTAAGCGGCTGTCCATTCTCAGCTTCAGTAATAGATTTTGTTGGATACGGAACGGCCGATTGCTTTGAAGGATCAGCACATGCGCCGGCCCCGAGTAACACTACCTCAGACTTGCGAAGCAATAGCGGATGCATTGACGCGCACGAGAATTCAACCGACTTTGCCACCGGCATGCCGAACCCACGCAATAGCAGTTCGCCGCTCAACGATTGTAGTGCGCCTACACCAACACCAACACCAACACCAACACCGACGCCGACTCCGACGCCAACTCCGACTCCTACGCCGACTCCTACGCCGACGCCTACACCGACTCCGACTCCAACTCCGACTCCGACGCCTACACCCACTCCGACGCCAACTCCCACGCCTACACCGACGCCCACGCCAACACCGCCTGTGGTCATTAGCGAGTTCCGCACGCACGGGCCAACCGGCGCGAGCGACGAATTCATCGAAATCTACAACAGCAGCGACAGCCCAATAGATATCAGCGGTTGGAAGTTAAGAGGATCTAGCAGCGGCGGAGCGGTAACCACGCGTCTTACGATTAATGCCGGCACGACGCTGCCGGCGCGCGGACACTTCCTGGCCACAAACTCCGGCGGCTACAGTGGCAGCGTCGCCGGTGATCAAACTTATACCAGCGGCGTTGCCGACGATGGCGGCATCGCGGTCACCCTGCCCAGCGATTCCATCGTCGATCAAGTTGGCATGAGCACGGGCTCAGCATTCAAGGAAGGCACGGTGCTAACCGCGCTGACTACGAACACGAACCGAAGTTACGAGCGCAAACCCGGCGGCCCGCAAGGCAGCACTCAAGACACAAACGACAACACAAACGACTTTCAAATGATCAGTCCAAGCGATCCGCAGAACCTAAGCAGCAACCCGACGCCCGGGCCAACGCCTACACCGACACCGACGCCAACTCCGACCTCTACTCCGACTCCAACTCCGACGCCAACCCCTACTCCTACTCCTACTCCTACTCCTACTCCGGCACCAACTCCGACTCCGACTCCGACTTCTACCCCGACCCCGACACCGACGCCGACACCAGTGTCCAAGGTAGTGATCAGCCAAGTCTATGGTGGCGGTGGCAATGCGGGAGCGACTTTCAAAAATGATTTCATCGAGATTTTCAATGGCGGCAATCAGACAGTTAACCTGACTGGTTGGTCAGTCCAGGTTGCGACGGCCACCGGAACCAGTTGGTCCGTCACGAATCTCACGGCAACCTCACTCGCACCAGGTCAATATTATTTGATTCAGGAAGCGGCCGGCGCCGGAGGAACCACGAACTTACCAACGCCTGAAGCCACCGGGACCATCGCAATGTCAGCGACGGCCAGCAAAGTGGCGCTCGTCAATACGACGACGACTCTTACAGGCTCCTGTCCTGCCGGCGCGAGCATCCAGGACTTTGTCGGATATGGATCGACGCCAAACTGCTTCGAAGGCTCCGGACCAACGCCTGCGCCGAGCAATACGAATGCGGTGCTAAGAAATAACAGCGGCTGCACGGACACGGACCAGAACCCTCTAGATTTCACCGCTGGTGCGCCGAATCCGCGCCATACTGCCTCAGCCACGAATCCATGCCTGATTAGTTCAATTGCGCCGGGCGCAAAAGAATTTCAATTCGCATGGATTGCAGTGTTTGTTTTCTTTATGAGCTCCCCACCGCATGATTTGCCAAAAACAACACCGTAAAATTTCTGTTTGCTTTTCGTAAATCCTTTGGAGTATAAGAGCAGGCGTCAACTGGAGTGATTTGATCGCTGAGCCTTGGTTGAAGGCGACTCTCCTCGATAAGATTAGTTGGCGGTCAACAGTCTCAGAATCCCGTTCTACGAGCAAGCGTTTCGCTCTGACGAACCAGACCTTTACGCCTCGCAGAACCTAACAAAATGGCGCATGACCCGTGATGTTTGTTGTCATGCCTAGTTCTATCGCAAGTTGAAGCCCCGTAATCCCCTCGGTGACTAGTTGCCTTACGGTGACTAATCACTTCCCGGTGACTACGGGGCTTTGTTGACAATAACAATCTCCGCCGCGCTTTGCGTCGAAGTTGCCATGCCTAGACAACTGGCACTTTAGCGCAAAGTGCGGCGGTAACACAACCTGAAAGGAAGGTTACCATGA
>WNGH01019387.1_pt1 | contig 11746 bp, 12 predicted proteins | sample 5400631 | NCBI WGS metagenome assembly WNGH01 (sample SAMN13153373, study PRJNA577476) | soil metagenome | isolation source: 115 cm soil or saprolite under Garry oak tree replicate 1 | place: USA:California | collected 2016-06-15 | reverse complement strand
ACCTATCCGCTTTGACTTGGTCAGTGCTCCGGCTTGGTCTCGAGCGCGCTCGGGCGCGTGAGCAGCCGCTCGGTCCAGGCCGCGACCGCGGGCGGCGGCTCGATCTCGGCGAGCGGCAGGAACTCGAGGAACGGCAGATAGCAGAGATCCGCGAGCGTGAATCGATCGCCCACCAGGAATTTTCCCCCGCCGAGCTGGCGCTCGACGACGGCCAGATGTTTCTCGACCTCCGCCTTGGCCTGCGCCATTGCGGTTTCGTTCCAACGCTGCTTCGGCAAAAATCGCTTGGGAAAGATGATCGCCGCCCACGGCCGCGTCATCTGCAGATCGCAGAGCTTCATGTGCATGTCGACGAGCGCGCGGCCCCGCGCCTCGGACGGAGCCAGGGCCGGAATCGGGTGCGTGGCTTCGAGATAGTCCAGGATCGCGGTCGACTCATAGAGCACGAAACCATCCTCCTCGAGCGTCGGCACGCGGCCATAGGGATTGAGTGCCAGATAGGGGGGCTCCCTGTGCTTGCGCGCCGTCATGTCGAGCGGGACAGGCTCATAAGAGATCTGCTTCTCGATCAGCGCGATCAGCACCCGGCGCGAATAGGTCGAGAGCGGATGGTAGTGCAGCTTGATTGCCATGGCGAAGCTCCCCGATCGGCCGCCTCAAATCTGCGCATGCATGCACATCAAAGCGTCTCGACAGCACCTTTGGGCGGCAAGTCTGTTGTATTTATGCAACGATCAAACGAAATCGTCATCCTAAAAACACGACACCGCAATCGCACTTTGACGCTGGGGCGCGAATCAGCGCGGCTTAAGAGCGCGAGGCGTCACCTGCTCTGTTCTCTGGCATCGGATTTGCACCGTTGCCCGTATCGGAAAAGAGGGGTGAAAACGATGCTCACCGCTTTGATTCTCGTGTGCTCGCTGGCGATCACGCCGGAGCTGCGCAACTGCGATCGTAACAATGCCTTGCAGGTGCTCCAGGTGCCGGAGCAATTCGGCAACCCGGTCATGTGCATGATGCGCGGGCAGGCGTATCTCGCCGGGACCTCGATCGGCCAGGAAATGAAGGAGACCGAGCAGGTGAAGGTGCTGTGCATTCGCAGCGGCAACCTGCTCGGCAAGATCGGCTGACCTCGGCCCTCGGCGGCGCTGGTTGCGATCGGCAGTGCGGCAATCTCCACCTCTCCCCGCTGGGGAGAGGTCGATCCTCGCCGAAGGCGAGGATCGGGTGAGGGGGATCAAACTAAAAATTCAATTCGTGCTCCCCTCACCCCGACCCTCTCCCCAACGGGGAGAGGGAGCCTGCTCTCGCAGCTCCCCGTAAGCCGGACGACCGGTGCCGCCATCAGCACGCTTCGACGTGGCGTGCCTTGCAGGTGCGCAGCACTTCGTCGGGATCGCGCTTCCACCAATTGTTGGCCGAGAAGATCTCGACCTCGTGGAAGCCGCGATAGCCGGCTCGCTCCATCAGCCCGCGGATGCCGCGGATGTCGATCACGCCGTCGCCCATCATGCCGCGGTCGGTCAGCAGGTCCTTGGTCGGGGACAGCCAGTCGCAGATGTGGAAGCCGAGCAGCCGGCGCGCGGGCGTAGCCGCGATGCTACGCGCGAGCTCCGGATCCCACCAGACGTGATAGACGTCGACCGCGATGCCGACCCCCTCGCCGAGCCGTTCGCACAGCGCATTCGCCTGCGCGAGGGTGTTGATGCAGGCGCGATCCGCGGCGTACATCGGGTGCAGCGGCTCGATCGCGAGCGGCACGGCTGCGTCGCGCGCGTCCTGGAGGATTGCGGCGATGCCCTCCTCGACCAGTGCCCGCGCGTCGGCGATATCCCGGCTGCCGTCGGGCAGCCCGCCCACCACCAGCACCAGACATTGCGCCGAAAGCTCGGCCGCCTCCTCGATCGCGCGCCGGTTCTCCTCGATGGCGGCGGCAAGCCCGGGGCGGCCCCGCGCGGTAAAGAAGCCGCCGCGGCAAAGCCCGGTCACGGCCAGTCCTGCGTCGCGGATCCGCCGCTGCGTCTCTCTCAGCCCGAGTTCCGCGATCTGGTCGCGCCAGGGCGCGATGCCGCGGATGCCGTGGCGCTCGCAGCCGGCGATGATCGCATCGAGCTTCCATTGCGCCCGCACGGTCGCGGTGTTGAGCGAGAGCAGCGCAGGGTCGGGATGATTCACGCTTCGATGCCGTTGGTCGCCAGCAGCGTGCGCATGCGGCGGGTGGCGAGATCCGGATCGCGCAGCAGCTCCGCCCGGTCGGCGAGCCGGAACAATTCGGACAAGTGCAGGATGTGACGCGCGCTGTGCTGGCCGCCGACCATCACGAAATGGTCCTGGTGTCCGTTGAGCCACGCCATGAACACCACGCCGGTCTTGTAGAACCGCGTCGGTGCCGCGAAAATGTGCCGCGACAACGGCACGGTCGGGGCGAGGATCTTCTCGTAAGCCGTGCGGTCGCCACGGGCGAGCGCGGTCAGCGCCGCGGATGCCGCCGGCGCGATGGCGTCGAAGATGCCGAGCAGGGCGTCGGAATGGCCGTGCTCGTCGCCCGCGATCAGCTCCGCGAAATGGAAATCGTCGCCCGTGTACATGCGCATGCCGCGGGGCAATCGCCGGCGCATGGCGATCTCGTGCTCGCCGCTGAGCAGCGAGATTTTCACGCCGTCGATCTTTTCGGCATTGTCGGCCAGCACGGCGAGGCAGACGTCCATCGCCGATTTTAGATCTTCATGGCCCCAATATCCGGCGAGCGCCGGATCGAACATGTCGCCGAGCCAGTGGATGATCACCGGTTGCCGCAGCTGCGAAAGCACGCGCGCGTAGACTTTGGCATAATCGTCCGGGGTGCGCGCCGCCGCGGCGAGCGCCCGGCTCGCCATCAATACGATGCGGCCGCCGAGCTTTTCGATCGCCGCGCATTGCTCCTCGTAGGCGCCGATCACGTCGTCGATGCCGACGTGCGGCCCCGGCGGCAAGTGATCGGTGCCCGCCCCGCTGAACACGATGGCGCCCGGGACCGCGGCCGCCGCCGCGACGCTGCGCCCGATGAGCTCGAGCGACGTCGGCCAATCGAGGCCCATGCCGCGCTGGGCGGTGTCCATGGCCTCGGCCACCGCAAAGCCCAGCCGCCACAGATGCTGGCGGTACGCGATCGTGGCCTCCCAATCGATCGCCGGCTCGACCCAGGGATCTTTCCCGGACAACGGATCGGCGACCACATGCACGGCGGCAAACGCCCGGCGGTTGAACGGCCCCGCGGCGACCGCAGGAAACGGACTCGGGGCGCCGGTGCGGTAGGGCTCGAGCCGACGCGAGGATGTCGGCAGCTTCAGGCTCGCCATGATCAAACCTTCAGCTCGGGGATATCGACCCAGCGCCGCTCGGCCCAGCTCTGCTGCCCGAGCTCGGCGAGTTGCACGCCCTTGGCGCCGGCGAGCAGATCCCACGGAAACGGCTCGTCCTGCGCGAAGTGCCGCAGGAACAGCTCCCATTGTGCCCGGAAGGCGTTCTCATAGGGATCGTTGTCCGGGATCTCCTGCCAGCCGGCGAAGAAGTCGATGGTCTGCGGGATGTCGGGATTCCACACCGGCTTCGGCGTCGCCGCGCGCGGCTGGATATAGCAGCGCCGCAGGCCGGCGACCGCCGAGCCCAGCGTGCCGTCGACCTGGAACGTCAGGAGATCGTCGCGCCGCACCCGGGTGCACCACGAGCCGTTGACATGCGCGATGATGTTCCGGTCGAGCTCGAAGGTCGCGTAGGCGGCGTCATCGGCGGTGGCGGCGTAGGGTTTTCCGTGCTCGTCCACCCGGTTGGGAATGTGGGTGGCGCCGCGGCAGCTCACGGCCTTGACGGCCCCGAACAGGCCTTCGAGCACGTAGCGCCAGTGCGCGAACATGTCGAGGATGTAGCTGCCGCCGTCTTCCTTGCGATAGTTCCACGACGGCCGTTGCGCCGGCTGCCAGTCGCCTTCGAACACCCAGTAACCGAATTCGCCCTTCACCGCGAGGATGCGGCCGAAGAAGCCCGAATCGATCAGTCGCTTGAGCTTGCGCAGGCCGGGCAGCCACAGCTTGTCCTGCACGACCCCGTGCTTGACCCCCTTGGCGCGTGCCAGCCGGTAGAGCTCGAGCGCGTCCGCAAGATTGGTCGCAGTCGGTTTTTCGCAATAGATGTGCTTGCCGGCCGCAATCGCGCGCTTGACCGCGCCGACCCGCACGTTGGTCGCCGACGCGTCGAAGAAGATTTCGTAGCGAGGATCGGACAGCGTCGAATCGAGATCGGTGCTCCAGCGCTCCACGCCGTATTTGGCCGCGAGCTCGCGGAGCTTTTCCTCGTTCCTGCCGACCAGGATCGGATCGGGCAACAGCCGCCCGTCGTCGAGACGCAGTCCGCCTTCGCTGCGGATCTCCGCAATCGAGCGCTCCAGATGCTGGTTGGTTCCCATCCGGCCGGTGACGCCGAACATGATGATGCCGACCCGCCGGGCGGCTTTTTCAGATTCGGATTTGCTTGCACGGATATCCATGTACGACTCCAATTCCTCTGGGTGCTTACTGCCGCGCAACGACCCGGCTATCTGATTTACGGCAAACCTCGAACGCATAGCGCTGCGCGGGCTCGTAGACGCCCATGGCGTTTGTCCATGGCTTGAGGTTCATCGCGGGTCGGGCCGGAATCGACATGGAATTGATCGGTTGGGTACATTGCGCGGTACCACAAGCAAGCGCGGCGTGCCACCGCGCCAAGGAGAGGAAGCCCAATGAATCGCGGCCGGATCGCCCTTGCGGCTCTGGTGGCCGCTTCGCAGCATGGCCAACGACGACAAGCTCGTCGCCGACTATGTCGGGATCGAGAAGCCTTACGACGCCGAGGCCGCCTACACCGACGAGTTTCTCGACAAGAATCCGCGCGATCTGGCGCGAGCAGTTGAAATGCTGATGGATCCGGCCAATCTTCCGCGCCGCTTCGAGGACGTGGAATCGCTCGAGGCCTTCATGGCCCGGCCGCGCCGGGCGCTCGTCGAGGATCTCGCCGCGGTTCCCGGCGATATCCTGGTGCTCGGCGCCGGCGGCAAGGGACTTCGGCAAACGCTGGAGCGCGACGGCATCGAGACGATCGCCTGCGATCTGCTCGACCGCCGCGCGGTCGAAGCAACACTGCCGCAACTGCCCAACGTGATCTTCATGGCGGGGCGCAAGTTCGGGGCCGGCGAGGACGAGCCGCTCACCTGGGCGATGAACGTGCTCGTTCCGGCGGTCGTCGCCGAAGCGTTCGCGACTTCCCGCATCGTCGCGTTCTCGACCGGCTGCGTCTATCCGTTCGTCGCAGTGGATTCCGGCGGCTCGCGGGAAGATTCGCCGCTCACCCCGCCCGGCGAATACGCCAATTCGTGCGTCGGCCGCGAGCGCGTGTTCGCCTATTACTCGGCGCGGCGCGATACCCCCGGCCGGCTGTTCCGGCTCAATTATGCGATCGATCTGCGCTACGGCGTGCTCCACGACGTCGCCCGCAAAGTGCAGGCCGGCGAGGCGGTCGACGTCACGATGGGCTACGTCAACGTGATCTGGCAGGGCGACGCCAACGAGCGGGCATTGCGGGCGCTGCGCCATTGCACCGTGCCGACCAGCCCGATCAACGTCAGCGGACCGCAAACCGTCTCGGTGCGCGCCCTGGCGCGGGCGTTCGGCGAGCGGCTCGGCAAACAGCCGATCATCGCCGGCGACGAGGCGCCGACCGCGTGGCTGACCGACACCAGCACGGCCGGTCACTTGTTCGGCCCGCCCGGCGTGCCGCTCGAAGCCATGATGGATTGGGTCGCCGACTGGGTGGCGCGCGACATGCCGAGTCTGGGCAAGCCGACGAAATTCGAGGTGCGCGATGGCCTCTATTGAGGACACGCTGATCACCGAAATTCTCGCGCGCGCGCATGCGCCGGCGGCGCTCGAGCTCTCCGCGGAGGCGGGCTGGAACCAGACGGCCGACGACTGGAAGGTCTTTCTCGCGCACGGCCGCGTGACCGGCGTGCGCGCGGCGGGCCGCCGCCTGGTGGCGACGGCGGCGATCCTGCCCTACGCGCGCTTCGGCTATGTCGCCATGGTCCTGGTTACGCCGGCGTTTCGCCACCGCGGCATCGCCACGCGGCTGTTGCGGGACGCGATCGCCACGCTCGAAGCGCAACATCGCACGCCGATGCTCGACGCCACTCCGGCGGGTGCCGCGGTCTATCGGCCGCTCGGCTTCCGCGAGATGTTTTCGATCCGGCGCTGGCAGGGACAAGGTCGTGACGCCGCCGCGCCATCTGGCATTCGCCAAGCGACCTCGGCCGACCTGCCGATGCTGACCGAGCTCGATGCCAAGGCTTTCGGTGCCCCGCGGCCGTTTCTGATGGCGAGTTTCTTGGCGCGGCTGGGCACCCGCGCGTTTATCTCCGCCGACGGCTTGGTCATCCGGCGCAGCGGATTGCGCGCCGACCAGATCGGTCCTCTGGTCGCGCGCGACGAAACTTCGGCCGCGAACCTGCTGGCGGCGGCGCTCGATGCCGCGCCCGGCCCGGTGTTCATCGACCTGCTCGACGGCCGGGAATTTTTGGCGCGCATGCTGTCGGGGCGCGGCTTCGAGGTTCAGCGGCCGTTCAGCCGGATGGCGCTCGGCACCTCGACGCCGTTCGGCGATCCTGCGCTGCTGTTCGCGGCCGCCGGCCCCGAGTTCGGCTGATAAGAGTAGGAAATGACCGCGGCCTTGCACCGGAATGACATCCCCCGCGAAGTCCTCGACGTGCTCCACCGCGGCGCCGTCATTCCCGCGCATCCATTGGCGCTCGATGCTTCGCGCAAGCTCGACGTCGCGCGGCAGCGCGCGCTCAGCCGCTATTACCTCGATGCCGGCGCGGGCGGGCTTGCGGTGGGAGTGCACACCACGCAATTCGCCATCCGGCAAATGGACCTCTACGAGCCGGTGCTGCGCCTCGCCATCGACACCGCGCGCGAGTGGACGGACCGGCCGCTCGTGATGATCGCCGGACTGTGCGGCCGCACCGAGCAGGCGCTGCGCGAGGCCGCGGTCGCGCGCGGTTTTGGTTATCACGCCGGGCTCCTGAGCCTTGCCGAGATGCAGGGCACCTCGGAGGATGAGCTGATCGAGCACTGCGAGACGATCGCGCGCGAGTTCCCCCTGGTCGGCTTCTATCTGCAGCCGAGCGTCGGCGGCATCGTGCTCACGAGCGGGTTCTGGGCGCGCTTTGCCGGGATCGACAATGTTTTGGCCATCAAGGTCGCGCCGTTCAACCGCTACCGCACGCTCGACGTGGTGCGCGGGGTCGTCACGGCCGGGGCCGAAGAGCGCATCGCGCTCTATACCGGGAACGACGACCACATCGTGCTCGACCTCCTGACGCCGTTCGAAATCGCGCGCGGCAACGAGCGCGTGTCGGTGCGGTTTCGCGGCGGACTGCTCGGCCATTGGTCGGTGTGGGTGCGCACGGCCGTCGATCTCTTCGCGCGCTGCCGCAAGGCGCAGTCCGCAAGCTGCGTCGACCGCGCGCTGCTCGAGCTCGACAGCCGCGTCACCGATTGCAACGCGGCGTTCTTCGACGTCGCCACCGATTTTCGCGGCTGCATCGCCGGCTGTCACGAAGTGCTGCGACGCCAGGGCCTGCTGGAGGGCATCTGGTGCCTCGATCCGCGGGAAAGCTTGAGCCCCGGGCAGCGCGAGGAGATCGACCGGGTCTATCGCGAGCATGCCGATCTCGCCGACGACGCTTTCGTGCGGCAGAATCTGGCGCACTGGCTGGAGTGACTTGAAGCGAAGGCCCCGGCCCCGCTCGCCTTCGCGTTGCTCAGGCGAGCGACCCTCCCCACCGCTGCGCGGGGGAGGGTAGGGCCGCGATCTCTACGCGGCCCGCGCCGCCCCGCGGGTGGCGTAGGGGCGCACCCGCCGATTCCGAGGGGGACGAAAGCCGCCGCCGGTGCTACATTGGGTTACCGCGGTCCTGCGATCGCGCGCCTTGATGTTCGCAATGGATTTTGCCCACACCAACGAGCATGGGAGGAGTACATGCCGGACAGTGTCTATAAGGTGATCGAGCTGGTCGGCACCAGCACCAAATCCTGGGAGGATGCCGCCAAGAACGCGGTCGATCGGGCGGCGAAATCGCTGCGCGACCTTCGCGTTGCCGAGGTCGTCCAGCTCGATATGGTGCTCGACAACGGCAAGGTGGAGGCCTATCGGGCCAAGATCAACGTCTCATTCAAGTACGAGGGCGGCGGTTAGATCGATTGCGCCGCCGCGGGACGCGACCCGTGACTTGCACCGGAATCCGCTCTTTTTCGGATTCCGGTGCTCGAAATTTTATCCAGGGACAGATTATGGAACGAGCAACGTTCCTGACAGCGGCAGGGATTCTGTCCGCCGCTGCCGCGAAGAACGGACCGATCTGATGGCCATCGATTACGCGCGGCTCAAGGCCTGGTCGTTCCCGGACGTCAAGCAAAGCTACACGGGGAAAGACGCCATCTTGTACGCGCTCGGGATCGGCCTGGGCCGGGACCCGGTGAATGCCGACGAGCTGCGGTTCCTGTACGAGGACGGCCTCGCGGTGCTGCCCACGTTTGCGGTGGCGCTGGGCTATCCGGGCGGCTGGTTGCGCGATCCCAAGACCGGCGTCGATTGGAAGCAGGTGCTGCACGGCGAGCAGGAGCTTCACCTGCACCGGCCGCTGCCGCCGGAAGGCGAGGTGGTCGGACGCACCCGGGTCGAGGAGATCATCGACAAGGGCGCGGGCAAGGGCGCGCTGATCTATTCGAGCCGCGAGGTCAGCGACGTGTCGAGCGGCGAGCGGCTCTGCACGTTGCGATCGACCACCTTCTGCCGCGGCGACGGCGGCTTCGGCGGGCCCGCGGGCCCCATCAAGAGCCCGCACCCGATTCCGGAGCAGCCGCACGAGCTGGAATGCGATCTTCCGACTTCGCCGCGCGCGGCGCTGATCTACCGCTTGTCGGGCGATTACAATCCGTTGCATATCGATCCGGCGGTGGCCCGTGTGGCCGGGTTTTCCAAGCCCATCCTGCATGGGCTCGGGACCTACGGAATTGCCGGGCACGCGCTGCTGAAAACGCTGTGCGCTTACGATCCGAGCCGGCTCGAGCGCATGGACGTGCGGTTTTCCGCGGTGGTGTTCCCGGGCGAGACGATCCGCACCGAGATCTGGCGCACCGGGTCCGGAAAGGCGGCGTTCCGCTGCCGCGTGCTGGAGCGCGACGCATTGGTGCTCAACAACGGCTATGCCGAATATCGCGATTGAAAGGGTGGAGCATTGGTCGGCATCCAGAAATTCGGCGGCTATATCCCGCGGCTGAGATTGAGCCGCAAGGCCATCGTCGATGCGCATTCCTGGGCCAATCCGGCGCTCAAGGCGCAGGCGAAATCCGAGCGCGCGATCTGCAATTGGGACGAGGATCCGGTGACGATGGCGGTCGAGGCGGCGCGGGACTGCCTCGGCCGCAATAGCCGCGCCGAGGTGGCGGCGCTGTATTTCGCCTCGACGTCCGCGCCGTTCGACGACCGGCAGAACGCCGGCATCGTCGCCGAGGCGCTCGGCGTCGGCGGCAAGGCCGCGGCGCTCGACGTCGCCGGTTCGCTGCGGGCCGGGACTTCGGCGCTCATCGCCGCGGCCGGCGCGGTCGCGCTCGACCACAAGCCCGTCCTGGTCGTTGCCGCCGAGCAGCGCCGCACCGCGGCCGCAAGCCCGCTCGAGCTTTCGAGCGGCGACGGCAGCGCGGCCGTGTTGCTCGGTCCAGGCGACGGCGTCGCAAAGCTCCTTGCCCAGCATTCGGCGGCCATCGATTTCGTCGACCATTACCGCGGCCATGGCCGCGAGTTCGATTACGTCTGGGAAGAGCGCTGGATCCGCGACGAGGGCTATCTCAAGATCGTGCCGGCCGCGGTCACGGCGCTGCTCGAGAAAGCCGGCATCGCGCCCGCGGATATCCAGCATTTCTGCTTCCCTTGCGCGCTGCCGCGCGTCGGCGAAACCATTGCGCAGCGCTTGGGACTTCCCGCGTCGAGCCTGCGCGACCAGCTCGCCGCGGGCTGCGGCGACACCGGCTCGAGCCATGCGTTGGTGATGCTGGTGCACGCGCTCGAAGCGGCCGCGCCCGGCGATCGGATCCTCGTCGTCGGCTTCGGCCAGGGCTGCGACGTGCTGCTGTTTCAGGCGACCGGCGCGCTCGAAGCGTGCGCGCGACCGGCCGGCATCGGCCGCTCGCTCGCCCGCGGCAAGAGCGAGAGCAACTACCAGAAATATCTGGCCTTCAACGATCTCGTGAAGATGGACAAAGGCTTGCGCGCCGAGGTCGACCGCCAGACGCCGCTGAGCACGCTGTACCGCAAGCGCGACATGCTGCTCGGGCTGGTCGGCGGCCGTTGCCGCATCTGCGGCACCATGCAGTTCCCGAAATCGCGGATCTGCGTCAACCCGAACTGCAACGCGTTTCACAGCCAGGACGACCAGTCGTTCGCCGATTTTCCGGCGCGGGTGCTGTCCTGGTCGGCCGATTATCTCACCTATTCGCCGGATCCGCCCGCCTATTACGGCATGGTGCAGTTCGATCCGGGTGGCCGGCTGATGGCGGACTTCACCGACGTCGACCGCGGCGCGGTCGAGATCGGCATGAACATGCGCATGGTGTTCCGCGTCAAGGAGCGCGATGCGCAGCGCGGCTTCGTGCGTTACTTCTGGAAGGCGGCGCCGGCCGGCGCGCCGGCGCAAGCGAAATCGGAGGCTTGATCATGGCCAGCGGCATTCGCGACAAGGTCGCCATTCTCGGCATGGGGTGCTCGCGGTTCGGCGAGCGCTGGGACGCCGACGCCGAGGATCTCATCGTCGAGGCCTATGAGGAGGCGCTCGGCGACGCCGGCATCGAGACCAAGCAGATCGAGGCGGCCTGGTTCGCCACCGCGATCGAGGAGCAGCACGTCGGCAAGTCGGGCGTGCCGCTCGCGGTGGCGCTGCGGCTGCCCTACATCCCGGTGACGCGGGTGGAGAATTATTGCGCGTCGGGCTCCGAGGCGTTCCGCGGCGCGACCTATGCGGTGGCGGCCGGCGCCTGCGACATCGCGCTGGCGCTCGGCTGCGAGAAGCTCAAAGACACCGGCTACGGCGGGTTGCCGCAGCGCAGCCGCGGCGCGCTCAACTCGATGTACTGAAGAGCCACGACAACGGCAGCCGCAATCCCAAGGCGCATCTCAAGAACAAGATCAGCATGGAGCAGGTGCTCAATGCCGCGATGGTGGCCGAGCCGCTCGGGCTCTATGATTGCTGCGGGGTCAGCGACGGCGCGGCTTGCGCCATCCTCACCACGCCGGAGATCGCCAGGGGGCTCGGCAAGTCCGATCTGATCTCGGTGAAGGCGCTGCAGCTCGCGGTCTCCAACGGGGTCGAGGCGCAGCACAATTCCTGGGACGGCAGCTATTTCGCCACCACCCGCATCGCGGCCAAGCGCGCCTACCACGAGGCCGGCATCGACGATCCGCGCCGGGAGATCGATCTGGTCGAGGCGCACGACTGCTTCTCGGTGACCGAGCTCGTCACCATGGAGGATCTCGCGATCTCGCCGGAGGGCGGCGCGCCGCGCGACGTGATGGACGGGTTCTTCGACGCCGAGGGCGGGCTGCCGGTGCAGATCGACGGCGGGCTCAAATGCTTCGGGCATCCGATCGGCGCCTCGGGCTTGCGGATGATCTACGAGATCTA
>WNGH01005802.1_pt1 | contig 11746 bp, 14 predicted proteins | sample 5400631 | NCBI WGS metagenome assembly WNGH01 (sample SAMN13153373, study PRJNA577476) | soil metagenome | isolation source: 115 cm soil or saprolite under Garry oak tree replicate 1 | place: USA:California | collected 2016-06-15 | reverse complement strand
TTATCCGACCGCCGGATTCTTGTTAACGCCTCGCAAGAGCTAGCGTCTCTTATAAGGAAGCTTCGAAGGAGGCCTCAGGTGTCCATCCAACGGTCAGTACTGTCCGCCGTTCTGCTGATGCTTACTGCCGCTACCGATCCGAGGGGCGCGACACAAGTCACACAAGAATCCCTTGCCGACGGTGTGAAACAGCAACCGGGGATGCCTCGGAATCCAGCTCTTCCGAAACCTGCCCGGTTACAAAACTCCCGTCTCAGCCTTTCGTCCCGCCATCGCCATATCCAGTTGAACTTGGCGCAGGTCAGTTCTGGTTCGGAACCAAGAAAGTGTGGACGAACCTGCCAATCGAGGGAACGTGGGAGGGGTTGCGGCAGAAGATTTTCTGGTGGCGAGAGGGCTATGACTGGCGTGGAGAAAACCCTCCACATTTGACGGTCACAGGTCGACGATTAGACGGAAAAGTCCCTGTCTTAGAACCTGTCCATGCCAATGCTGGCTGGACGAATGATGCGAATCATCCGTTCATGGTAGTCGCCTTTGACATTCCAACGTTCGGATGCTGGGAGATTACCGGGGACTACAAGGGCGATCGATTGACCTTTGTAGTCTGGGTTGGGACTATCTTGGCAAGCCGGCCATCAGCGAGTCAGCCGTCAGAGTGTAGCGCTCAGGACTTGCTAGGGGTCTTGAAAGCGGATGACCCGGTGTATCACGACGCTTTGGAGTTGGCGACGACCTTGGACGCTCACGGCATTCTTGTTAAGTGCGTGCTCCAATCGAAAATGATTCGGGAATTCGAAGGCCAGAAGGGAGCCGCACTCTACAGAACGAATCGCGGCGATTTCGAGGCGTTGTTTCTGCCAAAGGAGCGGGTTTTTGCCGTTCGACCTAGCGAGCAACGGGAAGATGGCAGGTACCTCTACTATTTCGAAGGCGCTCCAAGCCCGTCTTCCCCGCACCCTTTAAACTCCGCCAAACCTATTGTCGAAGAGAAGGTCCATGGATATCGATCTGACTTGGGCCATTGAACACTTGCATGAAATCCACGCACGGACTGGGTTTCGATTACCTCAAACCCAGGTGATGAAGAAATCTGGTGCAGAGTTTGAGGCCACTGCGGGGCAGCAAGATCGCTTTGACAAGATCGAGCTTTGACAAGATGCCTCCTGCCAGTTCCACCTCATATTTAGAGATGTTGGGTAACGCCTGTTTATGAAACTGAGTGGGCTCGGAAACATACGCTTGGAACTCAACTCCTCAGTATCAAAATTATCTGATTCTGGGCGCTCTAATCTTTAGAGATCGGGTTGAGAAGAATCAGCTACTTGCAGGAACAGGTTCAAGCAGGTTTTTGGGCAAGCTAAGAACGGCTCGTTGTGCGGTCCCCTTGGATATTCGCAAGACGTCGCAAATCTCCGCCCAGGAGCGCCCTTCATTGCGAAGGGTGGCAATTCCTAGCCGATCTACGTTTACTCGAGGCCTGGCGAGACGCTTACCCCGTGATTTTGCCAACGCCAATCCGGATTTGACTCGATCGCGAATTAGTTCCCTTTCGAATTCTGCGATTGACGCAAAGATTCCGAAGACCAGGCGTCCGTTCGGCGTTGACGTGTCCACTCCCTCGTGCAGGCTCACAAAATCAATCCCGAGGGCACGGAATTCTTCCAGTGCGTTTACAAGTTGGCGCAAGCTCCGGGCAAAACGGTCGTAGCGGTAGACCACAACACAATCAACCGCGCGCTTGCGACAATCAGCGAGTAACTTATCTAACGCCGGCCGATGCTCCTTCGATCCGCTGATTCCCTTATCGACGTATTCCTGCACGGTCGTCCAATCTCGACGCTTGCAAAACTGGCGAATTTCCGCGAGCTGTACTTCTGGGTCCTGTCCGTTATTCGTGCTCACCCTGGCGTAAATTCCTGCTCTCTTCATGGATTTTCCTTATCTGTTCTCGGCGGCCTTCCACCCAGCCGTGCCCATTTGGCGAGTTCAGTCTTGGAGTGCTTCTTTGCTCGAGCCAAACCACCTAGGCGCGCCCAAATTCGCCTTTGCTCGTTCGTAGTCTTCATAGCGCGAGCAAATCCGCCAAGTTTTCCCAGACCCACGGCATGCGGATTCTTTGGACCCATAGCTATATCTTACATAGCGCTAAGTAAGATTGTCAAGACACAATTGATCCATGGAAAGTCCGGTGAAGATTTCTTAGTTATCTGCTGACTAGAAGAAGAGGGCTAGAGAGGTCTGCCTTTCCGTTGTTGGCTCCAGTCGCCCGGCTACCTCGAGTGCACAGCATCTTGCCCGCATCTCCGCCCCAATCGGCATGACGCGACCGACGCGACCCTCTCCAAGAATTTCGATACAGTATACGGATATGCAGACTAGTCTCGGGGAGCATCATGAATCCAAATAAAGCGCTGTGGGAAAAAGGTGATTTCACAGAAATCGCTGCATTCATGCGTCAATCCGGAGGAGCGTTTGCCAAATCTCTGGAGCTAACACCGCCGCTGCGTGTCTTGGACCTCGGCTGCGGCGATGGCACCACCGCGCTTCCCTTGGCCCATCTTGGCGCGGAAGTAGTCGGAATCGATATCGCCAGAAACCTCGTCGATGCCGGGAACCGGCGCGCCGCAACGGCCGGTCTCACCCGCCTGAAGTTCCAGGAAGGCGATGCCTCCAATCTAGAAGGAGTAAACGACCATTCCTTCGACGTAACGGTATCCATGTTCGGCGCCATGTTCGCGCCGAAGCCCTTCGACGTCGCCAAAGAAATGGTGCGCGTCACAAAACCGGGGGGCCGCATCGTCATGGGCAACTGGATCCCAGGCGATCCTACCTTCGTCTCGCAGTTGCTCAAGATCAGCACTTCGTTCATGCCTCCGCCTCCGGAAGGCTTCATCAGTCCCATCACTTGGGGCGTCGAAGCAAACGTCATCGAGCGGTTTGTCCAGGCCGGCGTGTCCAGCGACAAAATATCCATGGCCAAGGATACTTACCAGTTCATCTCGCCCGACAAGACCCCAGCAGACTTTATTGACTTATTTGAAAAATTCTACGGCCCAACCATGAACGCCGTAGAGGCAGCCCAAAAGAGCGGAAGGATAGACGATCTCCACACCCAGCTGGTGCAACTGGCGAACGCACAAAACCAAAGCACTGATGGCGGAACCCTGATCCCCGCCACCTTCTTGCGCGTTACCGTCCGCGTTTGAGGAGCATGATCGATGCCTGGGCCAGGGACCGCGGATCAATATCCGCGGAAGACTTCCCTGATACGAAGAACGGCAAGGAGAAATGGGATGCGTCCCAAAACCGATGGCATTCTTGAATCCTCATTGTACGTGAGCGATGTGCCTCGCTCGGTTCGCTTCTACGAGGAGACTTTTGGATTTCGCGTAATCAGCGAGTTCGGCGAGCGTGGTTGTGCGATGCACGTGGGTACACGTCAGGTGCTGCTGCTGTTCAAGAAGGCAGCATCGCTCGCGACCCAATCACCTCACGACGGGGACGGCGAATTACACGTCGCGTTCGCTATCCCCTCCGCCGAATTGGCCAACTGGGAGTCGTGGCTCCAAACGAGGGGAATCGCAGTGGAAGAGAAGCGGACGTGGGAACTGGGAGGCTGGAGCCTCTACTTCCGAGACCCGGACCGTCATTTAATCGAACTCGCGACGCCGGGCACATGGTCAGTCTACTGAAAAGAGATGTCCGTCAATCATCCTGCTCGACGAGCCAGGACTGGGTCTCCATGCGCGAGCCCAAAAAGATTTCCTGCGGTTTATAGAAGACAGGCTCTCCTAGCATTTCAGAAACATCTTCGCCGAGATGTTTCAGCTCACCGCACGAGCAAACACTCGATCGCTGCACGCAGCACCACCACATCCACGTTCCCTGCTACGCGAAGAGTCCCTTTGGCGAGCTGGATCTCCATCGACCCCACAGCGAATGGCGAAGACGCGCAACTAGCCCGCCCGGATTTACTCCACGAGATGTCTGACAAAGTTACAGGCAGGAGCTTGCTGGACTGGCGCTTACCAAGCCGTCCTTCGCGATACTTCTTGCGCCAGTAAAAAACCTGATTGGCGTTGACTGCATGCCGCCGCGCCACGCGCGCTACCGACGCCCCGGCTTCTAACGTCTCTTCGACGATTCGTCGCTTCTCTTCGACCGATCGCCGCCGTCTCGCTTCTCGCTTGGGTGTCTCATCAAGGATGGCCTGCTCGGATGTGTCCATCTATTCCCTCGTGGACACTTCCTGATGTGCCCACAAAGGACATCATCCTCACCCACACTTATTCTGTCCAAACGGCCGTAACCAGACGCTTACCGACGACCGTTGGTCGCTCGTCCCGGTTGGAGGTGCTGACCTAGTCCCTTCGTTTGTGGCACTTCTAGGGAACCATCTTGAGGTCACCGTCCTACTGGATTCGAGAAAGGAAGGCAATCAGCGTCTCGCTAAGTTAGCAGACCAGGGCATACTCGCAAAGAATCGAATCATCGGTGTGGGGGACATCATTGGCGCAAAGCTCGCGGACGTTGAGGACTTATTCGAGCCCGCAGAATATCTCGACTGTGCAACCGGGCTTTCGGTTCTGGGATCACGGAGAACGATTTGGTTGGTGCTGACCCGATTGTATCCAAAATAGCGCGGCACCTTAAACGGGAAAGATTTGACCACGGTCGCCCGGCAGACGTCCTACTACGTCAACGCGATACCTTCCTGCCATCTCTCAGCCCAAACACCTTGGAGCGGTTTGAGCATTTGTTTAAGCGAATCAACGCGACGCTTGGCACTAAGTAGCCACAGACACCAGGCGGGGAGGCTGAGCGTCATTCCGTAGCCTTGGTGTATCACGCGACACCGGCGCTTAGAGCAACGATATCGATCGGCAAGCGTCTTACCTCGCGGCGCGGGTTTCTGGTTATTCTGCGGCCCCTTGCACGAGATCTAATGCATCTCGATATAGGAACGGAACCCAGAATACGGAGTCGTTTGCCGTTCCTCGCTTCTCGAAGAAGCCAACTTCGGCAAGTTTCTCGGCCAGCGCAATGGCTTCGTTCTTTTTCAGCTTCCATATGGACGCGAGAGTATCTCCGGTGTGCTCTGTTTTTTCGCCACGCAACTTTTCTATGTGCTTGGTCAAGTCAGGATACTCCGCGCATAGTGTCTGACCGTATCTGACGTGCGAAACCTCCGGCAGAGCCTCCTTGAACGCAGTTCGGTCGAATAGTGCTTCCTCCAGCGGCTCGGGCAATCCCAGTTCAAGCTTTTTAAGTTGAACCTCGCGAACGCACGACAAGAGATGAATAAGTTCACGCGGTGCCGTAAACTTCAGCCCATCGCTGGTCCGAGAAAGCATCCAATCGAGGGTAGTTGGCTTTCTGGAACCTGCGTCAACCTGGTTTGGGAATATTCGCTCAAAGATGGCCGACTGCTTTTCGTTGCTCCCCAGCACCTCATCACGATCGACGCTGTAGAATTTGCAAATCGGATCGTTATGCAGTGCTCGGCGAATTACTAAATTACGAAGAGATACCGCATCGCGGGGGATCGTCGCGATAGTAGCCCGAGGGTCGAGCTTCTTCAGGTTCAAACCATACGGCGATTCGATGCGCCGAGTCTCGACCGCATTCCTGGGTGTAAACGGACAGTCTAACTTTCCGCATGGCAATCCGAGGTCACACATGATGGTTTACCTTTCCCACTCACTGAATCCGATACCCCGCTACTAAGAGAACCTTGTCCGCATACGCGCTGGTCGGGTCTCCAAATCCATTGTAAGCGTGAAGGCCCTCACGAAGTCCGTAGCGCCGAACGTATCCAGCGAGAATCTTCGAGCCTGCACGCACGTTCGTCTCCGGGTCGAGGAGTTGCTGCCGGGTATACTGGCGCCAAACGCGCCAGTTCACTTGCGTCGGCCCTACCGCATCTTTACTCGACACGGCGTTCGTCCGACAAGTAGACTCGACAAAAATGAGCGCCGTGAGGATTCGGATGTTCAGGCCAAGGTCAACCGCGCTACGCGCCGTGGCCGGAGCCAGGTCCCCTCGGCAACCGTAGGAACGGAAGAGTTTCCGTGCGATGTGTTCCACTCGGTCGTATTCCTTCTGCTTCTGCTCGCGGGCAAATTCCGCGCGTATATCCTCGGGAGAGTAGGCGTTGGCGTAAAGAGGCTTCGGAGCCGCGCCCGGAGAGAGCAGACCAAACGGGAAGAGGCCCACAATCATCAGTAGGCTGCTGAACGCTAATCCGTGAGCCTGTCTCGTTCTTTTCATTTCGGAACTCCTGTACCACGCTCATAAGCCTAGATTTTGCGAGCACACTGGCCAATGGGTCAGCTGTACCTTCGTGGTTGGGCTGGGCGTACCACGCCGGGAGTAGTACCCCGTCTTTGACTTTGGCGACTAAAGTGCGCCAGGCGAGCCTTGACCGGCAGGGACCGTAAATGATTGTGCTTACAGTCGTTACGGCCCCGAGGCCGGTAAGGGTAGGCTTACGCCCCTCGAAGGGTGGATCGGCTGGGCAAGGGGCTTCCCAACCTATACCTTGGCACGGAGCTTCCGCGGTTCAGTTCGGGCAGTAGCAAGGACAGGTCCGGGATGGAGTGAACACAGCTTCGAGCCTCGTATACCTGAACTCCGAGGCTCCCGAGGGGCGGCAAGTCAGAAGCCGGATAGGTGTAAAATCCTAGCGACCAGAGCTAGCGATCCGAAGCGAGCAAAAACAGAGAGGCTGAAAGGTGCTTCCCGGATTGTGGACGACAATTTGTTTTTTCGCCAGAAACCGTGACGTACGAAACGGTGAATGCGGGCGAAGAAAGCGTGCGGTTATTGAACCTTCGTTGCTCAGGGTGCCAATGGCGCGCAGCGTGGAGGGTTGACGAAACGGGTGGCCTGTTCGCGGACGGCGAAGTCATAGTCAAAACCAAGTCCGAAACCGACACATTTGATCCCTGGGCTCGAGCCGTTCGCTCGTTATGGCAAGGAAAAAAGATAGAAGAACTTCGAACCCAGGTAGAAATTCTCGAAAAGAAACTCGTTAAGGATGGCCCACGTGGGATTCAGGGGCTAGGCTCTAAACACATTGACCTCACGAGATACTTTGACGAAGCCAATCTGACGGATAAGCAGCGTGACGTGGCTTCTTTACTGTTGGAATACAAGCTGAGCTAGAGGTTGCTAAGCGACTAAGGAAGCATCACTCGACCGTCCAATACCTTGCGTCACGGGCAGAGGCGAAGTTAGAAAATGCAAACGCCTATCGCAATAGAACACGACGCAGCTAACTAAGTCAGAGTATTAGGACCCTTCGCGATTCGGAGTCTTTTTGTCTTGGAAGACTCAACCCCCGCAGCTTTCCGTCTTCATTCTTCCATCTATCTCGCCTCGGCGTTCTTAAACCTTTTGTCTTCAGCAATTTGTTCGCACTAATCCTCGATAACCCTCCGCGGCGGAGACTTAGGGTACGAGGGCTGTATGGCGATTCACGAAATTATTGAACGATTACACGGCGCGACGAAGCGTGGCACAGGTTGGCAGGCTCGCTGCCCGGCACATACGGATAGCAATCCGTCTCTCTCAATTCGTGAGGAGGATGGAAAGATTTTGCTTCACTGTCACGCTGGCTGCTCAACAGAAGCTGTGCTGAAAGCGTTGGGTCTAACGTTTTCGGATCTCTATGAAGGGAGAGCCGGCGAACGGCGAATAACTGAGAATTATCCGTATGTAGATGAGTCAGGTCGGCTGCTGTTTGAGGTAGTTCGGTATAGCCCAAAAGGATTTCGCCAGCGACGGCGTTCCGAAACGGGCGCATGGATTTGGAATCTAGAAGGCGTTCGGCGCGTTTTGTATCGACTGCCAGAAATAACTACATCGGATGACATCGTTGTCCTGGAAGGCGAAAAAGATGTCGCGACCGCGCGAACGCTCGGTTTAGTTGCCACGTGTAATCCAGGCGGTGCCGGAAAATGGAATGATGAGTATTCCGAAATTCTTAGAGGTAAACGAGTCGTCGTCATCTCGGACGCTGACGATCCAGGCCGCAAGCACGCCCGGCAGGTCAGGGAGTCGCTTCTCGGAAAAGTCGCTTCAGTCCGAGTAATCGAACTCCCTGGAGCCAAAGACCTGACGGACTGGGTCGAACGGGGCGGGAATTTGATTGGGTTGCAGGAACTCATCCAACGATCATCAACGTCTGCGCCGCCAGCAGCGCCAAGTCTCCGGGTGGTTTCTATAGCTGAACTTCTCACTATGGACATAAAACCGCGGGAGATGACTCTTCACGCATTTCTGCCGGCTCAGGGCCTCGCAATGCTTTACTCCAAGCGTGGCGTCGGCAAGACCTACATTTCGCTGGGAATTTCGGTCGCGGTAGCGAGTGGTGGGGAATTCTTGCCATGGAAAGCGCCTTGCGCGCGGCGAGTACTCTACGTTGACGGTGAAATGCCATGCAGCTCTCTTCAAGAGCGGCTTTCCTCAATCATCGCAGGATCGAAGACGATTCCCGAAGATGACAGCCTTCGAATTATCACCCCAGATCTCCAAGATCGTAGTCTGCCTGATCTCGCGTCGCTCTCAGGTCAAGAAATGATTGAAGAGCACCTGGAAGGCGTCAGCCTGCTCGTGCTGGACAACTTGTCCGCGCTCGTTCGAGCGGGCAAGGAAAATGAGGGAGAAGGCTGGCTACCGGTACAGGACTGGGCACTAGGCCTCCGCCGCAGGGGCATTAGTGTCTTGTTCGTTCACCACGCTGGAAAAAGTGGTTCGCAACGTGGCACTTCCCGTCGCGAAGACTTGCTTGATTCTGTGATTACGCTCAAACATCCAAGCGACTACACGCCTTCAGACGGTCTTAGGTGCGAAGTCCATTATGAAAAAACCCGCGGTTTCTTCGGGGAGGAGGCAAAACCGTTCGAGGTCAGGATGCAATTAGGCGACCGCAAAGAAGCGAATTGGATAGTTTCTGGGCCGACACTCCGCGGCGTTCGTGCAACGATCTCTACCGTGTTGCAGTCTGCTGTGGAGCGCGGGTATGTCCACCAGAATCCGGCGCATGGCATCCGCCTCCGTGATACTCGCGGAAAAGCCGAGCGTCGGTATTACACGCCTGCTGTGATTCAAAAGCTCCTTCCCGAACTCTCAGAGCCTTGCCGGACGGTAGTAACGGTCGCTGTGCTCACAGGGCTTCGGATTGGTGAGATTCTTGCACTGCGGTGGAAGCGTGTTGACATGTTGCGTGACACAATCGAAGTAACCGAAACGTTTTCGGATGGCCAGTTTGGATCGCCGAAAACTCGCAGCAGTAGACGCGTGATACCCGTGAGCGAATCTCTTCGTAAGATTCTCGAGGCGCATCGGTCTCGATCCATCCAAAAAGATTCCGAAGACCTGGTGTTTACAACGCCGACAGGCACCCCGCTCAGCTCAAAAAACCTCTACAACCGAGTGCTTGCACCTGCCTGTGATCGGATCAAGGAGCCACGCGTCTCGTGGCACTCGTTCCGTCACGCGCACGCAACGCTGCTCGCCGAGTCGGGAGAGTCGATGAAGACGGCACAGGCCCTATTGGGGCACTCCGATCTTGAAACGACGCTCAACGTCTACACGCACGCCCTTCCGACATCGCAACGGCGCGCGGTGGAGCGGGTGTCAGAGGTTATGTTCTCAATTGTTCTCGAGTTGGGCGAAAACGAGCAGGAAGGAAAATCTAACTAGTTGTATTCAAGGCAGTTAGAAAAAGACTGGTGAACCGGGGAGGACTCGAACCTCCAACCCGTTGATTAAGAGTCAACTGCTCTACCATTGAGCTACCGGTCCACGGGTTTTCAGGGCTTGTGCTTGCAAACCCTGCGACAACACTGAAGCTTTAGTAGTTTACATGGAGCAGAAAAATTTGTCGAACGAGCGACCTGTGGGGGGCGCGCGACATGCTAGTGGTGTTTTGAGAAATCTCGTTTTGTAAGCCTCCTTGCCTAGCGTAGTATTACGCTAGGCAGTACATTGGAGGCTATATGACGCTCTCGCTTGCCGATCTGCAACAGCAGCGGTCCACCTTGCAGAGCCGACTTGCAGGTCTTGGTGATTTTCGCTCTGGTTCTATCACCGGTACGGGTGGACGGTGTGGGAACCCGCGTTGTCATTGCCACCAAGCTAACGACCCCGGTCACGGTCCCTACTACCGATTAACTCGCAAGGTGGAGGGCAAAACGGTGACGGAGACTTTTTCCACCGACGCTGCTTTGCATAAAGCCCAGCGCGAGGTGGAGGAATACCACCGTTTTCGGCGACTGAGCCAGGAGTTGCTGGAAGTGAACGAACAGATCTGCCGCTTGCGGCCGATTCTGGCAGAAGCGTCGGCTGGAGAGAAAAAAAAACGGCGGAAGCGATCCAGGAAGAAATCTCGCGGGAGCTAAGTTCTCTCTTGGAAGTGATCTTCGCTGGACTGCGCCAGAGTGGCCGATTTGATCTCGAAGCTTTCGAAATGAGAATTCGTGCGGCAGCGCACCAGATGGGTGCCAAGGTCCTCCAGCAACTGCTGCAGGCTCCCGAGAGGTTCGAGCGGGAACGGCCCTGTGGATGTGGTCAGAAAGCTCGCTTCCACCAGATCCGTCCGCGGCGACTTCTTACGGCCGTAGGAGCTGTAAGGTTCGAACGGCCTTACTACCTATGCCCGTCTTGCCACCAAGGGCAAAGCCCGCGGGATGAGCAACTGGATGTAGTGGACACGGAATGTTCCCCGGGAGTGCGACGCATGATGGCGCTGGTAGGTAGCAACGGCAGCTTCGCGCAAGGGCGCGAGCAACTGGAAGCACTGGCCGGGTTGCAGGTCACGACCAAAGCGGTGGAGCGCCACGCTGAGGCCATCGGCGGTGATATCGCTGCCGGTGAGCAGGCCGAGAGGCAACGAGCACTGCAGCTCGAACTTCCCACGGTGCGGGGTCCGGAGATCCCCGTGCTGTACATCGAGATGGATGGCACAGGCGTGCCCATGGTGACCGCGGAAACCGAAGGCCGTGTCGGGAAAATCGCAGGGGAGAGAGCCCGTACGCGAGAGGCCAAACTGGGCTGCGTATTCACGCAGAGCGGTGTCGACGGAAAAGGTCGTCCAGTTCGTGACCAAGCTTCCACAACATACAGCGGAGCCATCGAGACGGCGGAGGAGTTCGGAGTACGTCTCTATCATGAGGCTTGGCAAAGAGGCTGGTGTCGAGCCAAGCGGAAAGTGGTACTCGGCGATGGCGCTCCCTGGATCTGGAACCTCGCCGATTATCATTTTCCCGGAGCCACGCAAATCGTCGATCTCTATCACGCGCGGCAACATCTCTGGGAACTAGCCGCCAAGCTTTATCCGGCGGACTCCAAGCAGCGCAAAACGTGGGCCTGCAAACTGCAGCGCAAGCTCGATGCTGGCCAGATCGAATCCTTAGTGGCCGAGCTCGGCAGGTTCCCCACCTCGGATCGCAAGGTCGAAGAGCAGATCCGCATCGAAGTAGAATATTTTTTGCACAACGCCCATCGCATGCGCTACCCCACCTTCCGGAAACAACATCTCTTTATCGGTTCTGGCGTGATCGAAGCGGGGTGCAAGACCATCATCGGATCTCGACTCAAACAGTCCGGTATGTTCTGGACTCTGCGCGGTGCCAATGCCATCCTCGCCCTCCGCGCTAACCGCCTCAGTGGGCGGTTCGAACAATACTGGGAGAACCGCGTCAGGGCCGCATGATCTCCACAACTATGTCGCGCACCC
>WNGH01016970.1_pt1 | contig 11747 bp, 10 predicted proteins | sample 5400631 | NCBI WGS metagenome assembly WNGH01 (sample SAMN13153373, study PRJNA577476) | soil metagenome | isolation source: 115 cm soil or saprolite under Garry oak tree replicate 1 | place: USA:California | collected 2016-06-15 | reverse complement strand
AGCTGAGCTGCAGGCGATCGAGCAGCTGGAGGCCGTTGTCCGCGGCATCGCGGACGAGCTGGCCGCGTGGCGGACGCGCGCCCTGAAGGCCGAGTCCGAGCTGCGCGAGCTGTCGGGGCGCGGCAGTGGCGCGCCGCGCGTGGATCCGGAGACGCGCAACCGCCTCGCCGAGCTGGAGGGCGAGAACAAGCAGCTGCGCCTCAAGGTCGAAGCGGCGCGCTCGCGGGTGCACAGCCTCCTCGGCCGGCTCACGTTTCTCGAGGAGCAGGCCCGCGAATCGTCGGGGAACGGTGGGGGAGCCGTAGGGGCCCGATGACCACCAAAAAGCACGCGGTCAAAGTGATGATCGGCGGGGAAGAATACACCGTGCGCTCCGACCTGCCGCCGGAGTACACGCGCGAGGTCGCGGGCTTCGTGGACCAGGCGCTGAAGAAAGTGCTCAGTCAGGGGCCGATCGTCGAGACGCACAAGGCGGCGATCCTGGCGGCGCTCGATATCACCAACGAGCTGTTCCAGGTCCGCAAGGGTGAGCGGGAAGTCGCGGCGCGGCTGGCGACCCTCGCCGACGACCTGGCGAAGCTGTTGCCGCCGGGAAAACGCAAAGACATCAGACATCAGACGTCTGAGGTCTGACGTCTCGGACGGACACTTCCCACGCGCGCCCCGCGCGCGTGATGCCGGAGATAGATGCATATGCCTCACTGGCTCAGCCTCATTGCGGCCGTTCTCGCCGGCGTCGTTGCCGCGGGGACGGCTTTCTACATTGTCGGCCGCCGGCTGATCAGCCGGGCCGCGACGGTGGCGGCGACCGAGCGCGAGCGCCTGCTCGAGGAAGCGCGCCAGCGGCTCACCCTCGCCGCCAAGGAAGAGCTGATCCAGGCGCGGGAGGGGCTGGAGCGCGACCTCTCCCGCCGTCGCCTGGATCTCGACGGCCGTGAGACGACGTTGCAGCAGCACGCCGCCGCCCACCAGGAGCGGGACCGCGAGCTGGAGCGCCGCGACCAGAAGCTGCTCGACCGCGAGCGCGCACTGGCCGGACGGGAGCAGGATGCCCGTACGCGCCTCGAGCAGATCGCGGGGTTGAGCGCGCAGGAGGCCAAGGAAGAGCTGATGCGTCGACTCGAGGAGGAGGCGCGCAGCGAGGCGGCGGCGCTGGTGCGGGACATCCGCGAACAGGCGCGCAAGACCTCCGAGCGCGAAGCGAAGAAGATCGTGGCGCTGGCGATTCAGCGCATCGCCGTCGAGCACACGGCCGAGTCGACCGTGGCCGCGGTGGCGCTGCCGAACGACGACATGAAGGGGCGCATCATCGGGCGCGAGGGACGCAACATCCGGGCGTTCGAGGCGGCCACCGGCGTTGACGTGATTATCGACGACACGCCCGACACGGTGGTGATCTCGTGCTTCGATCCCGTGCGGCGCGCCGTCGGCAAGCTCGCCCTGGAGCGCCTCATCGCGGATGGACGCATCCATCCGGGCCGCATCGAGGAGATCGTGGGGAAGGTTCAGGAGGAGATCGAGGCGGGCATCGTCGAGGCGGGCGAGGCGGCGATCTACGAGACGGGAATCCGCGGCATGCACCCGGAGCTGGTCCGGCTGGTGGGCCGCATGAAATACCGGACCTCGTACGGGCAGAACATTCTCGATCATTCGAAGGAAGTCGCCTGGCTCGCCGGCATGATGGCCGGCGAGCTGCGGCTCGACACGCAGCTCGCCAAGCGCGGCGGGCTGCTGCACGACGTCGGTAAGGTCCTGACGCACGAGCACGACGGCACCCACGTCCAGCTCGGCATCGAGATGGCGACGAAGTACGGGGAGCACCCCATCGACCGGCGTGGAGAAGGTGTTCGCGATCCAGGCCGGCCGCGAGGTGCGCGTGGTGGTGTCGCCCACCGCCATCGACGACGGCGGGGCGAACGACCTCGCGGAGCGCATCGCGCGCCGCATCGAGCAGGACGTGCAGTATCCGGGGCAGATCAAGGTGGTGGTGGTCCGCGAGACACGGGCGGTGAACGTTGCCAAGTAGCGCGAAACTCATCGACGGCACGGCGATCGGTCGGGAGATGCGGGGTGAGCTCGCGGCGGAGATCGCCGCCCTCACGGCCCAGGGCGTGACGCCGGGGCTGGCGGTGGTCCTCGTGGGCGACAACCCCGCGTCCCAGGTCTATGTCCGCATGAAAGGCAGGGCCTGCGGAGAGGCAGGCCTCCATCACGAGACGATCCGGCTGCCCAAGGAAACGAGCGAGGCGGAGCTGCTCGCGCTCATCGATCGCCTCAACGCCGACCCCAAGATCCACGGCATGCTGATTCAGCTGCCCCTGCCCAAGCATGTCGACGAGCACCGGGTGTTGCTGCGCGTTGATCCCCGCAAGGACGTCGACGGCTTCCACCCCACGAACGTGGGAAAAGTTTCCATCGGGGATCCGACCGGGTTCCGGCCCGCGACGCCGTACGGCGTGCAGCAGCTGCTGCTGCGCAGCGGCGTCGATCCGTCCGGCCAGCACGCCGTGATCGTCGGCCGTTCCAACATCGTGGGCCGGCCGATGGCGGCGCTGCTGCTGCAGAACGGCCCGGGCGGGAACGCCACGGTCACGGTCTGCCACTCGCGCACCCGCAACATCGGGGCGGTGACCGTCCAGGCGGACATCCTCATCGTCGCCATCGGCAAGCCGCAGTTCGTCACGGGCGACATGATCAAGCCGGGCGCCGTCGTCATCGACGTCGGCGTCAACCGCGTCGACGACCCGTCCTTGAAATCGGGGCACCGTCTCGTCGGCGACGTGCACTTTGACCAGGCCCGCCGCGTGGCGGCCGCGATCACCCCGGTGCCGGGCGGCGTCGGGCCGATGACCATCACCATGCTGCTCTACAACACCGTCCAGGCGGCGCGCCAGTGGGCCGACCGCTAGACCTCTTCGCCGCCGCCTCGCCCGAGGGGGCGTGGTCGGTGAGCCAGGTGACGCGGCGCGCGCGGGCCGTCGTCGAGGCGGGCTTGCCGCCGCTGTGGGTCCGCGGTGAGGTGAGCGGGTTCAGGGCGTGGCAGAGCGGCCACTGGTACTTCGCGCTGCGCGACAAGGCCGCGCAGCTGCGGTGCGTGATGTTCGGCCGCGACAACCGCCGCCTCCCGGCGCCGCCGAGCGAGGGGACGCAGGTGTTCGCGTTCGGCCAGCCGACGGTATGGGACGAGAAGGGCGAGTTCCGCCTCACCGTGTACGAGCTGCTCTCGACCGAAGAGGGCGGCCTCTGGAAGCTCGCGTTCGAGAAGGCGAAGGCCGCGCTGGCGCGCGACGGCCTGCTCGAGCCCGGTCGCAAGCGCGCGCTGCCGCGCTTCCCGCGGCGCATCGCCGTGATCACGAGCCCCGACGGCGCCGCGCTCAAGGACATCATCGCCGTCGTGGGGCGGCGCTGGCCGGTCGCCGAGCTGATCGTGCTGCCCGCGCAGGTGCAGGGGGACGGGGCCGAAGCCGAGCTGTGCGCCGCGTTGGCGGCGCTGCGGCGTCTGGCCGTAGATGTCGCGATCATCGGGCGCGGGGGCGGCTCGAAAGAGGACCTGTGGACCTTCAACCGCGAGCGCGTCGCGCGGGCGGTCGCCGCCGCTGCCGTGCCGGTCATCTCGGCGGTCGGTCACGAGACCGACGTCACGCTGTGCGACCTCGTCGCCGACTGGCGCGCACCCACACCGTCTGCCGCCGCGGAAGCGGCGACCCCGGACCGGGCCGACGTGCGCGCCGCCCTCGAGCGGGTGGGGGAGCGCCTCGCGCGTGGGCTCACCACGCGCGCGCAACGCGCCGGGGACCTGCTGGCCCGGAGCCAGGACCGGCTCGTCGGCGCGCTGGAGCGGCGCCTCGAGCGCTTGGGCGATCGCCTCGCGGCCCACGGCGCCCACCTCGACGCGCTGAGCCCGCTCAGGATTCTCGGGCGCGGCTATGCCGTGGCCCGCGATGTCCGGGGCGACGTGCTGCGGCGCGTGGCGCAGTTCGCGCCCGGGCTCGCCTTTCGCCTGCGCGTCAGCGACGGCGAAGTGCCGGCGCGCGCGGAGCCGTCCTGATGTCTCCCTCCGCCGCCGCCGATCCCCAGGACCTCGCCGCCCAGCTCGAGCGGTTGGAGCAGATCGTGCGGCGCCTCGAGGCGCCGGAGCTGGACCTCGATGAGGCGTTGAAGCTGTTCGAGGAAGGCGTCGAGCGCCTGCGCGCGGCGCGCGAGCGCCTCGCCCAGGCCGAGTTGAAGGTCAAAAAGGTTCTTGAGCACCTCGACCGCTGAGCGCGGCGTCGAGGCCTACCTGGCCGCCGCCCGCAGCCGCGTGGACGCGGTGCTGGAGCGTTGGGGCGAGCGCGCCGGCGCGCTGTTCGACGATGCCGTCGCCGGCGCGGTTCGCTACGCGCTGCTCAGCGCAGGAAAGCGCCTGCGGCCCACGCTTGTGTTCGCGGCGTACGAGGCGCTCGGCGGCAGCCACGGCGCCATCGCGGAGCTCGGCGCCGCGGTCGAGGTCGTCCACGCGTATTCCCTCGTGCACGACGACCTCCCCTGCATGGACAACGATGATCTGCGCCGCGGCCGGCCGACGGTCCATCGCGCGTTCGACGTCCCCACGGCGACGCGCGCCGGCTTCCAGATGGTGGGCCTGGCGGCCCGGGTACTGGCGGACGGCTGCGAGGCCCTCGGGCTGGAGCCGGCCCGCCGCCGCGCCGTCGCGCTGGAGCTGTTCCGCGCGGCCGGGGCCGGCGGGATGATCGGCGGGCAGGTGCTGGACCTGGAAGGCGAGGGCCGGCGGCTGCCCGTCGCGGACCTCTACGACGTGCACCGCCGCAAGACCGGCGCGCTCATCGCCGCCGCCTGCGTGATCGGCGGCCTGGCGGCCGGGGAGGGCGGGGGGGGCGGGGGGGGCGGGGGGGCGCCGCCCGGGCACGCGTGGGGGCCGCCCGGGCCGAGGCGGAGCGCCGGGCGGCCCAGGCGGTAGACCACCTGCGGGAAGCGGGGTTAGCTTCCCCCGTGCTGGTGGCGCTGGCCCACTACATCGTGACACGGCCAAACTGATGCCCTTGCTCGAAGCCATTCGCGGTCCCGAAGACATCAAGCGGCTCTCCCTCGAGCAGCTCCCCGCGCTCGCCGCCGAGGTGCGGCAGCGGCTGATCGACGTCGTCTCCCAGACCGGGGGTCACATCGGCGCGGGGCTCGGTGTCGTCGAGCTGACGATCGCGTTGCTGTACGTTTTCGATTCCCCCCACGACCGCATCGTGTGGGACGTGGGGCATCAAGGCTATCCGTGGAAGATCCTCACGGGGCGTAACGCCCAGTTCCCGACGCTGCGCCAGCCGGGCGGCCTGAGCGGCTTCCTGCGCCGCACCGAGAGCCCGCACGATCACTTCGGCGCCGGCCACGCGGGCACGGGCCTGTCGGCCGCGCTGGGAATGGCGACCGCCCGGGACCTGAAGGGTGAGGAGTTCAAGGTCGTCGCGGTCGTCGGCGACGGCGCGCTGACCTGCGGGCTCCCCTACGAGGCGATGAACAACGCCGGCCACTCCGGGCGCGATCTGATCATGGTGCTCAACGACAACGGCATGTCGATCGCTCCCAACGTCGGCGCCATCAACAAGTACCTCGGCTCTATCATCGCCAGCCCGATCACCAACCGCATCCGCGAGCGGGTCAAGGCGATGATCGAAAAGGCGTCCCACCTGGTGGGTGGGCCGCGGCTGGTGGAGTTCGCCAAGACGATCGAGGAGAGCATCAAGAACCTCTGGTCGCCCGGGATGCTGTTCGAGGAGCTGGGCTTCCGGTATTTCGGGCCGATCCCCGGTCACGACATTCCGCGGATCGTGGAGGCGTTGAAGCTCGTGACGAGCCTCAAGGGGCCCCGGGTCGTGCACGTGATCACGGAGAAGGGAAAGGGGTTCCCGCTCCCCGAGCCCGACCTCGAGAAGTACCACGCCCGCGCACCCTACGATCCCGTGACGGGCAAGCTCAAGCCCGTCAACCCCGGCCCGCCGCAGTGGACCAAAGTGTTCGGTGAGGCGATCACGCAGCTCGCCGCCGAGCACGCCGACTTCGTGACGATCACCGCGGCGATGCCCTCCGGCACGGGCACGAATATCTTTCAGAAGAAATGGCCCGGTCGCTTCTTCGACGTCGGCATCGCCGAGGCGCACGCGACGACGTTCGCGGCCGGCCTCGCCACGCAGGGCATCCGGCCCATCGTGGCGATCTACTCGACGTTCCTGCAGCGCGCCTACGACAGCATCATCCACGACGTCGCGATCCAGAAGCTCCCCGTGATCTTCTGCATGGACCGCGCCGGGCTCGTCGGCGAAGACGGCCAGACTCATATGGGACTGTTCGACATCGCCTACCTCCTCGCCGTGCCGCACATGACGGTAACGGCCCCGAAAGACGGGGCCGAGCTGATCGGGCTGCTGCGCTGCGCGCTGCAACACAGCGGCGGGCCGTTCTCGCTGCGCTATCCGCGCGACAAGGCCCCCGGCGAAACGCCGCCGGCCGCCGAGGTCGCGGCGGTGCCGTACGGCACCTGGGAGATGCTGCGCAAGGGCAAGGACTGCGCCATTCTCGCCGTCGGCGTGATGTGCCAACCCGCCCTCGGAGCGGCCGAGCTGCTCGCGGCCGACGGGCTGGATGTCGCGGTCGTGAATTGCCGGTTCCTCAAGCCGATGGACCGTGCCGTCCTCGACGCGCTCGTGCGGGACCACCGGCTGCTGGTCACGGTCGAAGACGCGACCGTCGTCAATGGCTTCGGCGCCGCGGTCGCCGCCGTCACGCAGACCACCGCGCCGGAGGTGCGCGTCGTCACCCTCGGCGTCCCCGACCGCACGTTCGAGCACGCCCCGCGGGCGCAGCAGCTGGAGGCGGTCGGTCTCACCGCCCAGGGAATCGCCACCCGCATCCGCGCCCTTACCGCCGAGGAGAGCCTCTCGGCGCGATGAATCTCGGGGTCGTCGGCAATCCCAATTACCGCGACCTCGGCGCCCTCCTGGCCCACCTCGCCCAGGCCGCGCCCCGCGTCGGCATCACCCTGTTCAGCGAAGAAGGCCTCCTGCCGCTGTGGCCGGAGCCCAAGCCGCAGCGACTCGCTCCGACAACCGCCATCGAATGCCTCCTCACCCTCGGCGGCGACGGTACCCTGCTGCGCGGGGCGCGCGCCTTGAACGGCGCCAACGTCCCCGTGCTCGGCGTGAACCTCGGGCGCGTCGGGTTCCTCACCACCGCGTCGACGCAGAATCTCGACTGGGCCCTGGACGCGCTCGTGCGGCGCGCCTATGCCACCGAGCCGCGCCTGGGCCTGCTCCCCAGCATCGTCGATAAGCAGGGACGCGGCCGCACGGAGCCCCTGGTGCTGAACGACGTGGTCGTGCACAAGGGCGGCGTCGCGCGCGTCTTGCGACTGCGGGTGGCGGTGGATGGGGACGACGTCGGCCAGTACAGCGCCGACGGGATCATCGTCTCCACCCCGACCGGCTCGACCGCGTATTCGCTCTCGGCGGGCGGCCCGATCGTCGTCCCCGGAGTGGACGCGATCGTGCTCACCGCCATCTGCCCGCACACCCTCGCGGTCCGCCCGCTTGTGCTGCCCTCCTCGGCGACGGTCTCGATCGAGCCGATCCCCCCGTGGACCGACGACGTCCTCCTGTCCTTCGACGGTCAGGTCGGTACCACGATCCAGCCCGGCGAGCGCCTGCTCGTGCGGCGGGCCGAACGGTCGGTGCTCCTCATCCGGCTGGGCCCTGAAGGCTTCTTCGCGCGGATGCGCAAGAAGCTCCAGTGGGGCGATCTCTCCGACCGGGAGCGCAAGTAGTGCTCACCGAGCTGCGCGTCCGCGACCTCGCCGTCATCGCCGACGTGACGCTCCCCCTCCAGCCCGGCTTCAACGTCCTCACCGGCGAAACCGGAGCGGGGAAGTCGATGCTCGTCGACGCCCTCGCCCTGCTGCTCGGCGAGCGCGCGTCGTCGGACGTGGTGCGCACGGGGGCGGCAAAGGCCGTCGTCGAGGGCGCCTTCGAATTGTCTCCGTCCGCCTCTGTCCGCCTCCGTCCGCCCCTGTCCGAGCTGGGCATTGAGGCGGCAGACGGCCTCCTCGTCATCAAGCGCGAAGTCCACGGGGAAGGGAAGTCCCGCGCCTGGGTGAACGGCAGCCCCACCACCGTCGGCGTGCTCGCCCAGCTTGGCGCGCTGCTCGTCGATTTGCACGGGCAGCACGAGACGCAATCGCTGCTGCGAGCGGATGCCCAACGCGACATCCTCGACGCCTACGGCGATGCGGCGGTGGAGGCGGTGGCCGTCCGCGATGCCTCGACGCGATTGCGCGCGCTCGAGCGTCGCGAGAGCGAGCTGCACGACCGGCAGGACGAGGTGCGGCGCAAAGCGGATTACCTGCGCCACGTGGTGGAGGAGATCACGCGCGTCGCGCCCAAGGCCGGAGAGGACGAGGTCCTCGAGGTCGAGGCCAAGCGTCTCACGCACGCCGACGAGCTCGGCCGCCTGAGCCGGGAGCTGGAGCAGACCCTCGAAACGGCGGGACTCGCCCGCGCGGGCAAACTGCTGGGGAGCCTGGAGCGGCTCGATGGCTCGGTCGCGAAGTGGCGGGAGCTCCTCGACGCCGTGTTCGCGAACGTCGCCGAGCTCACGACCGCCGTGCGGGACTACGCGGCCGAGATCGAAGCCGATCCGGGGCGCCTCACGGCGGTGGAGCAGCGCCGTGACCTGCTGTACCGCCTGCAGCAGAAGTACGGGCCATCGCTCCCCGACGTACTCGCCTCCCGCGATGCGTCGGCGAAAGAGCTCGAGCTCCTCGACACCGCCGACCTGGACCTCCGGTCCATCGCGGAGGAGCGTGAGACCGCGGCCCGCGACTTCCAGCGGGCGTGCGCCGCGCTCACCAGCAAGCGTCAAGTCGGTGCGCGGCGCCTGGAAAACGCAGTGAATGAGCTGCTCCCGGCTTTGGGAATGCCCGGAGGGCGGTTCACCGTATCCCTCTCCGCGCTCCCCGCTCCCCGCGGGGACGGTGCGGAGGGGGTGCTCTTCGAGATCCAGCTCAACGTCGGCCTCGACGCGCGCCCGCTCGCCCGCGTGGCGTCGGGTGGGGAGCTGTCCCGGCTGATGCTGGCGCTCAAGGTCGTGCTGGCCGCGCATGACGCGGTGCCCACGCTCGTGTTCGACGAGGTGGATCAGGGCATCGGTGGAGAGGTGGGCGCGCGGGTGGGAGAGGCGCTGGCCGCCGTCGCGGGGCGTCCGGGCCGCCAGGTCTTGGTAATCACGCACCTGCCGCAGATCGCGGCCTCAGCGGATCACCAGCTGGTGATTGCGAAAGGGGCGAAGGGCGGAGTGGCGACGAGCGACGTCCAGGTAGTGACGGGAGAGCCCCGCACCCGCGAGCTGGCGCGCATGCTCGGCGACCCGGACATGGCCACGGCGGTCCGGCACGCCGAGGAGCTGCTCAGAAAAGCTTCCGCGAAACCCGCATCACGACCCGGAACACCGTCGCCGCCGGCACCGCGCTCCCCACGCCGCTGACGGTCTGCTCGATGGAGGCCCCGCCCTCGAACACGGGGCCGAGATAGCTCATCGCCCACCCGATGCGCAGCCGCCGCTCGGCGGTGCCTGTCTCCAGCACGGTCGTCATCACCGGGCCACCGAGCCGCGCGGCCACCGCGGCCGAGTCCTGCGGGCTGAGGAACGCATAGCGATCTCGCGCCCGCGTGTAATAGCCGGCCGTGACGCCCGCCGCGAAAAATCGGCCCAACCGCAGCATCGGGGCGAAATCCACTTGCAGGTAGTCCCCCGGGTCCCACTTGAGTCGCGCGGTGGATCCATAGGGGACGAGGAATGCATCGGCGGGCGCGATCCGCCGCTCCCGCTCGCCGGGGCGCTGCTGCGCCGCCCGCAGCGAGAGGTTGAGCCACAACCGTCCGCCCACCGTGAGCTCCTGGGTCACCCGTGCTTCGACGTCGGTCTGATGATCGCCGGTCGACACATCGAGGAGGTCGTTGGGCGAGTCGAGGTGGCCGGTCGGCAGCCGCACAACGAGCGCCACCGCGGCGGCGTACGGTCCGCGCACCACGAGGCGATACTTGGCCGACAGCTCCGCGTCCCCGGGGAAGTAGCGCAGCCGCTTGCGCGTGTCCTGGAACGGCGCGATCCCGAAGCCGGCCAGCGTATCGCCCAGGAGGAATTGCAATCCGTCGGCGTCGAGTGGCCCAGTGGGGAGGAGGAACCCGTGCGTGAACCCGCCGGCGCCGAGCGTGGCGAGGTCGGCTTGGAGGCGGAGAAGCGTTGAGTCGATCGCCTGGCCGCCATCCGACGTATCGACGGGGAGAAATGGCGCCGGCTCGCCACTGACACCGTAGACCGAATGATCCAGCGCATCGCGCACGGCATGGCCGCGGGTGGACAGCGTCGTCGCGGGGGCGCACTGCGGATTGCTCGTCGAACACCAGACGGCGATGCTGTCGTCCAGGTGAGCGAGGGCGGTGTCGAACTGAACAAAAAAGGCGGCGTAGCTCGTGTCTGCGCCCGCCGTGGTCCAGCGCGGGTTGGCGCCGAGGTTCGCCCCGGCCGGGGCGAGGCGGAGCCGCGCGCGCGTCTGTACCCGCACCAGCGGCACCATGGCGCCCACCGACAGCCGGTCGGTGATGCCGACTTCCAGGCCGATCGGCGTGACGCGGCGCTCCGCGTGCACGGCGAGCAGGCTCCGGCCCAGGCTCGCCACGAAGCCGGAGAGACCGCTGGCGGTGCGCACATCCTGCTCGATGCGCGCCAGGGTCGGCCCGGCGGCCGCGCCGACGGTGTCCCCGGTCAGCGCCCAGCCGAGCGGCCGGCGCCCTTGCGGCGTGAAGGCGGCGTCCCAGACCATCGTCTGCGGATCGAAGGTGAGCCGCACCGTGCCGCGCCTGGGCGTGTCGGTGCGTTCGACGGCCTGGGCGCCAACCCCGGGCGCAAGCCCGGGGACCACGGCGAGCGCAACTGCGAATAGTGCGGGTCGCATTGGCAGAACGGCACCCGACTGGCGCCGGGTGCCGTTCCCGTTACCCCACGTGACGAGAACGGTTCGCGTCAGGGGATCGCCGGGAGATGGGATCCGTACTGCGTATTGATGAACCCGATCAGCGCGTTGGCGACCAGCTTGTGCGACGTCGCACTCGGGTGGACGCCGTCGAGACTGAAGAACGCGCCGAACGGCGTCGCGACCGACGCCGGCGCCGGCGGAACGTTCGGGAAGGTCGGAATCGAGCCGGCGGGAAGGGCCGTGAAGAGGGTATTGGGATCGAAGTACGCGTAGCCCCGCGCCGCGGCCTCGGTGCTGATGACGCGATTATACGCCAACACCGTCGTCGTCAGCTTCACCAGCTCGGGTGGCTGGATGTGGACGACGCTGTCGCAGTTGACGCCGAACGTCCCGAGAGGATTAGCCCGCGCAGCCGCGAGTACGGCCGCCCCGGCCGGGAACCCGACGAGCACGGAGTCTCCGTGCGGCGGGGCGCAGCTCGGTGTCACCAGAAAGTTGGCCGGGAACCGCCGGCTGGCACTGTCCGGACCCGCGATGCTGTCCGTGCCCGCCTTTACCTTGAAGAACTTCGATCCCTTGGAGAAGTACGGGACCAACGTGACGTTGGCGACCCCGATGAGCACGCCGCCCCGGGTGCCGGTCCGCCCGATTGAGTCGAGCACGGCGCGATACTCACTGGCGAACGCGAGCGTGTCCGTGATCTTTGTCGAATCGCCGGCGTTCGTCAAGCTGGTCG
>WNGH01005801.1_pt1 | contig 11747 bp, 8 predicted proteins | sample 5400631 | NCBI WGS metagenome assembly WNGH01 (sample SAMN13153373, study PRJNA577476) | soil metagenome | isolation source: 115 cm soil or saprolite under Garry oak tree replicate 1 | place: USA:California | collected 2016-06-15 | reverse complement strand
AATATTTGCAAAAGCGCGGGGTGGCGTCCTGTCACTTCTAAGTGCGTGGCCAAATTCTAAACTCCGGCAAAGGAAGGAATGAGACCGGAGAATTACCTAAAGCTCATTCTTTCGCCGCCGCGGGCTTTTCGGTAACGAGTTGCGGATCGGCAAACTGCAGCCAGAAACCCATCATTTCTTCGTCGCTCGGTTCGCCCCAGCGAAGTGCCTTGGACGGATCGGGATTCTGCGGGTTGTTCTTGGAATTGTCGAAATAGGCGACGGTCATGAGCTTGGTGCCTTTCGGCAGCAAGAACTGCTGTTTCAAGAAGTAAGTCTCCTGCCAGCGAAAGTCATAATTTGGCACGTTGAGCAGAACCTCTTCGCGGCCGTCAGGATAGATGGCCTTCGTCATCATGCTCTTTCCGCGAAAATGCATGTGCGCGGTGTAGGCCACGGCAGTGACATCTTTGGGGAGCGTGAAACAGGAGGTCACGCGATGATTGTCATCGTCGGGAGGAATCAGAAACATGTTGTTCCAGATTTCGTACTGCGCGACTTCGTGCTTTACGGGCTCCTTGGCAAACACCAGCCCGACGCTGGTGTGATCCTTCAGATCCAACCCGTGATGATTGCTGTAGTGAATCTGATATTGCAGATAGGCGCCCGCAGGAATGCGCAGCGCGTACCCCGGAGGCCGCATTTCCGGCATGTGACCCGGCAGGTAGATTGCCGGCACGATATTCAAATAACCGGAAGGATTGCCGGGAATTCCGCCCCCATCGGGAGCCGCGCAACCGTCGTCAATGACTGGCGCATCAGGTCGGAGATGCAAGACCTTTCCGGTGCGATAGTGATACTGATCCACGCCAGCATCTTCTTTGGCGTGTTCCGCCATGTGTTTGGCCAATTCGGCCTGATCGACCACCGAGACGGTGGCATGATGCACCGCGCGGCGATCCCCAGGAAGCACTTCGCCAGCCTGGATCCACTTGTCTTCCGTGAAATTCGTCGGAACGTAAAAGTATTCGTAATCGTCCAGCGCCGTTTTCGGCACTGGAAACTCGGGAATCGTGAAAACGACGTCCGGCTTGATGTGCCAGCCCTGTTCGAGGACGGGGGCAAGAGGCGTGTCCTTTGCGTCGCCTTTTTTCATTCCGCCTTTTACCCACGCATCGATGGTTGCGATCTCAGCACCACTCAAGCGCGCATCATTCATGAATTCGCCAACACTAGCGTCCGCATGCCAGGGCGGCATCTTGCGCTTCAGCACGCTTTCGCGGATCATCCGCGCGAAGGGTAAAACCTGGTCATAGTTCATGAGCGGCATGGGCGCCATGTCATTCGGGCGATGGCATGGGACGCAATTCTTGTTCAGAATCGGGGCGACATCCTTGCTGTAGGTGATTTCTTTTTGGGCACGGGAGCTTTGTGCCCTGGTTTCGAGCACCATGCTGCACAACATAGTAAAGAAGAGTATTACAGTCGTTTCACGCAGACCCATATGCCCTCTTATCAAGGCACGCTATTCGTTGCCGTGATCTATTCCTCTCTGTGAATAGCGGCAACCGAGGAGATTGTACACCTCTCGCATCTTGCGACGATATGTTCGACGATATTGTTGAAAATCAATTTGCGGGAATGCCTGCGCGAATCAGGAAGATGAGCCGAAAAATGGCGGAGAGGGTGGGATTCGAACCCACGGTAGGGGTTAACCTACACACGCTTTCCAAGCGTGCGCCTTAAACCGCTCGGCCACCTCTCCGGCGACGGAAACAACTCTACCAATTTAACAGAAAGCTCTTCCACGCGCACATTGCGGAAGACGCCGTGAGGGACGGTTTCGAGAAGTATGTTTTTTGGGCAAGAGTTCGTCTGTGCGCGCTGGGGGGGCTCTGCTACAATTCTAGAATCAATTCCGGGATCGTCTAATCGGTAGGACATCAGCCTTTGGAGCTGAGTATCCTGGTTCGAGTCCAGGTCCCGGAACCAGCTTTGCCCCCATAAGGACAAGACAAAAATGATCGACCTGCGGCATCGAGGGGTTGAGATCCATTCCGGCAAGCCCGGAACCTCCGGTCGCTTCGGTCAAGATGACAGATGCAGGAGGTTTACTTCACGGCGTCGCGCGGGCTGCGCCGGCGAATTACATTTCGCGATAATTAAGAAGAACAACGCCGATCAGAACGAAACAAAGCGGCCAAAGGCGGGCCATTACGCCGCGAGTTTGATTTTCGGAGGGAAGGCGAAGTTCCAGCCAGCGCGACCATCCCGCGGTTACGGCCAGCACGGCGAGCGGGATGTGACTCAACTCGGCGAGGAGTTCTTCTTTAAGGTTTCCGAGGCTATGGGAATGGGTGAGGAGTAAAGCGCCTGAGACCGCGATGAGCGCAGGAAAAACCAGCTGGGCGCGGCCGGAAGCGGCGCGGCCCGTTTGTACGCGCCATTCGAAAACCGCCAGAGCTATCACGAGTAGGGCGAAAAAGCGATGCAACAGAACTTCCGGGTCGGCAAGAGTGGACCAGAAGCCGACGGGACCGAGAGGCCAGGTTTCCGGATCGCTGCGCAGAAAAAGAAATGCGGAAAGACCAAAGAAGGCCAGCGGCCAATTGCGCGCCCAGGAAATTCGTCCTGCTTGCGCGACGAGGGCGAGCAAGCCCATCACCAGAACGACGATGCCTGCCCAGTGATGGTTGTACTCCGACCAGGCTTTTTCGGCGGGAGTGTTCAAACGCGTTCCCGTTTGGCCGGGAACGTAGGATTCGGGCGTGAGCGGGCCCGATGCGAATGCTTTTTTCTGAGCGGCGTAAATTTCTCCGGGCAGATCCTGAATGGAAGGACTGGCGAAGCGGGGCGCGCGAGGAGACATGCGCGCGAAGATGTCCGAGCCAGTGACGCGGTCGCGAATGATATCAGCCGCGGGAGGAAGCGACGTGAGCGAAGCAGCAGTAAGAATAACGGTGATGCCGATGCCAATTTCCGCTTCGCCGAAGCGCCTCAGGCTGGCAAGAATGGTACTGGCCGGACCGTTTCGAACGAGTTGGAAATTCAGCGCGCCGAGAAACAAGAGGAGGCTGAAGAGAAGCACTTTCGCAGCGACCATCGCGCCGTAGGAGGTTCCGTAAGCGGCCTTGAACGAGCCAACGTAGGCAAAACCCAAAACTAAACCAGCGGAAGCGAGCACGGCCACGCTGACTAGCGCAACTCGAGAAAATCTGGCACTGAGATGGCGCGCCATTTCCGGAGCCGGGGCGTGCCGGATGGCAATCAACAAGTACGGAAGTCCGCCAAGCCACGTGGCGGTAGCCGCTTGATGCAGAGCGGTGAAAATGGCCAGCGGCAAGCGATACTCGAGACGAGCCATGGCGTGGCTGGTCATGACCGAGGAGACCAGAATGGCAACCGCCGGCAGAAGCAGATCCGTGTAGCCGACTGAACGCTTTGCGGAAGTAAGAGGAAGAAGTGTGAGCGCGGACACGATGCCAATACCACCCGCGAGGACAAAGTTCGCCCCCGCCACCTGGCGAAGAGACATGTCTGCGGACTGCATGAGAATCGCGGAGTTCGCGAGGACATAGGAAATCTGCATCACGGCCAGCGCTATCGCCGAGCGCCGAATCCAGCGCAGACAAGCTTGCCGGAGTTCAGCGGAATCTTCCGTTGTGCGGCAGAGGACAACAATCAGAAAAACAATGCCGCCAATGGCAAGCGACTGAAACGCGAGCGTCGCGCCGCGGAACAGGACCGAGAGGAAACCAAAGACTTGCAGCAGGCGGGCCATGAATTTCGATCAGGACGGCGTGACAGTGAAGGGAATTTCACCGCGGGTGATGTGGCCGTCCGAGGCGAGCACTTGCCAACGCAAGCGGTAGGCGCCAGCAGACAGCCCAGTAGCTTGGGACGAGACAGTATCCGCGGGGGTCTGTTTGGTGATTTCGAGCGATCGCGAAGAGCCGTCCGGACGAATCAGCGTCAGGCGGGAACGGAGCGCGTCAATGCGGACATTGAATCGAAGCTTAATAGGAACATTCGGCCCCAACACGGCGCTCTTCACAGGCGGGTTTGATTCAAGCAGGACGGCATGCGCGGCAGCAGGAGCAACGGTCAAAAAAGCCGCGCTTGCGACAAACAGAAGGAGTGCGCAAAGATTTCGACGGCCTAGCTGCATGACTTTCCTCTTCGCCAACACTGGCGAAAAGCTCCGTAGAGTTGGGCTGCACTTGCTGGAAGGAAATTATACCGAAGCTGCCGTGGATTGCTAATTCATTCAGCGATGTCGCCAGAGAGTACTGTCTCCGCGGACTGCGGATGAGCGAAGGGAACCCGCCGTCGAGACATGGGCTCGAGTTAGACGAAGTTACTCCTGCGAACTGATTTCGTTGGAGTGATTCCAATCGATAGTTGGATCGGACGCGGGATCGTAGACCACTTCGCTGGTGGCGGGCTTATCGAGCTTTCGCTGCGCACGCTTTTCTTCTTTCATCTTGCGCTTCTCGATGCGCTTCATTTCTTTCTGTCGCTTCTGGAATGTCGTGGCCATAAGCCTCTCCTTGCAGCAGAGTGCGGCGGGGGCCAAGCCCCGGCCGTCCAGCCCCTTCCTAGAGAAGGAAAACTACCAGCGCGGTTCGCGCGGCTGCCGCGCCGACTCACGATAATCCTCGTTCGAGAAGCGGTCGCGCCCGCCGCCCTTGCCGCGTCCACCGCCGCCCCCACCACCGCCGGGACCGCCGAAATTCCTCGGACCGCGGGGGGCGCCGCCCTCGCCCTTGGGGCGCGCTTCATTCACTTTCAAATTGCGCCCGCCGACTTCCTTTCCATCGAGGGCTGTCATGGCCTGCGTAGCTTCCGCGTCGTTGGGCATTTCGACGAATGCAAAACCGCGCGCGCGGCCAGTCTCCCGGTCCATGGCCATATGAACGCGACTCACCTGGCCGAACGGGGCAAACAGCTCGCGCAGTTCGCTTTCCGAGGTCTGGAAGCTCATGTTGCCCACAAATAAACTCTTCATCTTGAATCTCCCTGTACTCTTCGAAGCACCACGAGCGCAGGATCTTGGTGAAGGGCCGCTTCCCAGATGCTACGAGACGTTAGCCTGAAATTGTCTGAAATCAGGAAAGGGCACCTCAAAACACACCCTTCAACGAATCCAGGCAATTCTACTTCGGGAGTCTACTTAGTCACCATAACACACTTCCCCGCGAATGGCCGCATGCTCATTTCGCGCCCGCCCTGGCAGCGGAGATGACGCCGCGAAGAACGGTGACCGAAGCCGCGGGAAGTGAGAACTTAGTGGACGCTGTGGCAAAAGCGGTGGACTTCAACGCAGGGCCGTCCGGGTCGGCGGTGCCGCCGTTCAAATGGGGATGCCACGCATACTGGGCTTTGCCAAAAGTTGTTACGGTCACAGGACCGGTAAAAGTGGCAGCTGATTTTTTTGCCGCGTCATCGAATGAAATGCTCACGGTGTGCGCGTTTTCCTGGTCCTTGTTGATGATGAGCAGCGACCACTGCCCATCGGGCCGCAGCGTCGCGTACGTGGTGACGAGAACGTGGCCTGCACCATCGCGAATGTCGCTGGCGGCGGGGAAGATCTTGTGCGCGCCGTCACCCGGCTGGACCCACTCAAGATTGAGCAACTGGCTGACAAAATATTGGGAGAGTGGCTGCTTGATCTTGAAATCGCGGTCAGCGGAGAAAAAATTGAACGTCCCCGGAGAGCCATTGTGTCCGCGGCCGATCGGCTCCGGCATGTAATGGAAATAATAGACAGCGCTGCCACCACCGCTCAGAAACGCCCCGATATAATCGGCAAGCCACAATCCGCCCCAGATATCCATGTAAGCTTCTGACGAAGCCGAAGAAAGATTTGACTCGGTGATGAAGAACGGCACATTTGCGGGCACGCCATCTTCGCGCCACACGTCCATGATGTGCTGGACCAGGTAGGCTTCGTCGTACAAATTGCTCCACTGCACTTTCCCCGGATCGACGGGGTAGTGTTCGAACGAGAAAAACGCCAGCTCGCTCAGCTTCCCGTGGGCCTTCAGATAATCAATGAAACGTCCGGTGAAAGAAGCCTTACCGTCCTGATCCGGCCAAACTTCGATGTCCTTGTTCTCGCCGGTAAAAATCGGCCCGCCCAGTTTCAGCTTCGGGTCAACACGGTGCAGTGCGGCTGCAAACTGGACGTAAAGGGCGGCGTAATCCTCCGGCAGAGTGTAGTGGCCATCGGGCTCTTCGCCCATCTCCACGTACGAAATTGGATAGCCTCGTTTCTCGATGTAGGCAATCTCGGCGGCTGCGTCTTCCGGCGTGTTGTAGAGCATGGCGATGGGAATCATGGCGGGCAATCCTCGCGTCACGCCACTGGTGTAAAACAGATCGAAGCCAATCTGGTCTCCGGCCTTCTCGGCCAGATCGCCAGGCTCATGCCAAGGATCGACGGAGGAGCAATAGGTCGCCGTCTGATCTTGGTCCGGCGTGTGCCGGAGCAAATCATGAAATTTTCCATCAGCGGTTGTCGTACCAAGATAAACCTCGCGAATGGCATAACCCAGGCAGTTGCGCTTGTCCGCGCTTCCGTGCGAATCGCAAGTATTTGAAGATGCCGTCATCCAGATGCGCACCCACTGGACGCTCACAGGCGCGGTCGCGAGTTGGAGCGTTGCGTTACCTCCCTTTCCATTCGTCACCACGCCGCCTGGAAATGCTTGCCATGATCCTTGTGCGGGCTTCCTGATGGGATCTTCGCCGGTCCAATACTGCACGGCGTATTTGGTGGCAAAGGGTTCGGCCCACACAATTCGAATAGCGGTGATGTCTTGCTTACTGGACAAATCGAAGAAGATCCACTGCGGATGGAGGGATTCGTCTTCGCTCGTGTACGCTTTCGAAAGATACGGATTGCTCTTCCAGTAGGAATTTTCGTCGCCATCCGTGAGCCGCGAGTATCCTTCCGTATCTGTGCCATCATCGCGAGTCACGCCGCGATGCGGCAGCGGATAGCCGTAGGAGTGACGGATCATTTCCGCGCCTGGCGTGGCGCTGCCGATGAAATAGCCCTTCCCTGCTGGATCGCTCCATGTCCCCTGAGGATTCCAGTGCCAGGCCTCGATGTGCAATTCCGTATTCTGCCGGTACGTCACGGTTTGCCACCCGGCAGACAGAATTTGTTTGATGGTGTCATCCACAAAAAGTTTATCGGCTGCGCCGTAAGGCAGGCGGTCGATGCCCGCGCCAAGGGCTTCCGTGGGCTTGATGGTGTTGGTGGAATGACCTGGAGTGATGTCCACATGGATGCTCTGCGCGCCTAAGAGCGGCACCGAAGCGATTCCAAGGAAGAGTACCGCTGCACGGCAGATTCTGGATACGTCCATACCGGACTCCTTAAAACGGTTTAATACGATGCTTTGCATCTAACCCGGATTTCGGGCCCGCGTCAAGGCACTCTCTTGAAGTTCTTTAGCCGTGCGGGATCTCGCCGACGGCTAGCCAGGCCTGATCGATGACACAACTTCAAGCGGTATCTTGCCGATCTCAGGATCATTCCAACTGAAGAATTAAATTGCGGGAATGCAGTCAGCAGAGGACCTGCTCATTTGTAGCTGGCTACGACTTCACCATTCTGAATTCGCAAATCGGAAATCTCGGAAGGCAGTTTCAACTTCTCGCGATTCTCCGGCGAGTCCATGAGCCGCTGCACCGCGGATTCGAGTGTGGACTGCGGAATCGGCAATGATCCAATCTCTCCGCTGACAGGTTCGAACCGCAAATACCCGTTCTGCGCGCCGAGCCGCCCTTCCAACTGCAAGGTCATGTCCTTCCCATGAACATCGAAGACGACGTAGGCTTTCACGCGGTCGTCAATCAATTGCACTTTGACGTCCCTGACGTTTGAGCGCATCTGCTCAACCTCTTGCGGCGTTGGCGTCTGGCCGTTTGGCGCACCCGGGGCCGGCTTCGTCCTGCCATCGCCTGCCAAGTCCAGGTGCGAGGCCAAATAAGAATTCAACTCCGTTTCGTCCAAGCGCAGCGTCGCGGGTTGCCCGTGTGCAACGGCCTTTTCGACTTGTTCAAACTTTTCTTCGGCGCGGGCCGCAGCCTGCGGGCTGGTCTCCACGATCGGTGGCGGCGCCTTGTGGAGCAGCAGGATGAGGGTGACGAAGGCAAACGCGTAGGTCGTCCAGCGAACGATCCTGAAAATAAGCTTCCACGGGCTAGAGCGCGATGGTGCGGCATGGGCAAATTCGCTTTGCGCCGCGGGGGGAGTCGCCAGCATCATACTTCCCTCCTATGAATTCTCATCCAGTGGCGATGCGGCGCGGTGCCGTCGTCGCTTCACAATGAAACCGTAGACCTCAGAAGCGTTCGCGACAAGAGCACCGGGAGCTTGAGAGGCTAAGTGGGCAACTGTCCGTCTGGCCTTGCTTAGGCGGGGACAGTCTCCAGGAAATGAAGGGCACCTGATATTTCCTTCGCGCTTGCCGGAATCTCCGCGCTGCGCCAAACTCATTATTCAAACGCGAATTGAGCAATTCTGACGCACCGTTGAGGAGGCCCGCATGCGCCGCATAGTTTTCATTTTTCTGTTTCTTCTGCTGCCGGGAGCTTTGTCTGCCCAGCAGAACGCCCCGCCGCGGGTGCAGCCGCGGCCCAAGATCGGCGTGGCGTTGGAGGGCGGCGGCGCCATGGGCCTCGCGCACATCGGCGTCTTGAAGTGGTTTGAGGAACACCATATTCCAGTCGATTACGTTGCTGGGACGAGCATGGGCGGATTGGTTGGCGGGTTTTACGCCACGGGTATGAGCCCCGACGAATTGAAAACCCTTATCGATGGTATGGACTGGAAGAAGATTCTTGGCGACCGCACTCCCTATGAAGACCTTGCGTTCCGCAGAAAAGAGGATCAGCGAGCGTATCCAAATTCGCTTATTTTTGGTTTGCGCGGCGGCTTGACCTTGCCAGCAGGGCTGAACGCAGGACACCAAATCGGCTTGCTGATAGATCGTGTGACGCTGCCGTATGACGAATTGCCTTCGTTCGATGCGCTGCCAGTGCCGTTTCGCTGCGTGGCCACCGACCTAGTGAGCCAGAAGCCGTACGTTTTCAAAGATGGTTCCCTGGCGGTGGCGTTGCGAGCCACTATGTCGATTCCGGGAGCATTTTCACCGGTTAACGATGGAAAAGCGGTCTTCGTGGATGGCGGACTGGTGGATAACCTGCCGACGGACGTCGTCCGGCAAATGGGCGCGGAAATCGTGATCGCAATTCATCTGGAACCTACTCCCGTCGAAGCGAAGGACATCCAGTCCGTCTTCAGCGTGCTGAATCATTCCGTGCGCGTGTTGCTGGAAGAAAATGAAGTGCGTAGCCTGGCGCAGGCCGACGCCGTCGTTTCCGTGCCGCTGGCGGAATTCAGCACGGTGGATTACGCCAAGAGCGCGCAGATCATGAAACGCGGCTATGACGCCACGAATGCGCGAGCGCGCTTGCTCGAAGCGTTTGCCCTCGATGATGCAGATTGGCAGGAACATCAGCGCGTGCGTGAAGCGCGGAAACGACGCGACATTCCCACGCCGCAATTCATCGAGGTGCGAGGAACAAGTGCGCACGAAGCGACGGATGTCATTCGCTACGTGAAGCGATTTCAGGGCAAGCCAATCAATCCCGAGAAACTTGACGAAGTGCTGACGCGGCTGACCGGAGTCGGGCGCTACGATTCAGCAGGCTACCGCCTCGTCGAGAAAAACGGCCAGCCGGGGCTGCTGGTTCAGGTCGTGGAGAAGAATTATGCGCCGCCGATGTTCCAGACGGCGTTTGAGGTGGACGGCTCGCAGAGCGGCAATGTGGATTTTACAATGGGCACGCGCTTCACGTTTATGGACGTGGCGGGTTTCCGCTCGGAATGGCGAACCGATGCGCTGCTTGGGAATACTTACGGCATCCAGACGGAATTGTTCCGGCCGTTTCGCGCGGAGAGCCGATGGTTTTTCGCACCGCACGCGGACGCGAGCGATACTACGTTTCAGATTTACGCGAAGAACGATCCGCTGGCGGACTACCGCATCTATCGCACCAATATCGGCGGGGACGTGGGATACAGCTTCGGGCGCTTCGGTGAATTGCGCGTTGGCTACGCGGTGGGTTCGCTGAACACCAAGTTGCGCCTTGGCGCTGCAGTGATTCCCTCGGTGGAAGGACGCGTGGGGCAGACACGGTTTCGTTACCTGCTGGACCACACAGACGATCCCGTGATTCCTCGCCGCGGCTTCAGTGCGGAAACCAATTTCCGCTGGTTCGACCAAAGCCCGGGCGCAAATGGCGCGTTTCCTTCGATGGACTTGAAATTAGGATTCTTTCAGCCCATTACGGCCGCTTCATCGTTCTTCCTGGAAAGCGAAGGCGGCACCACGTTCAGCGCAACAAGCACGGGTGTTCCTCAATTCTTCTTGGGCGGGCCTGTACGGCTCGGCGCCTACGGGCAGAACGAGTTTCATGGCAATCAGTATTATTTACTTCGCGCGGGCTACCTGCACGACCTGGTCACCCTGCCGCCGTTTCTCGGAAAAAAGGTCTATGCCGTCGGCTCCTACGAAATTGGAAAAATGTATGGCGTAACCACCGGCACCGATCTCCCTGACGATGTTGCGGCAGGCTTCCTGGCCGAAACCGCGCTGGGCCCCTTTTTCATCGGCGGCAGCGTAGGCGACTCTGGCCATCGCAAGTGGTTTTTTCAACTGGGGCGCGTGTTCTAGACTGCTTGGGCTTCCGAGTTCAGTCCCTCTCGCGCTCGCGGACATGATTCTGGCCGCCGCTAGGCGCGCCAGCGCCAGCTCCAGCCGCGTCCCAGATCTTGCGGTCCATGGGCTGGATGGGCTCCAGTTTCTTCTGCGAAAGTGATTTGTTCACTGCAGCAAGCTCCTTGCTGACCAAAGCGTCGAATTCACCGGCGACGTCTTCCAGCTCTTTCTTCAGCGAATCGATGCGCGCAACCTGATAATCGGTTGGACGGCCTTCATAGTTCAGAATGTCTCCGTAGAGTTGCGTGGTTTTCTCGCGGATGCGCTCTTCGCCCGTGACCGCGCCGCCTTCCTTGGTCGCCACGATTTTCTTGCGCATCTCCTCGGTTCTCCCCGCCAAATTCTGCAGACGCTTGTTGAGCGCGTCTTCCGCCTTCAGTTTTCCGGAGCGCGCCATCAGCGAATCATGCACTCCGTTGATGCGTTCGACATCAAAGCTCATATCTCCAAGCAAATTGTAGACGCGCATCGCGGCGTCAAACTCGAGTTTGCGGTCCGCAAGCGTGAATTTGGCGCGAGGATCGAGTCCGACAACCAGCTGCGTGCTGTAAGTCTCCTTCCCGCGAGTCATCTTAACCGTGTATGTCCCCGGCATGACTCTGGGACCCTGCGCCGCTTCAAATGCGGCCGTCGCTGCTGGTGGTACGCGTGGTGCTTTCAATCTCATGGGCCATTCCACGCGGCTGATCCCGCGCCGGCTATTCGGAGGAAGCGTGTCCACCAACTTGCCTTGCGAATCGAAAATCTCCAGCTTCATCTTTCCAAAAATGTGCCGCTTGCTCTGGTAGTAGGTAATCAGAGCTGCATCCGGCGGGTTCGGTCCCGTGAATACGGCATTCCCCTCCGCCCAGCCGCCATTCGCGGGCAGCCGCTGCTGCGCGGGTTTGGCTTGAAGGAAGGTCGCCTCTTGCGCCATCACTTCGGGTGTGAGCTTGCGCAGCGGAGTAATGTCATCGACGATCCAGATGC
>WNGH01005800.1_pt1 | contig 11747 bp, 6 predicted proteins | sample 5400631 | NCBI WGS metagenome assembly WNGH01 (sample SAMN13153373, study PRJNA577476) | soil metagenome | isolation source: 115 cm soil or saprolite under Garry oak tree replicate 1 | place: USA:California | collected 2016-06-15 | reverse complement strand
GGAGCGGTCCGTCACCGGCGATGAGGCAAATGAACTCCCGGGTCCGGCCGTGCACGGCGGCGATGGCTTCAAAGAGGTAGCGGTGTCCTTTCTGCGGGTGCAGGCGCCCAACGCAAGCCAGCACGAACGCATCAACCGAAACTCCCAGGTGAGTGCGTGCCCTCACTCGGTCACCCGGGCGGAACCGCTCCAGGTCCACTCCATTGGGAATCACGACGACCTTGTCGCGCGGGATTCCTTCCCGTTCGACCACAAACTCGGCTGTGCCCCGCGAAACCGCGATGATTCGTTGGCACCAGCGCGCTGTTGCCCGGTCGAGCCACCAAGCCAGGCGCGGGAGATAGGAAAGGGAAGCCCGGGTCGACGTCACAACGACCGGCACGCGCGCCAACCGTCCCGCGATGCGGGTCGCGATGCTCGCATCGTACAAGTATGCGTGCGCGATATCCACGTTCCGGTCACGAAACAGACGCGCCAAGCGCCAGATTGTCCCTGGTCCAGGCCGCCGTCCCATCCCCAAATGGATCACTTCCACGCCGGAACGCTCGGCCTCAGGGGAAAGCGACCCCCGTGCACGAAGCGAAACGATGTAGGATCGGAACGCCTTCCGGTCATGGCGTTGCACGGTCTGGAGCACAATGCGCTCGGCGCCTCCGGCGTCAAACTCGGTGATCACGTAGCACACTCGAAGCGCTCGGTGAGTCGGCCTCATTTCACTGCTGGGCCGCAGGCCGCCCGCCAACGCGGTCGTGAGCCAGCCGTTCGTACAGATCTTCGTAAGCATTCACCATCGAGGCGACACCGTAGCGCTGCTCGGCGCGGATGCGCGCCGCCGCGCCCATCGCCCTTCGCAGCTGCGGGTCTCGTAACAGAGTCCTAAGCCCTTCAACCAGAGCGGCGGCGTCCCGAGGCGCAACAAGAAGGCCAGTCACTCCATCTTCGACCTGTTCTCTGAGTCCCCCGATGGATGTCGCCACCACGGGTAGGCCAGTCGCCATCGCCTCGAGCACGATGTTGCTCAACCCCTCGGACAGGGAGGGCACGACTAACACGTCGGCCGCCTCAAGCAGCGGCCGAACATCCGGAACCTTTCCTACAAACCTCGCGCTCCGCAGCTCGCGCTGTCCCCGCTCACGGTAGTTGTTGCCGGGGAGTCCCGACCCTGCTACGACAAGAGTCCAGGCTTCCCCTGCGATGTTCTCTTCAATACTCCGCCACGCATCGAGTAAGTAGCCGACACCCTTGTCTTCTGCGAGACGACCGGCAAAGACCACCAGTCTTCGGTGTGGCGGAATACCCAGGGCCGCTCGCGCGTGTGCCCGTTGATCTGTGGAGGGAGGCGAGAATCGCCGACAGTCCACACCGTTCGGAATTAGACGTATTCGGGCAGGATCAATTCCCGACGACACAAGCTCCCCGGTAAGGTCTGAATTCAGGCTGATTACTGCGTCCGCTCTGGGAAGAATTCTCTTGACCCACTGCCCCATCCACGCGCGACGCAGCCGCGCAACGTCCCCATACGGTCCGCTAGCCGCTGCCTTCACCACACATCGACTACCCAGTAGAGGGGCGAGTGTCAAAGCCACACCGGCGCTGTAGAATGCATGGTGCACATGCCAAATTTCGTACCCCCGGCCGTGGAACGAAAGAAAACGAGCAAGTGAGGGAAGAAATGTCAGGGAAAAAAATCCAGGCTTGGGAATTGCCCAAACTCGATGAACATCAACGCCAGCCACACGTTCGAACGCCGGAAGGCCAGGATACCGCCCAGTAACTACGCCGACTCGTCGTCCACGACGGGCAAGGCCCTCAGCCAGCTGCTGCGCCTGGCGCTCCGCCCCCCCGTCCACCATCGGCGCATATTGGTAGGAGACCATGAGCACTGACCCGTGTCGCTGCAGCGGCGCCTTGTCAGTTGCAATCACGAACGATCCCCAATGATCTTCCCCGTTGTGCAGGACGGTTAGCCGAAGATTGGTCGGCTCGTGTCAGGCCAAGTCCCTAACGAAGACGAACTCATTGTTGCCGTGTCCCCCGCCGGCGGTCTTCAAGCGTCGCAGGGCGAACCCGCGTTTTAGGCAAAAGGCGAAGACATCCTCCGGCCTCGCGACTTCAAACGGATAGCCACCTACCCAGTCTACACAGTCATGCCAGACGGACATACCTCGCTCTCGCCTCTTGTCGCGCCAGGTCTTGAAGGGTAACGGATTTTCAAGTCGCAGGATTCGTCCCACTAGTGCACGTAATTCCCAGTAGAACTGCACTCCCAAACTCAGACCTATTCTGAAAGGAAGGCTCGAGTGATTGTAAATGCGCTTGATCACGAGCCAGCGCCGACTCGTGCTACCCTGATCGTTATAAAGAGCTAAGAATAATCGGCCAACAGCGCGCACCAGCCCGGTGGTATTCTCAAGCGCACGCCACATTTCCCCTGTGTGATGGAGCACACCCCACGAATAGACGATGTCAAATGTGCCAAGGGACTGAACATAGGCCCTATCGAGCGCGGACCCCTGCTCGATCGTCCAGTCCGCGTCATTGGGGTAGAACCGACGCTTCAACTCGCGCGTGCATGCCACCGAGTTCGGATCATAGTCGAACGAATGCACTCGCGCCGCTCCCAGTCGCTTCGCCGCGAGGCTGAAGAGACCACTTCCTGAACCGACATCGACGAAGGACAATCCACGAAGATTGGTCACTTCAAGCATCTCGCGGAGCGAGTGCTCGGCTTGTGCCATCCGCTCGTCATCCAACACGCTGAGAAAGCGCTCCCAATTCTTGCCGAACTGGAAACGCTTTTCATCCGAAGGCCCTCGTGGAGGCATTGAAGGTACCGTCATTGATCAAGCAATTATGAACATACAACTCGTCATCACAACCGACGCACTTCGGTGATCGCATCTTCCCACAACGCCGCGATCTTGTCGATGCTAAATCGGATCGATACGTCCAGGGCTCGCTCGCCGAGCCGCGCCCGCTCAGCCGCGTCAGTCATAAGACGGTCCATTCCCCGAGCGAGTGCCTCGACGTCCCCTGGAGGAACAAGCAATCCGTTGACGCCATTCCGCACCATCACTGATGTGCCCCCTGGCGAGTCAGTGGCGAGTACTGCGCACCCACACGCCATCGCCTCGAGCAACGCGTTGGGAAACCCCTCAAACCGAGAAGGGAGCACGAACAATCCTGCGATGCGATAATAATGCTCGGGGTCCTTCACGGTCCCAAGGAAGCGAATTGACTCTGGGGGAAGAAACTTGTGAGCCAAAGCCTTCAACTCCCCATCCCTGGACCCCTCCCCAATGATGGTAAGGGACCAATCTGGGTGCCGCTCGACTACCGAGCGAAAGGCCTGGATCAATAGGTCGAATCCTTTCTCCGGCGACAGCCGTCCGACGGCCAGTACAAACGGCCGACGAGGAGAAGTATTGCCAGTGTTAGCTGAGAACTGGCGGCCGACGGGGTTAGGTATGACACGTATGCAGCGCTTCGGCACGACCACTTCTGCCCAGTCGCGAATGGCCTCCGATTGAATCACCAGTGTGTCTGTATGTGGATACATTAGCCGCCTGAGCCAAGACCAGATTCTTCCGATGTCCCAATGCACCGGGTGAGCACGTTCAGAAATGATTACTGGGACGCCCACGCCTATCGATGAGATCAAGGTGAGCACATTGACCTTATCACCGAAGCTGATGACGACATCGGGCGCGAGGGCCGTGATGGCACGTCGCAAGCCTCGGATCTTCAGAAGATTGTTTTTGACGGCCTTCGCCAAAGAGCGTGATTCAGTCTCGAGATCAAGGCCTAGGCGGTTTACGATCGAGTCAAGCGAATACGCATCAGCAGTTGTTGCTGCCAAGGTGACGATAGTAACGCCGTAACCGTCCCGCGCCCACTGATTTGCCAGCAAGGATAGAACCCGTTCGGCACCACCCGCAGACAGACTTGAGGCGATGCAACAGATCCTCACGCGCGGTTGGCTCTACCCGTCGCCTTTAGCGGGTAAAGGAGTCGGAGTGCACGATTGAGAGACATTACGCATTGAAACCGAGCGTTCACTGTGTTTCGAACCAGGCTTGAAACATCAGCACGTCCCAGAGCCAGTAATGCCAGTTTCGTGAACCATTCTGGTGTTCCGACCATTTCTGCGTGATCGGGTCCGGATCGAAATAGCCTTCGCGCTCAAGTCGCAATGGGTCGAGAAGTGCGGCTGCCCAATCCTTGAGCGGCCCACGCAGCCAATGATCAATGGGGATTCCGAACCCCATTTTGGGTCGATCGAACAGTGGCTGCGGCACGTAGCGCTGTAGGAGTTGACGTAGGGGCCACTTACCCCGTCCTTTGCGCACGCGGAGACTCGGTGGGATGCGCCATGCGAACTCCACAACGCGATGATCGAGGAAAGGCGCGCGGGACTCAAGGCTCACACCCATGCTGGCGCGGTCAACCTTGACCAGAATGTCGTCAGGGAGGTAGCTGACCAGGTCTAAGTACATCATCCGAGACAACAGCCCGGCGATCTTGGCTCCGCGGTTTGGGTCGGTGAAAGCGGTTGGCGGTTCCTTGCCACCCCGTGTCACGCCACCCGGATCGCGCCAGTGCGACATGAAGTCGAGGTACATGGCCTCCTGGGTTTCGAGGCTCAGAACCTCTGCAACCTTGTGCAAGCGGTCCCCCGTTACCCGACGGGCCGCACGCGGCCACTGGGCAAGTCCCGTCAGACGTAGTGCCCGGTCCCAGCGAGACGGCGCAATGCTCCGAATCGCATTCGCAACGGCGCGGCGCCCACTGCGCGGAATAACCCTCAGTAGACTCCAAACCCTTCGCGCCAAAAAGTAGCGGTCGTAGCCTCCGAACAACTCGTCGCCGCCGTCCCCCGACAAGCTCACGGTTACATGACGCCGGGCGAGTTGAGATACGAGGAATGTCGGGATCTGAGATGAGTCGCCAAAGGGTTCGTCGTACAGCGTCGGGAGCCTGGGCACAACGGCGAGGGCCTCGGCGGGCCGTACGTAGAGCTCCGTGTGATCCGTACCGAGGTGCTCCGCCACAGCCTTCGCGTGCCCGGCCTCGTTGTACTCCGGCTCGTCGAACCCGATAGTGAACGTCCGCACGGGACGGCTGCTCTCGGCCTGCATCAACGCCACCACCAGGGAGGAATCCACGCCGCCCGACAGGAAAGCACCGAGAGGAACATCGGCAATCATCTCGCGACGGATGGTCTGCCTGAGGAGTCGATCGAGCTCGTCGAGCAGCTCCGTCTCGGTACCGGACGGCACTGCAGCTACACCAGACTCCGCCACTTCTCGAGCCGACCAATACACCGCTTCCGTGGGCTCCGCGCGGGGCGCACCGAGCTGAAACGTGAGAACAGTTCCGGGCAAGACCTTCCGGATGCCAACGAAAATGGAGTGGGGAGCCGGGATGTAGCTGTGCCGCAGAAACAGCGCCAGCGCACCGCGGTCGATTTCGCCGCGCCAAGCGGGATGCTCGCGAAGCGCCTTGAGCTCGGAGCCGAATAGCAGGACGTCGCCAGCCCATCCGTAGTACAACGGCTTCTCACCCAAGCGATCACGGACGAGATACAGGCGATTGTCTCGTCTATCGAAGAGTGCGAAGGCAAACATCCCAGCGAAATGGTGAATCCCTTGGACCACACCATCCCGCTCGATTACGGCGAGCATCACTTCGGTGTCAGATTGGCCGCGAAATCGAGCTCCTTGCGCCTCGAGCTCCGCTCGCAGCTCCTGAAAGTTGTAGATTTCGCCGTTGAAGATGATGACGTAGCGACCTGATGCCGACGTCATGGGCTGACGTCCTTCAGGTGACAAATCGATCACAGAAAGGCGTCGATGCCCCAGCGCAATGCCGATACGCGAATCCGACCAACAGCCGGTGTCATCGGGCCCGCGATGTCTGATCGCCGTGGTCATCTTGCCGAGAATAGCAGTGGCGGATTCATCGAGTCCGCCGGAAGACCAGAACCCTGCGATGCCACACATCAGCAGGAGCGCTCGGCTACAAGTTGTAGAAGGATCGATACCATTCGACGAACTTCTCCACCCCTTCCTTAATAGTGGTCCTGGGCGCGAAGCCCGTCACCTTCGCGAGATCCGCCGTGTCGGCGAATGTGGCCGGCACGTCGCCCGGTTGCATCGGGAGGAGATTCCGCTTCGCCTTCTTCCCAAGTGCCTGCTCGAGGAGCGCGATCACCTCCGTCAACTCCACTGGTTGCTCGTTGCCCACATTATAGAGTCTGAATGGCGCCTTGCTGGTGTTCGGGCTGGGTTTGTCGCTAGACCATTCCGGGTCCGGTGTGGGAATAACATTCATTATCCGCACGACCGATTCGACAACATCGTCGATGTAGGTGAAATCCCTTTTCATGTGTCCATTGTTGAAGACATTAATGGGATGACCTTCAAGGATGGCCTTAGCGAATTTGAACATCACCATATCTGGGCGGCCCCAAGGACCGTACACGGTGAAGAACCGGAGGCCGGTCGTAGGAAGACCAAAGAGATAGGAGTAGCTGTGTGCCATCAGCTCGTTTGTGCGCTTGGTAGCGCCGTACATGGAGAGCGGATGATCGGCACCTCCGCGTACAGAAAATGGCATCTGCGTGCTTGCCCCATACACGGAGCTAGAACTCGCATAAACCAAGTGCGGCACCTTGCGGTAGCGACACTCTTCTAGCACCTGCAGGAAACCGAGGACGTTGGACGCGATATAGGCGTCGGGCCGTTCAAGTGAGTATCGCACGCCCGCCTGCGCAGCCAAATGGATTACCCGGTCGAAATCGCAGCGGTCGAAAAGCTGGTTCATCGCCTCGGGGTCCGCGAGCGCCGCTCGGACGAACTCGAACGTCCGATACTGATGCAACAACGCCAAACGATCTTCTTTGATGCGCACGTCATAGTAACTATTAACGGAATCGAGGCCGACTACTTCGTGATGGTCACCGAGAAGCCGACGAGCGACGTGGAACCCAATGAATCCCGCGGCGCCTGTTACAAGAATGCGCATCTAATCGGCTCGGGTTGTGGTTGGAAGGAAGCCAGCCACAAACTAATGCACTGCGGGTCATAAGCGCGAGCCTAAAGTTGGCGCGCGGTCACGACCAAACACGGTGCGAGCATGGCGGCACGATGGCGCCCCTCCGCATCTAGTGATAGACACTCCGCGCACTTCAAACGCGCTGGCGCTATTGTGGCGGCCTTCGCAAGCTTGTGTCGTGACCCGTGTGCTTTTCGTCGTCAACGCTGATTGGTTCTTTCTTTCTCACCGGCTCCCCCTGGCCATCGCGGCCCGGAACGCCGGGGTGGAGGTCGTCGTCGTAGCTGGCGATACGGGCAAGTCGGCACCAATTCGAGATCAAGGCCTCGAGTTCGTCAGCCTGCCAATCTCGCGAAGTAGCACGAACCCGTTGACGGATGCCCGGACTCTAATCTTCCTCTTCAGCCTATACCGGCAACTTCGTCCCGACCTGGTCCATCATGTCACCGTCAAACCCATCATCTACGGATCGTTGGCGGCGAGGGCCGTTGGAGGAATAGCTGTCGTGAATGCGATCAGCGGCCTGGCCTACACGTTTTCTTCCGACAGCTTGCATGCGCGTACGGTACGACCTCTCGTGACAGTGTTGTATCGCCTGGCCCTCCGGTTTACGCACTCTCGCACGATATTTCAGAATCCGGACGATCGCGATGAGCTGATCCGGCTAGGCGTCGTCCGACCGCAACAAGCGGTCCTCATTCGTGGCTCGGGAGTCAACTGCTCCACGTTCGCACCAACAGCTGAACCTGACGGTGTACCGGTCGTGATGCTCCCCGCGAGGATGATCCGGGAAAAAGGTGTCGAGGAGTTTGTGCGGGCGGCTGGTTTGCTCCTGGGTTCAGGACACGGAGCCAGGTTCGTGCTCGTAGGAGACTCCGACCCCGCAAACCCCGGCTCTATTGACCCACTCCAGTTGGAGGCTTGGACTCGCGAGGGGCTGGTCGAGTGCTGGGGTCACCAGAGCGATATGGCCGCGGTTTTGGCCCGCGCCAACATTGTCGTTCTGCCCGCGTACCGCGAAGGCTTGCCGAAGGTTCTGCTTGAAGCCGCGGCCTGTGCTCGCGCCATCGTCACGACGGACGTGCCAGGATGTCGGGAAATCGTCCGCTCAGCTGTCAACGGATTGTTGGTGCCTGCGCGTGACGCGATAGCCCTGGCGGGTGCGATCGCGACACTTCTTCAATCCCGCGAGCTCAGGGAACAATTTGGTCGCGCTGGTCGCGCGATAGCAGTCAATGAGTTCGCCGAGGAGATTGTCGTAAAAAATACACTAGCGCTTTACCGCGCTCTCTTGCGCGACCGATGGCCGGACAGATCGTAGGTTCTGAATGGGCGCTGAGTGTACAAACTCCGACCTTGCTAGTTGCAGAACTGCGCCTGCGCGCGGACGCTGCCTTCGGCGCCCGCCTGAATGAATCCCGCCGCGCGCGGCACCCATACGTTGAGCACAGCGCTCGCGCTGGTGTTCCCCGTAGCATCCACGCTGCGATACTCGACTCGGCAGGCGCCGACCGGTAGAACATCGATCTCAGTGACGCGGTCCCACGCCCCGCCGTTGGTGCGTCGTTCGAAGTGGTCGTGGCTCGGAAGCGTCGAAGACAGGCCCACGACGTACACAGAGTCCGATGCCGAGGGCTGTCCTACGACGACACCGAGAGTCGGGAACGCAATGTTCGCTGGTACAGGGTCGTAGACGCTGGCGTCGCTGTAAGGTGTTGGCACCGTGGCGAGTCGTGGAACATCGATCTGGACATAACGCGCCCTCCAGTTTCCGCCCGCCACAACGCGGTTATAGACCTGACTCCCCATGATCACCATCCCATCGGGATGACCAGCCTTCAAATAGGTCCAGGAGTCTACGTACACCTGCGGGTCGAAACTCGGACCAGGGAACTTCGTTGCTTTCAAGCGAGCAGCCTGCCCGTCAGTACTCAGCGTGAGTAAATCCGCGGGAGATAATGGCTCCCCGGTCCCGTCAAGGAGGTATTCCTCATTGAACGTCGGATCTTCGTAGACCCAGCGACCAAATTCGGGGATGAACACCGACGCCGGATCGTGGTTAAGAGTCGCGGCGCGCATACCTTGCAATCCGGCGGCGGCCCAAAGCGCGTTCGCGATGATCGCCTGATAAGTGCACAGCACGTAACGATAGGACTGGAGGTCCCGTATCCGGTACCGCGCTCCCGCAACATGCTCCATCATCCCATCGTCCGCCCGAAGGCCCGTTGCGGGGTCGAGGGTTCCCAAGAGGCGGTCGAGCATGGCATAACCCTCATACTGCTGCGTGTCCCAATACAGCCGGTCCTCGTCCCACTTCGCCGGCGTTAACACGCTATTAACGTCAGCCCAAGTCTTGCCGGGTGGGAGCACGCTGAGGTTACTCGTGCTGCCGTCCGGATGAATCGCGCGATCTAGAATAACTGCCGTTCTTGCGACCCAATCGCGTATTGCCCGGGCGCGTCCTAGGTTGGTGGTCGGGTTGCCGTACGCTGCGAAAATGTTCTCTACTAGCGGACGCAACGCGAGAATCAACGGATTTGCGAGGTTTTCACCGATGTACTGGTCCCGCACCACCGTGGTGAGCGCCTGAGCTGCGCCGGACACCCCTGCTGAGTCTGGCCTCGTGGCGACAATGACTGAGAGTTGAGCCTGCGCGGCACCCATCGTGAAAAGTAGCGTGTCATACCCGGAACGTACCACTCGAGCATCGGCGCAACCCGACCCGGTAACTGTGCCCTTCCGACTTCCACCGAATACGGGATCCCGCACGATCGCGTAACCGTTTCGATCGAATGCCTGACAGGAAAGCGGCAAGGGAGCGCCAGGGGAGAGTGTGATCACAGAGTTTCCAAACGTTGAGGCAACGTTCAGCGCCGTCGCAACCTGATCGACTTCAACCACAACCTCTCCCGTAATCCCTGCCACAGCCACACTTGCATGCGTGACACCGTTTCCGGTAGCGCGCACGGTCGCAAAATCCGCTGCAGAGTCGACTGCCACCTCAATCGCCGCGTCTACCGTTACAATGCCAGTGATCGCACCCACCACGGGTGATCCTAGTGAGTCGAGTGCCGTCGCTCGCAGCGTTACGCTGTCGCCAAACGCCTGGAAGCGAATCGTGTCAGAAGAGAAGCGCACATGCGTGGGACGTTGCGCGATCCGCACGCCAACTCGGCTCGCATGTCCGCCCGTGCTTACCAGCAAGCCGGTTGTCCCGTTCTTAAGCGCGCTGACTTCCCCACCCTCACCGACCGCCGCAATCTGAGGATCCTCGATCGCATACGAGAGTGGCGCGTTATTCACCGCGACACCCAACCGATCCACGGGACGCGCAACCGCAGGCTGAACCGCGTGGAGTGACTCGAACACCAGACTGTCCTGGCCGAGTTCGATGCGCGCCACGCGTTGGGCCACCGCGATCTGCACCGTATCAGCAGGACCGTCGGGCGACTGTCCGATCACCAAGGCCGACCCGTTCGCGACCGACCTCACTACGCCCTCGGGACTCACCGTGATGACCGCCGGATTGCTCGACGAGTATGCAACCCGCGCCGCCGCCGCCCGCACGCCGCGGCGGTCCCACGCCGAAAACGCGATCGGCACGGAGTCCGTGAGCGCATCAAAGGTGACCGTGTCGGCGCTCAGCTGGAGCGCCGTAACGCGCTGCGAGACCGTAACGTTCGTGTTCGCACTCGCCGCCGTTCCCGGGTCGCGGATCGTGAGCACGAACTGCCCCTCCCGAATCGACCGGATGCGGTTGCCGGGCTCGATGCGCGCCACCGACGTGTCGCTGACGGAATACTCCAACGCCGGGTTGGAAATAGCGGAACCGAGTCGATCCCGTGCGATCACCTGGACCGGTAGCGTATCGTCCAGGGCGTCGAACACGAGCGGCGACAGCTCGATCGTCGCGGTCCGCTGGTCCACGACCAGCGGCGCGGTCACCGAAATGCCGGTCGCGGGATCGTACAGCGTCAACACCGTGACGCCCGGCGTGAGCGCTTGTATCGTGCGCTCACCATCCAACTTGGCGACGTGGGCGTCGCCCACGCGCGCGACCAGCATGGGATGGACGATGGGTGTGCCCAGGCTGTCACGTGCGACCGGATAAATCGTCGTCGTGTCCAGTAAGGCGTCGAACCGGATCGTGTCTGGGTGCAACGTGAGCGAGGCGACTCGCTGCTCCACATTTACCGGGACAACCGTCCGAACGCCGCCGATAGAAAACCGCAGCGCCGTCGAGCCCGGCATTATCGACCGCACCAGCGCGTCGGATACCTGCGCCACCCCCGTGTCGGCAACGGACAGCATGGCAGCGGTATCCGCGACGAGCCGGCCACGATCATCCCGGACGGTGTAGCCGATCGGCAACGCAGCACCAAGACTCGTTAAGTACAGGGTGTCGCACGCCGGAATGATCGACGCGACGTGTTGCACCACGTTCAGCCGCACGCGAGTGGTCACGTAGTCACTCGTGAGCGTGACTTCCGCCGACCCGCGCCTCGGACCACCGACCACAAGCCCGCCGATCACCTTCCCAATCGTCGTGTCTGTCACCGAAAGCGTAGTTGGCGGAGCGGGAAACACGTTGCCGTACGGATCGACGGCCGTGACGTTGATCGACAGCGAGTCGCCGAGCCGAAGCACCGACGGAGAATCGACGGCTACGCGCAGCTGCGCGACTACGTGAG
>WNGH01015600.1_pt1 | contig 11748 bp, 10 predicted proteins | sample 5400631 | NCBI WGS metagenome assembly WNGH01 (sample SAMN13153373, study PRJNA577476) | soil metagenome | isolation source: 115 cm soil or saprolite under Garry oak tree replicate 1 | place: USA:California | collected 2016-06-15 | reverse complement strand
CCAACCAGTGGTACCCGGACCTCGTCTACGACAACCATCCCGTCGACCAGCCCCGCACCCCGGAGGAGGGTTACCACCTCACCGAGGACCTGACCGACAAGGCGCTGGAGTTCATCAAGGACGCCAAGGCGATCGCGCCGGACAAACCGTTCTTCCTCTACTACGCGCCCGGTGCGGCGCATGCGCCGCACCACGCGCCGCGGGAGTGGATCGAGCGGTATGCCGGCAAGTTCGACATGGGGTACGAGGCGATGCGCGAGCAGACGCTGGCCCGGCAGAAGGAGATGGGCCTCGTCCCGGCCGACACCGAACTGCCGCCGCTGAACCCGATCGGCACGGCCGGTGACCGCACCGGGCCAGACGGTCAGCCGTTCCCCGCCCTGGACTACACCAAGCCGTGGGACACCCTGTCCGCGGACGAGAGGCGCCTGTTCGCCCGGATGGCGGAGGTGTACGCCGGGTTCCTGTCCCACGCCGACCACCACATCGGGCGACTGCTGGACTACCTGGAGGATTCCGGGCAGGCGGACAACACCGTGGTGATCGTGGTCTCCGACAACGGGGCCAGCGGTGAGGGCGGCCCGGACGGGTCGGTCAACGAGAACCTCCTGTTCAACGGCATTCCCGACGACCTGCAGCGGAACCTGGCGATGATCGATGAGCTGGGCGGCACGAAGACTTACAACCACTACTGCACCGGCTGGGCGATGGCCTTCAACACCCCGTTCAAGATGTGGAAGCGGTATGAGTTCAACGGCGGCACCGCCGACCCGTGCCTGATCGCCTGGCCGTCGGGGCTGGGCCACGGCGGCGAGATCCGGCACCAGTACCACCACGCGATCGACATCGTGCCGACCATCCTGGACTGCCTGGGCGTGACCGCCCCGGAAACGATCAAGGGGCACACCCAGAGCGCCTTCGACGGGGTGAGCATGCGCTACTCCTTCGACGACCCGTCGGCCCCCTCAGCGCGCAGCACCCAGTTCTACTCGATGCTCGGGTCCCGGGCGGTCTGGCACGACGGGTGGAAGGCGGTCACCACCCACCCGACGATCAGCGGCTGGAGCCATTTCAACGAGGACACCTGGGAGCTGTACCACACCGATGTGGACCGCTCCGAACTGCACGACCTGGCCGCCGAGCAGCCGGACAGGGTGCGCGAGATGGTCAACCTGTGGTTCGCCGAGGCGGGCGCCAACGGCGCCTTCCCGCTCGATGACCGGGCACCGCTGGAGATCCTCAACACGCCCAGGCCGCAGCTGGCCAGCCCGCGCGACCGCTACATCTACTACCCGGATGTGGCGGATGTCCCGGAGCACCAGTCGGTGAACGTCCACAACCGCTCCTACACCATCGGGGCACAGGTCGACATCCCCGGGCCCGGCGCCCAGGGCGTGATCTTCGCGCACGGGGCCCGGTTCGGCGGGCACACGCTCTACATCAAGGACAACCGGCTGCACTACGTCTACAGCTTCGTCGGCATGTTCGAGCAGAAGGTCGTGGCGACCGAGGACGTGCCCACGGGCGAGAACCTGATCCTGTCGGCATCGTTCGACAAGGACGGCGAAGATCCTCCCAGCGTCGCCACCGGCGTCCTGTCCCTCTACCACGGTGACCGTAAGGTCGGCGAGGGCCGGATCAAGAACCAGCCGGGTTCCTTCGAACTGGCCGGCGAGGGCCTGTGCGTGGGCCGCGACAGCGGGGCGGCCGTGACCGACGACTACCCGTGGGAGCGGCCGTACCGGTTCACCGGCGGGACGATCAAGCGGGTCGTGGTCGACGTCAGCGGAGAGCCGTATCTCGACCTGGAGCGCCAGGCCGTGGCCATGCTCGCCCGCGAGTAAGGCCCGCGCGGCAGCGGGCGCCTGGCAGAGCGGGCAGGCGCCCGCTGCGGCGTTTATCCGGGCTGCGGCGTTATCCGGCAGGCCAGCCGATGGCGCGGGCAGCGTCAGCGGGCCTGAGCGGGCAGCACGGGCAGCGTCAGTGGGGCTGAGAGCGGGGGGCCACCTCAGTAGGGCTGGCGCTCGTCCGGCTCGCGGAGGCCCTGCAGGGCCGCGCCGAAGGACATGAGCCGGCCGCGGACCTGCTCCGGCGGTGGCACGCTGGCGACATCCGGGCCGCGCTCGGCGGCCATCGCCGAGCGGACCGCCTGGAGGGCGGCAAGCACGTCGGCGGCGCGCATGCGCTTGTCCTCGTCGGGCGCGGCCTCACGCATCGCGTAGAGCGCCTGGCCCAGGTCATCGGCGCGGCGCTGGATGTCGGCCCACCGGGCGGCGGCGTCCGCGGCGATGAGCGCCCCTGGCGCCTCCGCCATCCGCATCGCGTCGAGCAGCGCCGAGCCCTTCGCGTAGGCGTCGATGGCCCGGGACTGCCAGGCGCCGGCGGCCGCGGGCTTGCGCCGGCCCGAGCGGGCGATCAGCGCGATCACGATGATCAGGACGAGCGCACCGAGCACCACCCACAGCCAGACGAGCGACGACCCGGAGCCGCTGCTCGCTGCCGGGGAGGTGGCCGGCTCGGCCGCGTTCGTCGTCACCGGGGCCTGCGCGCTGGGCGCGGCGGCGGGGCTCCGGCTCGGCAGGCTCACGCTCGGCAGGCTCGCGCTGGGCGCCAGGCTCTTGATCGCGCTGCTGACCGTCCCGCCACATCCGGTGACCAGCAACCCTGCGGCCAGGGCCGCTCCGAGGGCCACCACGAACCTGGCCCGGTGCCGGGGGATCCGGGCCCCACGCGGATCGTTATGCAGAAAATAACCAGCGAGCACGCGGTAAGCATGATGCCGGCGGGAACCGCCGGGCGTCACCCGTGCCGGGGGATCTGCGCCGCGCCGGGGCGCCTCAGGGCAGGCCCCGCAGCGGATCCCGGTCGGCCTCGCCGGTGAAGGATGCGGTGACCAGCTCCTCGGGCCGGCGTGTTTCCATGTGGGCGAGCCGGGCCAGGGTCAGCCGGTCGGCCCTGGTCAGCGGGGGCTGGGTGACCGAGCGGGGCCACAGCCGGTAGCGCAGCACCACGTTGATCTCCGCGGCCAGCAGGGTGAGCTGCGAGCCCAGGTACAGCCAGGACAGCAGGGTGATGACGACGGCGAAGACGCCGTAGGTCGGGCTGGCCTGCGCCAGCCCGCGTGCCACGTACCAGGTGCCGATGAGCTGCAGCGCTTCCCAGAAGGCCGTGGCGGTGACCACGCCGACCGCCACGTCGCGGGGCCGCAGCGGCTCGGCGGTGAGCACCATGAAGGCGAGCAGGAACAGCCCCAGGTTGACCAGGACGGAGCCGGCCACGCCGAGCACCGTGGCGGCCACCCCGTTCGCGACGGCGGTGGCGAATGCGGCGAGCGCGGTGGACGACACCACCGCCAGGCCCAGCAGGCCGATCGCGCCGAAGGTGCGCAGGTACCGCTTCCAGAGGTTCGGCCACCGGACGTAGGGGATGTTCCACACCGTGTTCATCGCGTTCTGCGCGGCGAACCCGATGCCGAGGCTGCCGTAGATGACGCCGACGATGCCAACGATCAGCGCGGTCGTGTTGCCTTCCAGCGGGTGCACCTCCGACTTGATCTGGCCGCCGATCACCGGGATCCTGCCCACCGCGGAGTCGATCAGCTGTTCGCGCAGCGCCGGGTTACCGGCCAGCGCGAAGCCGAGGACGGTGGCCAGCAGCAACAGCAGCGGGAACAGCGCGAACAGCCCGTAGTAGGCCATCAGCGCGGCCTTGCCCCCCGCCTGGTCATTGCCGAATTTCTGCAGCACCGCCCACGGGAACGCGAGCACGGCATGGCGCTGCTGGAACCGGTCGGCGCGGCGGACCTGCCGCTCGGCCCAGCCCACCTGCGGCGCCGTCATACGTATTCGCGCCGCCGCATCCAGGCGAGGGTGAACCATCCCCAGATCGGCGGCAGGTAGGCGGTGAACAGCCGCTGGATGAACACCGCGGCCACGGCCTGGCTCTGCGGTCCTGGCGCGGTGCCCGGGCCGTCACCCGCCGCCATGACCGGGCCGTCGCCCGCGGGGCTCACCGGCTGGCCGGCGGGGTGCCACGGACGATGCACCGGAAGCCCAGGTGACAGGTGGCGGTGTCGATGGCCTCGCCCTGCCGGGCCGCGGGCCGGTAGCGCAGGCAGTAGCTGGGCGCGCACAGGTGCGAGCCGCCCTTGATGACCCTGCGTGGCAGCTCCGCCCCGGGCCCGGCGGGGATCCCGCCGGCCGCGGGCATGTCCGCCCGCGGGTTGCGCGGGGCGCAACAGCCGCCCGCGGCCGCGCGCGGGTGGCGCGGGGTGAAGTAGTCACACGTCCATTCCCAGACGTTGCCGGTCATGTCGAACAGCCCGTAGCCGTTGGCGGGGAAGGATCCGACCGGGGAGGTCCCCTCGTACCCATCGATCAGCAGGTTCTGCCAGGGGAACTGGCCCTGCCAGGTGTTGGCCATCATCCGGCCGCCCGGCGCGAACTCATCGCCCCACGCGTAGACCGCCCGGTCGAGGCCGCCGCGCGCGGCGTACTCCCACTCCGCCTCGGTGGGCAGTTCCTTGCCCGCCCAGGCCGCATAGGCCCCGGCGTCTTCGTAGGCCACCTGCGTCACCGGGTGCCGCTCGCGGCTGTCGCTGCCCGGCCCGCCGGGATGCCGCCAGTCCGCCCCGGGCACGTACGCCCACCAGTTGCGGTAGTCGCGCAGGTCGACCGGGCCCCTGGTGCGCTGGAAGACGAGTGCCCCGGGCACCAGCAGGTCCGGATCGGCGCCGGGGTAGCCGGCCGGGTCGAGCGGGCGCTGCGCGACGGTCTGGTACCCGGTGGCGGCCACGAAGCGCCGGTACTCCGCCACGGTCACCGGATGCTCGTCCATCCAGAAGCCGTCCACCGTGACCTGGTGCACCGGGCGCTCTTCCGGATAGAAGCCCGCCGAGCCCATCCAGAACATGCCGGCCTGGATCCATCGCATGTACCGAAGCCGATGCCGTGTCGTGGACATCCCGCGCATGCTCCCGGGTTCTCGCGCCTTGACCGTGACCTTAGGGATCACCGCGACGGCCGGCACCACCCGACGCGGGTGAGACCGGCGGCGGACGCTCTCACCCAGGGCGGGTGACGACACGGCACGGCCGCCCGATCAGCATCGATGGAACGGGGCTGCGGCGGAAGGAGACGAGCCATGGCAGACGCCGGCGGAACCCAGCCCGCACCCCCCGGAGCACTGGCCGGTTCGTGGCAGACGGCCCTGGTCCTCGGGGCGCTGACGCTGATCCTCGGGTTCGTGGTGACCCTGAACCCGAGCGGCTCGGTGAACGTGGTCGCGGTGCTGCTCGGCATCCTGATGATCCTCTCGGGCATCTTCCACCTGATCCGGGTCTTCGACCTGGCCGAGCCGCACCGGGTCTGGCTGGGCATCACCGGGCTGCTGTTCGTCGTCATCGGCGTCGTCCTGATCCGCCACCTGCACCTGACCCGGTCGGTCATCGGCCTGATCATCGGCATCACCTGGATAGTCCAGGGGCTTGCCGCGCTCATCGGGGGAATCTCCGGCGGCGTCCGTGAGGGGCGCGCCTGGTGGATCTTCTTCGGCGCGGCGAGCCTCATCGCGGGGATCGCGGTGGCGGCCGCGCCCGCCTCTTCGCTTGACGTCCTTGCCCTCCTGCTGGGTATCTGGTTCATGGTGATGGGCGCGTTCGAGATCACCGGCGGGCTGCTGCTCCGGCACGCCGTCCGGGCCAGGGAGATGACGCACGCTTAACCAGGCACAGCATCGCCGGAGGAGCCGACAATGCCTGAACTGACGGCCGAGGCTCCGCCTCGGCGCGCGCCGCGGTACCAGCTTGAGACCAGCCTGGGGCGGCTGACCCCGGCGGAGAGCGCCGCCCGGGGCAAGGCGGCCCGGGCCGCGGTCCCCCGCTCCAGTCACGCGGTGTTCGACCCGGGCCCGGACCGGCCCGACCCGATCGCCCTGCTGGCGGAGCAGGCGGCCACCCGGGTGCCCGAACTGGTGCCGGTCCGGTGGGGCCGGATGCTCGTCTCCCCGTTCACCTACTACCGTGGTGCGGCCCTGCCGATGGCCAGCGACCTGGCCAGCACGCCGGTCTCCGGGCTGGCGGTGCAGGCGTGCGGCGACGCGCACCTGTCCAACTTCGGCATCTTCGGCTCCGCCGAGCGCCGCCTGGTGTTCGACGTCAACGACTTCGACGAGACCCTGCCCGGCCCGTGGGAGTGGGACGTCAAGCGGCTGGCCGCCAGTCTGGAGGTGGCGGCGCGGGAGAACGGGTTCCCGGCCAGGCTGCGGCGTGACATCGTCACCGCGGCGGTCGCCAGCTACCGGCTGGCCATGCGCGACTTCGCCGGAAGGGCCAACCTGGAGGTCTGGTACGCGCGCACCGACGTGGAACAACTGCGGGCCGACCTCAACGCGCAGCTCACCGCGCGCCAGCGCAAGAAGTTCGACGAGGGCATGGCCAAGGCACGGACCAGGGACAGCATGCAGACGGTGGCCAAGCTCACCCGCATGGTGGACGGGCGGCCGCGAATCCTTTCCGACCCGCCGCTGCTGGTGCCGATCGCCGAGCTGATTCCCGGCGACACAGACCGGGCGGCCTTCGAGTCAGACCTGAGCGCCCTCGTCGCGCAGTACCGGCGCACGCTGGAAACCGACCGCCGGTTCCTGCTCGAGCAGTTCGAGGTCTGCGACATTGCCCGCAAGGTCGTCGGCGTGGGCAGCGTCGGCACCCGGTGCTGGATCATCCTGATGCTCGGCCGCGACACCGGCGATCCGCTGTTCCTCCAGGTGAAGGAGGCCGAGCGGTCGGTGCTCAGCCGGTTCGTGGGCGCCAGCAAGTACGCCAACCAGGGCCAGCGGGTGGTCGCTGGCCAGCGGCTGATGCAGGCCACCAGCGATATCTTCCTCGGCTGGCAGCGGACCGCGGCCGGGCTCGACGGCCCCGCTCCGGCGACCGCATCGCCATCGCCGCCTACCTCGGCAATTCGGACGTGTTCGACAGGGCCGTCGCGCAGTTCGCGGCCGCGTACGCCGACCAGAACGAGCGTGACCACCAGGCGCTGGCCGACGCCGCCGCCGCGGGCCGGATCACCGCCGAGCACGGCTTGTGACCCCCGCGCCCGGGGGACCGGTGCCAGCGCCGACCGCGCCGGGGCACGGGCCGCCGCAGGCGCGGGTCAGTGCCGGCCGTGGTGCTTGCCCGGCAGGACCGCGCCGATCAGCCAGAGGATCGGGAAGATGAAGCCGATCAGGCCGAGCACCCAGTGACCCTTGCGGAAGGTCATGACGGCCAGGGTAGCTACCAAAACCAGGTACAGGATTCCTAGACCCCAGAACCAGCCTGTCATTGTCGTAACATCCATCCGGATATGGCCCGTTTACCGGGCGGCGGATCGTTAACTGCGCGAGCGGGCTTCGTGAATCGCGGGCAAGCCACGGATGCGTACCGCGAAGCCGCGGCCCTGGCACGGAAAAGGCACCGGGCACGTGCCCGCGGAAAAGTCATTGAGGGAAACGGGCTGCTCATCAAAAGGCCGGGTACCCGCCGCCCGCCCGGCGGCGGGGAGGCCATTCCCTGGCGTGGGCGGGCAGCCGGATCGGCTTTGCTTACCCGGCGCCGCCGCCGTGCAGCGCCTCCTGGAGCTCCGCCTCGCCCTCCTTGGACAGCGAGGTCTTCAGCACGTTGCCGCCGTATTTGCTCAGCGCCTCGACGGCCTTGTCCGGCGTGACCTTCTCCACCATCAGGAACAGCGCCGAGGTGCCCGGCTGCAGCATGCCGCGCACCTGGTCCTGGAACTCCCGGTCGATCCCCGTCTTGGTGATCTTGCCCATCAGGGCGCCGAGGCCGACGCCCACGGCCATGCCGAACACCGGGATGAAGAACAGCAGGCCGAACAGCATGCCCCAGAACATGCCCCACGTGGCGCCGGCGCTCACCGGGTGGTGGCTGGTGTGCACGTGGTACTTGCCCTCCCTGTCCCGCACGATTGCCGCGATCGCGTCAGGCTCGATGATGAGATCCCGCGCGAGTTGCCGGGCCTCCTCGGCGGCCGCCTCGGCCGTGGCCTCATCGGGGTAGCCGATGGCAATCAAGTCAGCCATAGCGCCTCTTTCTCCTTCAGTTCGTATGGATCCGGCCCAGTTCATCAAGTCCGGTGCGGTACTGCTCCACCCCCGGCGGGTGATACCGCGCGGCCCGGCGGCCGGGCCTTGCCAGGGCGTGCGGAGTCACGCCGGGGGATCGGTGTACCGGCGTTCCTCGTACACCTGCGCCGACCGGCGATCGTTGCGCTTCATCACCAGGAAGACCAGGGAAAGAGCCAGGCCGAGCGCTCCGGCGATCATGAGGATCACGCCGATGACTTGGAGATCAACGTGGGCGGGCTTCCAGGTCACGCCGAACCGGAGAATCGCGCCGACAACGATAAGTACGACGCTGCCACCGATCGTCACGGCATTTGCCACCTCCCTGCACCTCCACAGTGCCCGCGGAATCGGCGGCACGCCTCGCCCGGCACGGGTGACCCGGGCGGCGGGGGCAGATAGCGGAAAGCAACGGGTCTTGGACGATCCGTGAAACAATTCGCCCAGGGTGGCCACCGCCCGCTGCCGACCGGACAGGAATGGCCGGGAACGGACACCGGAGATCATTCCTAGCCAAGGCCGGACTTGTTGATTAGGCTCGACGGAGTGCACCATGGCGGTCAACTGGGCACAGGAGGGCAACCGGGGCTCGGCCGGGGCGCTGTTCCTGCGATGCCCTATGCCCTCCCCGGGCTTGATGCGCCGATCGAGGCCAAGCTCCATCCGCCGGGTGCCCGCGCCGAGTGGGTGGAGCGTTCCCAGCTCACCGGTGTGCTGACCCGCACGGTCGCCAAGCTGGTCCTGGTGGACGCGCCGGCCGGCTTCGGCAAGACCACCCTGGTCGCGCAGTGGCGGTCCAGCCCGGCGGAGACCAGGCCGTTCGCCTGGGTATCCCTCGACCGCGGCGACGGCGACCCGGGCAGGCTGTGGTGGTATGTGGTCAGCGCGCTGACCCGGGCCTGCCCGCAGATCCAGGGCGAGGCGATCCTCACCGAACTCCGGGTACAGGCCCCCGAATTCCCCGCGTCGGTGCTGCCGATGCTGGCCAACGAGCTGGCCGCGCTCTCGGCGCCGGTGGTCCTGGTACTCGACGACTATCACGTGATCAGGGAGCGGGCCTGTCACGAACAGCTCGAGTTCCTGCTGCTGCACCTGCCGCCGACCGTGCAGATCGTGCTCATCACCAGGGCCGATCCGCCGCTGCCGCTGGCACGCCTGCGGGCCGCCGGGGAGATGACCGAGATCAGGGCCCGCGAGCTGCGGTTCACCCCTGAGGAGGCGGCCGGTCTGCTGCTGGCCGTATCCGGAGTCCAGCTCGGCGAGCTTGACCTGCGCCAGCTCATGGAACGGACCGAGGGGTGGCCCGCCGGGGTGTACCTGGCCGCCATCTCGCTGCGCGGTCATCCTTCGCCGCACGCGTTCATCCGGCAGTTCACCGGCAACAACCGGTTCATCGTCGACTTCCTGGCCGAGGAGGTGCTCAGCCGCCAGCCCGCCGAGATCCAGCAGTTCCTGGCCAGGACCTCGGTGCTGGCCCGGTTCTGCGCACCGCTGTGCGACGCGGTCACCGGCGCCGCGGGCGCCGCGGGGATCATCGAGGTACTCGAACGGGAGAACCTCTTCCTGGTGCCGCTGGATGACAACCGGCAGTGGTACCGCTACCACCACCTGTTCGCGCAACTCCTGCGGAGCCGGCTCGCCAGGACCGAGCCGGCCCTGGTGACCACCCTGCACGAGCGGGCGAGCACCTGGCACGAAGCGGCCGGGTCCGCGGAGGAGGCGGTCCATCACGCGCTCGCCGCGGGCGATGGCGCCAGGGCCGTCGCGCTGATCGCCCGCTACTGGCACGCCTATGTGGACAAGGGCAGAACGGCGACGGTCCGCGACTGGATGCGCGCGCTGGGCGACGACCGCATCGCCGCCCATCCCCTCGCGGCACACTGTGCGGCCTGGGCGGCGGCCCTGTCCGGCGACCGGAAGAGCGTGCGGCAGTGGCTGCCGGTCCTCGACACCGGCCGCTACGACGGCCCGCTGCCGGACGGGATGCGGTCGCTGGAGTCCTCCGCGGCGCTGCTGCGTGCTTCCTTCGGGTTCGACGGCCTGCCGGCGATGCTGGCCGCGGCGCGGACGGCCGCCGGGATCGAGCGAGACCCGGCGTCCCCGTACTTCGCCCTGGCCCGGGGGGCACTGGGTTTCTGTTACTTCCTGGACGGCGACTTCCAGGCCGCGGTGGGGCCACTGGAAGAGGCGGTGCAGAGCGAGGCGTCCCTGCGGCTGGTCCGCATGTTCGCCATGGCCGTGCTGGCCATGGTCCTGGTCGGGCAGGGCAGGCTGCCGAAGGCGCGGGAGTGCGCGCACGCCGCCCGCGACCTGGTCATCGGCGGCGATCTGGGCAGGCTGCCGCAGACCGTGATGGCTTACGCGGCGACCGCGGCGGTCTACGCCGCCGAGGGCCAGTTCGAGGCGGCCCGGCGGGAGCTTGAGCCCGTCCTCGACCTGCGCAGGAAGAACTCCGGCCTCGGACCGTGGAGCACCATCGTGCCGACCTTCGTGCTGGCGCGGATCCGGCTCGCCCTTGGCGATATCGCCGGAGCCGCGGAACTGGCCGACGAGGCCAGAGAGGTGCTGGCCGCGCTGCCGGACGGTACCGAATTGCTGCAAGCCCGCCTGGCCGATCTCGACCGGCGGATCGCCCGCCCGGCGCCCGAGGCGCAGCACGACGCCGAACCGCTCACCGAACGCGAGGTGGCGGTGCTGCGCATGCTCGGCGGCACGCTCTCGCTGCGCGAGATCGGGAACGAGTTGTACGTGTCGCCGAACACGGTCAAGACGCACACCCAGGCGATCTACCGCAAGCTCGGCGTCTCCTCGCGGCACGACGCGGTGGCGCGCGGCAAACGGCTAGGGATCTGACGCGCCAGATCACCCGGGTGAACTGCGGATTGGGTGAGCCCTTCTCAGCCAATGTTTGTGTACAACGGTGTAAATTCGGACGCCCGGGGAAGCGCAGGCGAACAGCCGGTGCCCTTGCCCATCGGAGGAACAGGCCATGAGCGGGTCCGCGAACGACCGCCAGCGTTACCGGATCATTCTCCGGGGCGAATGCCAGCAGTTGCTGTCGGGCGTCCTGGACGGGTTCTCCATCTCCTCCGGCCGGGGCTGGACCTGCGTTATGGCGTCGGTGCGCGATGAGTCCGAACTTTATGGCCTGCTGGATAGGTTCCAGGAATTTGCACTGCATATTGTCAGCCTGAACGAACTCGGCCCCGGCGTGCCGCGGCCGCGGGCCACTCCGGGCAACGGCCGCCAGGCCGGGCGGGTCCGCCGCTCGCGGCGGTAGCGGGCCGGCCCCGCGCCGGCGCCCGTACGGCGCGGGGCCCGCCGCGGTCAGAGCAGCCCGAGCTTCCTCGCCCGCCGGACAGCCTCGCCGCGGTGCGTCACCGCGAGCTTGCGATAGATGCTCTTGAGATGCGTCTTGACGGTGTTCACCGAGATGTACATCTCGGTGGCGATCTCGGCGGTGCTCTCCATGGCCGACACGTGTTCCAGGACCTCGCGCTCCCGCTCGCTCAGCGCCTCCACGATCATCGGCGGCTCCTGCCCGGCATGCTGCCTGACCTCCATCCAGCCCGGCCTGACCAGGTCCGGCTCCAGCAGGCGACGGTGCTGCTGGGCCAGCTCGAGATCGCG
>WNGH01013710.1_pt1 | contig 11748 bp, 12 predicted proteins | sample 5400631 | NCBI WGS metagenome assembly WNGH01 (sample SAMN13153373, study PRJNA577476) | soil metagenome | isolation source: 115 cm soil or saprolite under Garry oak tree replicate 1 | place: USA:California | collected 2016-06-15 | reverse complement strand
AAGCCGGCGAGCTTCGGCGAGTGCAGCCAGATCCCGCCCGGGCCGCGAAGCCCCACGAGGGTCCGGCTCTGCGGCCCCACCACCGTGTCGTAGAGCTTGCGCCCCACCTCGTCGAGAAGCTCGCGCGTCAGGAGGGGGAAGCGGGAGAGCGAGTCGGGATAGACGTCCTTCGGCAGGGCGCGGCGGGGCCGGTCCCGCCGCGCTGCCTTGCGCTTCGCCAACGCGGCGTCTCAGTGCTTGTGCACGTACTTGGTGAGCCGCTTGCCGCCGGCCTCGGCCAGATAGATGTCGCCATGGGAATCGACCCAGAGCCCGTGGCCCGACCCCGGCGTGTCGAACCGGGCGAGCACCTTGCCGCTGCGCTCCAGGATGCTGACCGACGGCCGCTGCTCGCTGACGTAGGCCACCTGCTGCTTGTTGAAATAGATATCGGTCGGCTTCTTGATGTCGCGCCACTGCGAGAGGAACTTGCCCTCGGCGGTGAAGACCTGGACCCGGCTGTTCTCACGGTCGCAGACATAGACGGTGCCGTCGGGCCCCACCCAGAGGCTGTGCGGCAGGTGGAACTCGCCCGGCGCCTCCTTGCCGGGGGTGCCCCAGGAGGAGATCAGACTGCCGTCCTTCGAGACGCGCTGCACCCGGCTGTTGCGGTAGCCGTCCGAGACGTAGAGGTCGCCCGACGGCGCCGGAACCATCTCGGTCGGCTTGTTGAAGGGCCCGGCCGAGCGCGGGGGAAGCTCGATGTCCTTGGTCGCTCCCGTGTCCGACGGCTTGCCGCGCGTGCCCAGGACCATCAAGGGCTTGCCATCGAGCGTGAACTTGAGCGCGACGTGGTCGTCCCGATCGGTCACGTAGATCACGTCGTCGAAGATGGCGATGCCGTGGGGATCCTTGATGGCGCTGTGACCCCACGAGGTCAGATAGTTGCCGTCGCGATCGAGCACGACGATCGGCGGGTCCTTGCGCTGGAAGGCGTAGACGCGGTCCTGCGAGTCGGTCGCGACGGCGCTCACCTGTCCCCACGCCCAGCCCGTCGGCAGCTTCGCCCACGATTCGTTCAGCTCGAACTGGTAAGTGCCGGTTCCGACAGTCGTCGCCATGGGCGCTCCTCCTTCGTGATAATCGCACCGCGAGTTCGTGAAAGGTGACGGTGGCGCCGATCGTGCGTCATTCCGCCGGTGGGCGCAAGCCTCCCCCTCGGGGTATCATTCCGCCGTTCGAACGACGCTGACAGAGGAGGCTCTATGGCGGATTACGACGACCTGTTCGAGATCATGAAGAACATGCGGGCCATGCGCCGCCTGCATCCCGATCCGGTTCCCGACGAGCTGATCCGGAAAATCTTGCTGGCCGGGTCCTGCGCGCCGAACGGCGGCAACACCCAGCGCTGGCGCTTCCTCGTCATCAAGGACACGAAGATCAAGCAGGCCGTGCAGGTCTGGTACAAGAAGGCGTTCGACGAGGTGGTCGGCCCGCGCTATCTGAAGAGCGCGCCGCCGCCCGGCGTGAGCCGCGAGCAGTACAACCGGCAGCACGCGGCGGTCGAGTATCTGACCGACCACTTCCACGAGGCGCCGGTGTGGATCGTCGCCTGCCTCGAGGAAGGCGCCGCGCAGCCCACGCGCGGCTCCGGCGCGTCGATTTACCCCGCCGTGCAGAACATGCTGCTCGCGGCGCGCGCCCTCGGGCTCGGCGCCACGCTCACGACGCGGCATCTGCTCTACGAGAAGGAGGCGGAGGCCGCGCTCGGGCTGCCGCCGGGCGTGCGCTCCTACGCGATTCTCCCCATCGGCTACCCCATGGGGAAATTCGGCCCCGTCGGCCGCGGGCCCCTGGCCGAGATCGTCTACCAGGACCGCTGGGGCAATCCCTACACGGGGCTCTGAGCCGGCCGACTCCTCTTACCCGCGCGCGCGGCGCAGGGCGACCGTGACGGCGACGAGTACCGCCGCGGCCCCGCCCGCCGCGAACGCGGGAGCCCAGGGCAGACGCACCACGGCGCTCGCCGCGATCGCGAGCCCGGCGGCGACGAGCGCGGCGGCCCCGGCGAGCCCGGCGGATCCCGCCCAGTAGCGCACCTGCGACGCGACCAGCCCTGGGCCCAGCGTCGCACCCCTGACGCGCCGACTGAAATCGGCGGTCTCTACCAGAAGGACAAGGCCCACGCCGAAGAGCACCGCACCGGCGAGACGGTGCGGCCCGGCCGCGAGCCGGAGCGCGAGCGCGTACTGGCCGAGCGCGAGCACGCCGGCGGCGGTCACGAGGGACGTGGAGCGCACGACCAGTCCCAGGGCGCAGAGGGCCAGCGCGGCGAGGCCGATGGCCAGGATGCTCCGGGCCGGCGCGATGAGAAACGGGTAGCCGAGGACCGCGACGGCGAGAATCACCGAGGGAAGCCACATCGTCAGCCCGCCAGGCGACGCCGGGCCGGGTTGAAGCCGGCGAGCGCGAGCTCGAGCGGCTCACGCGGGTCCCACTCGAGGACCGTGAGCCCGAGCCGCTGCAGCGACGCGGCGCGGGCGCGTCGCTCGAGCGCCCACAGGCGGCAGGCCAGCTCGACGCTGGGCGACGCCGGCATCGTCCGCCGCACGAGTGGAATCGGCGACGGGCTCAGGATCACGAGATCGAAGCCGCGCGCCGCCAGATCGACCACGGCCTTCTCGAAGTGCGGGTCGAGCAGGGGGCTGATCGCGATCACGAGCGCCTGGGGCGGCAAGACACGACGCGGGACGAGCCCGACGTCGCCCCGCACGTAGCTGAAGACCACCTCGGCGCGCAGCAGGGCTTCGAGCAGCCGCTCGCGCTGACCGCGGCCGGAGCCGGGGCGAACCCAGCGGAACGGTCCGCCGTACTCGATCAGCCCGACCCGATCCTTTCGGGCGAGGTACGCCCCGGCGAGCGACGCGGCCGCGCGGACCGAGGCATCGAGCGTCGTCTCGGGGGCGGCGCCGGCCTCGGAGAGCGTGTCGAGCATCAAGATGACGTCGGCGTTGCGCTCCTGATGGTACTGGGTCACGAACAGCTTGCGAAACCGGAGCGACGCCCGCCAGTTCACATGCCGGATCCGATCGCCCGGGACGAACTCCCTGATGTCGCCGGGCTCGAGACCCTGGCCGACGCTCGACGCCACGTAATTGCCGACCGAGGCCTGCATCCGGCGCGGGCGCGGCAGCCGGCGCAACGGAAGCCGGCGCGGATAAACGCGCAGCGGCCCGCTCGCGCGCGCCGCGCTCTCGACGGCATGAAGCCCCGCTCGATCCCAGAGCCGCGCGTGCACGACGCCGAAGCTCGCCCGCCCGAGACGCCGGCACTCGACCTCGTACGTCCACTGAACCTCCCGCTCGCGGGCCAGCGTGAAGAAGCCGTGATTGGAGCCGGCCACGAGCCTGAGCGACGGCGGGAGCGGCTCGTACAGCTCCAGCAGCGGCACGGGTCCGCCGGCGCTCACGGTGATCGTCACCACGACGCGCTCGCCCTCGAACGCTTGATCCGCCGAGAGCGCGCGCGCGATGCGCCATTCGCCCGAGGCGAGGGAGCGCGCGCGGCGGAACAGACCGAGGACCAGCGGAACCACGGCGACGACGAGCTCGGGGCGGCCCGAGAAGACACCGAGGACGAGCCCGCACGCGGCGAGCGACACCACCGACAGGGCGAGCGGCGTCAGGCGGGGCGTCACCCGGTCTCGGCCTTCGGCACGGGAACCTGTGTCAGGAGATCGCTCACGACCTGGGCCGCGGACACCTTGGATACCCACAGCTCCGGCTGCAGGATCAGCCGATGGGCGAGGGCGGCGCCCGCCATGGCCTTCACGTCGTCCGGCGTGACGAAATCGCGGCCGCGCAGCGCCGCCCAGGCGCGCGTCAGCTTCAAGAGGGCCAGCGCGCCACGCGGCGACGCGCCCAGCGCCACCCGGTGGTCGGCGCGCGAGGCCTGGACCAGGTCCACGACGTAGCGCTCCACCGCCTCCGAGACGAACACGTCCTCGAGCGCCCCCTGCATCGCCAGGATCTCGTCGCGCGACACCACCGCCGGAACCGGCGCCTCGTCCTGCCGCCGCTGGCGCCGCCGCTCGAGGATGAGCCGCTCCTCGTCCGCGCTGGGGTAGCCGACGCTGACACGCATCAGGAACCGGTCGAGCTGCGCCTCGGGGAGGGGATAGGTGCCTTCGAGCTCGATCGGGTTCTGGGTCGCGATGACGATGAACGGCGGCTCCAGGCGAAAGGACTCGCCCTCCACGCTCACCTGCGCCTCCTGCATCGCTTCCAGGAGCGCGGCCTGCGTCTTCGGCGTCGCCCGGTTGATCTCGTCGGCGAGCAGGAGATGCGTGAAGACCGGGCCCGGCCGGAATTCGAAGCGGGCCTCCCGCTGGTCGTACAGGAAGCTTCCGGTGACGTCGGCGGGTAGGAGGTCGGGCGTGCACTGCAGCCGCTTGAAGGAGAGGTTCAGGGCCTGCGCGAACAGCCGCGCGATGAGCGTCTTGGCGAGGCCCGGATAGTCCTCGATCAGGATGTGGCCGTTCGCGAGGATCCCGGCCAGGATGCGCTCCAGGACGTCGGACTTGCCGACGATCACGCGCGCGAGGGCCGCGAGAATCTCACCGCTGCGCTCGGTGACGCGGGCGATGGTCACCGGCGCCCCTCCAGCGAGTCGAGGAGCGCGCGGAGCGCCGCGAGCGACGGTCCGCGGCCGAAGCGGCGACCCGCGGGCCGATCGAGCCGAGCCGGCGGCCCGGTCGCCTCGCCCGCGAGCGCGTTGAGCCGGGGCCACAGCACGTGGTCGAAGTAGCGCTGGCTTCTCGCGCTGAACGTGATCTCGTCGTGAAAATGCTCGAACTGTCCGTGCGTCGGCGGCGCCCAGCTCGTCTCGCCGGCGCGTTGTTCCCAGGCCGACGGCCACTCGACGGCGGCGCGGACGAACGCGCGGATGCGGCTCACCGCGACGAGCAGCACCGCGGCGGCGACGAGACGGATCGCCGCGGCGCGGTAGGAATGGTCGACCAGGAGCTGGATCGACGCGATGCCGGCCACCAGGGCGACGACGAGCGTCAGGGTGCCGGCGATGGTGGCCGCGCGGCCCGGCTCACCGGCCGACACGCCTTGCTCCTTCCGGCTCGAGCACCGTCCTGATCTCCTCGAGACAGGCGCGCGCGCCGTCCCGCTCGACCGACTCGAGCGGGTGATCGCTGAACCGCGCCAGCTCGAACAGCCGCGTCAGCTGCTCGACCGGGGCGCGCGGCAACGCGAGCCGGGCCAGCGCCTCGAGGACGAATTCGCTCGAGGTCTGCCAGGGCGCTCGCGGCACGCGGGCCCCCGCGGCGAAGCGCTCGAAGCGCCGATAGCACCGGACGATGGCCGTCCGCGGGTCGGGCTCGTCGGCGAGATCGTCGAGGCTCTCCTCGACCACCTCGCGCAGGGGCTCGGCCGGCGAGGGGCGATTCCGGCGCTCGAGCCAGTCGGCGATGCGCTCGGCGAACAGCAGCACCACGGCCAGCGCCAGGCTCGCGAGCCCCGCCACGAGCCCCAGCAGGCCGAGAAGCCATCCGAGCCAGGGGAGCGAAACGACTGGAACCGCCGGGACTGGAGCCTCGGCGTCGGAGAACGGCGTCAGGATCCGGCGGCTGAACGCCCGGAACGACTCCTCGAGGCCCGGCCACGCATACACCAGGATGCTGACGATCGCGATCAGCGGCAGGATCGGCGCGAGGCGGAGCAGTACCTGCATCCACCAGGGAAGCGCGAGGAATCGCCGGTAGCGCTCGACCAGCTCGTTGTCTGCCTCCAGCCGGCGGCCGGAGCGGGAGACGAGGATCCACGTGACAACCAGCGCGGTGAGCGCGAACGCCGTCGCCGCGGCCAGCAGCAGCAAGTCCGGCACGTGCACGCTCAGACGCACCGACGGCGACTCGGCGCCGCCGCCGTCCGTGATCAGCAGGGCCGTGAGCGCGAGCAGCAGGCCGCCGGCGGCGAAGATCGCCGCGCCCGGGCGGACCGGGACTCTCGCCGAGGGCTCGGGTACCGTCTTGGGCAAGGTGAGAAGACTCCCATGCGCGCGCCGGATGTGTCAACGCGGAAGCGGGCTCGCCGGCGGCCGCGGTTCGGAGGTATAACTACGCCCATGAAATGGTGCCGGTTCCTCGCGGGAGAGCGCGTCAGCTATGGCCTGGTCGAAGACGATATGATCCGGGAGGTCTCGGGTAGCCCGTTCGACGAGCACGCGGTGACCGGGACCACCCACCCGCTCGGCCGGGTCAAGCTGCTCGCGCCGATCATGCCCCGTGTGCTCTACGCGGCGGGCCCGAACTACCGCGGCCATCTGGAGGGCATGGCCCGGCGGCGCGGGGAGCCGCCACACTACCCGAGCCGGCCGGAGCCCAAGCTTCGCTCGGTGAACGCGATCATCGCGACCGAAGAGAGCATCGTCGTACCGCGAGAGAGCTCGGGGGCCGTCCAGCCCGAGGGCCAGCTGGCGGTCGTGATCGGCAAGAAGGCCCGCAACGTTTCCCGAGAAGAGGCCCTCGACTGCGTCCTCGGCTACAGCATCGGCAACGACATCAGCCAGCGCGTGTGGCAGAAGAGCGACCGTACGCTGTTCCGCGCGAAGAACTGCGACACGTTCAAGCCGTTCGGGCCTTTCATCGTGACCGATCTGGACCCGGGAAAGCTCCGCATCGTCGTGCGGCACAACGGCAAGGTGTCGGAGGACTTCTCCTCGGGCGATCAGATCTGGGACACCGCGACGTGGCTTCACGAGATGAGCAAGACCGCGACGCTCCATCCCGGCGACGTCCTCTGGATGGGCACCGAGGGCGCCGACGGCGACATGGTGCCCGGCGACGTCATCGAGGTCGAGGTCAGCGGCATCGGCGTGCTCAGAAACTACGTGGTCGCCGAGAAGTAGCGGGCAACGAGGCACCGATGAAGATCGCGACGCCGGATCTGGTAACGAACTCGTACTTTCCCGCGCTCGCCGCCGAGGAGCTCGGCCTCTATCGTGCCGAGGGGCTCGACGCGCACGTCGAGCTCCTGCCGTCGCTGGACGCCGTCAACGCGCTCCGAGACGGCGCGGTGGACTTCGTGGCCGGCGGCGCCCATTCGATGCTCCTCGCGTTTCCGGGCTGGAAGGGCGCGAAGCTGGTGGTCGCCCTTTCGCAGGGAACGCCATGGCTCCTGGTCCTGCGCTCCGATCTCCCGGCGCGGCGCGGCGACATCACCGCGGTCAAGGGCCTGCGCATCGGCGCCGCGCCCGGGCCGGACCGTGTCTTCATCCAGGTCCTCGGCGAGGGCGGCATCGACCCCGCGCGTGACGGCGTCAGGATCGCGCCCGTGCCCGGCGCGCTCGACCCGGGCGCGTCGTTCGGCGTCCTCGCCGCCGATGCGCTCGAGCGCGGCCTCGTCGACGGATTCTGGGCGAACGCGCTCGGGAGCGAAACCGCCGTCCGGCGCGGCGTCGGGAAGATCGTCGTCGACGTGCGGCGGGGCGACGGCCCGACCGCGGCGGGGCAATACACGTTCGCGGCGCTCTCGACGACCGACGCCGTGATCGCCCGCGAGCCCGAGCGCGTCGCGGCGGCGGTCAAGGCAATCGTCAGGGCGCAAGGCGTGCTGCGAAAAGATCCACTGGAGCTGGCCCCTGATCACCTATCAGGGTGACGACCTGCTCTCGCTCCCCCTCAAGCACGAGCGCACGTTCAACATCCCCGCCCGCTAGCTCGTCGGCGCCGCGGGCGAAGCCGCAGCCGGACGCGGTCGGGGTCGAGACGACCACGCGGCACGCGTGCGCTGCTTCGATGCGGCTGGGCTCCATCCAGACACGTGACGCCCGCCGTCGCTTGACGGGAACGGGTCCCTTCGACCCCGACCGCTCCCGCCGCGCCGCTGTCGCGCAGTTCCCGCGCAGCTATTCATCTCGCGCAGTGCCCGGTGTCGTTGTCCCGGTGTCGTTCAGTAGAGGTGGCAGGCGGTGAAGCGGCTGGGCTTGATCTCGCGCCACTCGGGCTCCTGGTCTGTGCAGCGGGGCAAGGCTCGGGGGCAGCGCGGGTGGAAGCGGCAGCCCGACGGCGGCTTTACCGGGTTGGGTACTTCGCCGGACAGGATGATCCGCTGCCGGCGCGCCGAGGGATGGAGCGGCAGCGCCGCGGACAGGAGCGCTTCCGTGTAGGGATGGAGCGGTGACGGCCAGGCGCGTCGCCAGATAGCGCGCCGCCGCCAGATCGTGAGAGATGATCATGTAGGCTAGCCCCAGCTTCTCTTGAAGATGCTTCAAGAGGTTCAGGATCTGCGCGCGGATGGACACGTCCAAGGCCGAGACCGGCTCGTCGAGGATGATGAACTTCGGGTAGGTCACCAGAGCGCGGGCGATCGCGATGCGCTGGCGCTGGCCCCCGCTGAACTCGTGCGGATAGAGCGCGGCGCCTTCGCGCGGGAGACCAACCAGCTGCAGGACCTCCCGGACGCGGTCGGACACCTCGGCGCGGCTCAGGCCGCTGCCGCGGGGGAGCGGCTCGGCGACGATGTCGCCCACGCGCATCCGCGGATTCAGCGAGCTGTAGGGATCCTGAAACACGGCCTGCACGGCGCGACGGTAGCGCGCGAGGTCGTCGCGCTCGAAGTCGCCGATCGCCTTGCCGTCGAAGAGGAGCGAGCCCGCCGTCGGACGCTCGAGGAGCAGGAGGAGCCGGGCGAGCGTGGTCTTGCCGGATCCCGACTCCCCGACGATCCCGAGCGTCTCGCCCTCGGCCACCTGGACGCTCACGCCGTCGAGCGCCTTGACCCATCCGCGACTGCCGCTCATCGAGAAGCCCGACGTGACCGGGAAGTACTTCGTGAGCCCGATCGCCTCGAGCTTCACGTCAGGCCGGAGTCCTCGCCGGCACGGCCCAGCAGCTCGCCGTGTGGCCGCGCGCGACGTCCACCGTCGCCGGAAACGCCTCGTCGCAGACGGCCTGCCGCTCCGGGCACCGGGGAGCGAAGGGACATCCCGGGGGTAGGCGGGCCAGGTCGGGCGGCTGCCCGCCGATCTCGACGAGCTGCTGGCGCTTGAGCGCCACGTCCGGCAGGCACCGCAGCAGCGCCCGCGTGTAGGGATGGCTCGGATTGTCGAAGACCTGGAGTGTGCTGCCCATCTCGACGATCCGGCCGGCGTACATCACCGCGACCCGGTCGGCGATGGCCGCCACGATGCCGAAATCGTGCGTGACCAGGATGACCGCCACGCCCGCCGAGGCCTGCACGTCCTTGAGCAGCTCGAGGTACTGGGCCTGGATGGTCACGTCGAGCGCCGTGGTCGGCTCGTCGGCGATCAGCAGGCGAGGGGCGCACGAGAGCGCGATGGCGCTCGAGACACGCTGCCGCATCCCGCCGCTGAACTGATGCGCGTAGTGACCGAGTCGCGTGTCGGCGGCCGGGATACGCAGACGGCGAAGCGAATCCAGGACGCGCTCCCTCAGCGAGGCGCCGCGCAGCCCTTGATGGAGTCGCACGACCTCGCCCACCTGCGTGCCGATCGTCAGGGCGGGATTGAGCGAGGTGAGCGGATCCTGGAGCACCATGGCGATCTGCTTGCCCCGCACGCGCCGCATCTCGGCCGGGCTCTTCTGGAGCAGATCGTCGCCCGCGAACAGGACGCGGCCGCCGACGATCCGGCCCGCCGGCTCGGGGACCAGCCGGACCAGCGAGAGACAGGTCACCGACTTCCCCGAGCCCGACTCGCCGACGAGGGCCAGCGTCTCGCCGGCATGGAGCGTGAAGCTCACGCCGTCGACCGCCCGGGTGACGCCGCGACGGGTGAAGAAATGGGTCCTGAGGTCCTCCACCACCAGCAACGGTGGAGCGGCGCGCGTCACCTGGCCTTCACCTTCACGTCCTCGTAGGGCGACGACCACGGGTAGTCGGCGATGAGCCCCAGGCCCGACTCGGCGACGCGGGAGCCCTGCGCGTTCAGGACAACCAGCTGCCAGATCGGGAGGAACATGACCTTCTCGTGGATCAGCTGCTGGACGCGATGCAGGACCGCCTCGCGCTTCTTGTGGTCGAGCTCGCTCACCTGCTCCTTGAAGAGCCCGTCGATGTCGGGATAGCCGCCATAGGCGTAGATCCCGCCCGAGGTCGCGTACGGCTCGATGCGGGTGGCCGCGTTGCCGGCGATGCCGCTCAAGCCGTATATGATGTTCTTCAGCTTTTTCTCTTGATAAGACTTCATGAATCCGGCCCGCTCGAGCGGCCGAAGCCTGGTCTTGATCCCGGCCGCCTGCAGATAGTTGAGCGCGGCCTCCGCGGTACGGCTGGTGGCGGCGTCACACCAGAAGTCCCCGGCGTCGAAGCCCTTCGGGTAGCCGGCCTCGGCCAGAAGCTGCTTGGCCTTGGCCGGGTCGAATGCGATTGCCGGCGGCTGCCAGTAGAAGTCGAAGCTGATGGGGATGATGCTCCCGGAGATCTTCGAGAAGCCCAGGTTCTCGGCCTGGTTGATCGCCTGCCGGTCGACGGCGTGGGTAGCCGCCAGCCGGACGCGCCGGTCGTGCCAGGGCGAAGCCTGATCCCACTGATCGGCAAAGAGGAGCCAGTGGGTGCTCGTGAACGGCGTGGGAGCGTGAGCCCGGAGGTGCGCCGCACTTCCTCGCCGATCTCGCCGGCCAGGCCGTAGGCGATGTCGGCCTCACCGGTCTTGAGCATGGCGAGCCGCGTCGCGGGGTCGGGCACGCTCTTGAACACCAGGCGCTTCACGCTCGGGGTCTTTCGCCAGTAGCCGTCGAAGGCCTCGAGCACGAGCTCGACCCCCGGGTTGAACGAGACGAACCGGTAGGGGCCGGCGCCGATCGGCGCCTTCTTGAAGCCCTCCTCGCCCACCTTCTCGACGTACTTCTTGGGGACGATCCACGCGGCGCCCGTGGCCGGCGTGGCGTAGAAGGTCAGGAAGTCCGCCCACGGCTGCTTCAGGCGGAAGCGCACGCGCCCGGCATCCACGACCTCGACCGCGGCGGTCCTGTCCTTGAGGGCCTTCGCCGAGATCCCGCGGTAGCGCTCGAACGAGTACTTCACGTCTTCGGCGGTCACCGGGTCGCCGTTGTGAAACCGTACGCCCTTGCGCAGCACGAACTCGTAGACGAGGCCGTCGGGCGACGCGGTCCACGACTCGGCGAGGCTCGGAGAGATGCTCTTGCCCGGCATCGGCTTGGCGAGCGCGTCGTGCAGCGCGTAGAGGAACATGAACGGGGTGATGAGCCCCGGAGTCTCGGCCGGCTCGTAGAGGGTTGGCGTGGGGGAGAAGTGCAGGCCCCACGTCAGCTGGCCCGTGGGCGGCTCGCCCGGCCCCTGCGCGACGGCGATCCCGTGGATCGACGCGACCAGTGCCAGAGCCATCGCACCGGCCGCGAGCAGCCTACGTCGCTTCATGCCCGGACTCCTCACATGAGGTCCCGTACCTCATCGAGCCTTGAGCTTCACGTCCTCGTACGGGGCCGAGTAGCCGTGATAGGTGATGAGCCCGAGGCCGGATTCGGCGACCCGCGGGCCGTAGCCGTTCAGGAACGCGGGCTCGAAGAGCGGCGCGTGCATCGCCTTGTCGTGCATGAGCTGCTGGATCTTGTGCAGGATCGCTTCGCGCTTCTTTCGATCCACCTCGGCCGCCTGCTCGCGAAAGAGCCCGTCGATGTCGGGGTAGCTGCCGTAGGCGTACATACCTTCCGAGAACACGAACGCCTCGATCCGCGTCGCGGCGTTGCCGAACGTCGCGCTGCCCCGGCGGCTGAGGTTC
>WNGH01011182.1_pt1 | contig 11753 bp, 9 predicted proteins | sample 5400631 | NCBI WGS metagenome assembly WNGH01 (sample SAMN13153373, study PRJNA577476) | soil metagenome | isolation source: 115 cm soil or saprolite under Garry oak tree replicate 1 | place: USA:California | collected 2016-06-15 | reverse complement strand
CGGATACTCCACGGCCGAGGAGGTCACCGGCGTGGCCGGCCGCGGCGTCGGGCTGGACGCGGTGCGGGACTACGTGCGGTCCTTCGGCGGCAGCATGGAGATTCGCAGCGAGCCTGGCGCGGGGACCGAGGTCGTGTTGTTGCTGCCGCTCGCGCTGTCCTTGATCGAGGTGCTGCTTTTTGAACGCGGCGGAGCGGTCTACGGGTTGCCGCTTGCGGCGGTGGCCGAAGTCGTCACGGTGACCAGGGCGCTGGCGTTGCAGGGCAGGCCGATGCTAGCCGTGCGCGGCCGGCCCGTGCCGCTCGCCGATGTCGCTGCGCTGGTCGGGGCGACGACGTCGCCGCTGCCTGCCCGGGCACCCGCTCTGGTCATCCGGGTGACCGAGCTCAGCGTCGCGGTCGCCTGCGACTCGCTCGTCGGCCAGCAGGAGATCGCGGTCAAACCGCTTGGCCCGCTGCTGGCGGGGGCCGACAAGTTCCTCGGCGCGGCCGTGCTCGGCGACGGCAGGATCGCGCTGCTGATCGAGCCGCACGCGCTGCTGGTCGGGCTGGCCGAGGTCACCGGGCCGGGCCCGGCACCCGCGGCCGAGCCCGCGGCCGCCCCGATGGTCCTGGTCGTCGAGGACTCGTTTACCGNNNNCCTGGAAACCGCGGGCTACCAGGTCCTGACGGCGCGTGACGGCCGCGAGGCGCTCGACACGCTGGGCCGCGAGCCGGCGATCTCGCTCGTGGTCACCGACCTGGAGATGCCCGAGATCGGCGGCCTGGAGCTGACTCGCGCGATCCGGGCCGACCCGGTCCGCTCGTCGCTGCCCGTGGTCGTTGTCACCGCGCACGGGTCGGAAGACGACGTTCGCAAGGGGATCGAGGCAGGCGCCGACGCGTACATGGCCAAGAGGAGCTTCGACCAGCACGCCCTCCTGGCCACCGTCGAGCGGCTGGTCGACCGCTTACGTGGTGCCTGTGCTGCGCGTCATGGTCTGCGACGACTCCCCCGGGTACGCGGGCGCGCTCCGGCGAACGCTCGAGTACGACGGCGACATCACGGTGGTCGCCTTCTGCCCGCACGCGGCGGAGGCCTGCTCCGTGCTCGGCACCAGGGCCGTCGACCTGGTCGCCATCGACCTGGCGCTGCCGGGGATGAACGGCCTGGAGGCGATCGAGGAGATCATGAGCTCCCGGCCGCTGCCGGTGCTGGTGCTGACGTCCGACATCACCGGCAAGGGCGACGTGGCCGCCGCCGCGCTGGCCGCCGGAGCGCTCGAGGTGATCGGCAAGGACGAGGTGAACGTGGCCGATCCAGGCGGCGCGCAAGGCGCGGCGTTCCGCGACCGGGTCAGGCTGCTCGCCAGGGCCAGGGTGATCCGGCATCCGCGGGCCAGGCTACGGCGGAACCGGGAACTGCCCGGCCGTGGGCGGCCCGTCTCGGTGATCGGGTTCTGCGCGTCGACCGGGGGTCCGAAGATCCTGGAGGCCTTGCTCGCCGCGCTGCCGCCCGGCTACCCCATACCGCTGCTCGTCGTGCAGCACATCAGCCCGGGCTTCACCGCCGGGCTGGTCAGATGGCTCAACCTCAGCGCGGGCGTGCCGGTGCGGGTCGCGGCGGCTGGCGTGGTCGCCGCCCCTGGGGCGTGGGTCGCGCCGGAGGGAGCGAATCTCAGTTTGGCCGGCACCGGGCGGCTCGAGCTTGACCGACGGGCCGGCGGCAGGCGCTACCTCCCGTCCGGCGACGTCCTGTTCGCCAGCATCGCCGCGGCGGCCGGGCCGCACGGTGTCGCGGTCGTGCTCACCGGGATGGGCCGAGACGGCGCGCGCGGAGCGACGGCGGTCAGGGTGGCCGGCGGCCTCGCGGTCGCTCAGGATGAGGAGTCCTCGCCGATATACGGCATGCCGAGGGCGGCGGCCGAGACCGGAGTCGACCTCGTGCTTTCGCCGCCCGAGATCGCCAGCCACCTCCGCGGGCTGACCTACCAGCCGCTGGCCGGCGCGTCGTGAACGGGTGCCTGGCGCAGGTCAGCGCCCTGATCAGGCGCGAGGCGGGCATCGTGCTCCCGCCCCACCGGCACGGCGCGCTGCGCGCCGCGCTGCGCCGGGTCGATCCCGGGCTCGACCCTTGTGCCTTCGTCCGAGTGGCGACCGGCCAGCCCGGCGGGCGCGATCTGCTCGACCATCTCATCGACGAGGTCACGGTGCAGGAGAGCTCCTTCCTGCGGGACCGGGCGCAGCTCGACGTGATCGACTAGCGCGGTCTGCGCGCGGCCGGCCTGGCCGCCGGGACCTCGACGTCAGGCCTGGTCCGGGTGTGGAGCTCGGGATGTGCGCACGGCGAGGAGGCGTACACGCTGGCGCTGCTCGCCTCCGAGGCCTTCGCACCCGACCCGGCGCCGGTCTCGGTGCTCGGAACCGACATATCGGCCAGGGCGCTCGCCGTGGCCAGCGCGGGCACGGCGACCGCCTGCGAGCGATGGTGCGGCTTGGCCGCCACAACCTCGCCCATGACCCGTTTCCGCCGTCCGGGGAGTCCGCCTTCGACGTGATCGCCTGCCGCAACGTTCTCATCTACCTGGGCGCACCGCTGGCCGAGCGGGTGATCGACGGCCTGGAACGCGCGCTGCGGCCTGGCGGCGTGCTCGTGCTCGGAGCGGCGGACGTGCTGCTGCGGAACCCGAATGCGCCGCGGCCTCCCGCCGGGCCGCCACCGCGCGCGCCGTCGCGGCCGGCCGCCCGGCGACGTCCTCGCGCGAGGCGGCCGCCGAGACGAGGCGCACGCCCAGGTGACCGCGCTGCTGGCGGAGAATCCGCTGGATGCCGAGGCGCAGTTCGTGCACGGGCTGATCGCGCTCGAGGCCGGAGACCCCGCCGCCGCGGCCGCCGCGCTCCGCCGCGCCGTGTACGCGGACGCCAAGTTCGCGCTCGCGGCGTTCACGCTGGGCCGTGCCTACGACGCGCTCGGTGACGGGCAGGCCGCCCGGCGCTCCTACCGGCAGGCGCTGCGCCACCTCGATCCTGACGACCAGAGCCATGACGTCTTGCTCAAGCACGTCGACATCGGTGACATCGCGGCGGTATGCCGCGCCAGGCTGGCCGGGGGGCAGTCATGAAGATCCTCATCGCGGAAGACTCCGCTACCATCCGCCGGCTCGTGGCCGCCAGGCTTGCGGCGGACGGGTACGACGTGGTCGAGGCGGCCGACGGCGAGGAGGCGCTGGACCTCGCCCGCTCGAACCACCCCGACCTGCTCATCCTGGACAAGGTGATGCCCAAGCTCGACGGCTTCGAGGTGGTCCCATGCCGAAGCCATTCAGCCCGCGCGAGCTGTCCGCTCGGGTGCGCCGCACGCTCGACCGGGCCGGACGGTGACCGCCGCGCTCGGCTACATCGCCGCGGGGCTCATAGTGCTGATAGCGATCCTGGCGACGGCCGACGCCGGCATCAGGTTCGCCGCCCGGCGCGGCGAGCGGATCACACGCGAACTCGGTCCGGGGGCCGAGACCGCGATCGCCGATTACCTGGCCGGGGAGGGCGGACTGCCCGGCGCGCGTTCGGTAGCAGTGAGCGCTGCCGAGCGGACCGTCCTACTGCAGGTCGCCGTCGAAGCGCTCGGCGACCTGCAGGGCAGCGAACGGGACCACGTCGCCGACCTGGTCGACCGGCTCGGGTTCGTCGCAGATGCGCTGTCCAGGCTGCGGTCCAGACGGCGGGCGGTACGCCGCCGCGCCGCCGAGACCCTGGCCATGATCGGCACGCCGTCGGCGCTGGCCGCGCTCAGGCCGGCGCTGGCCGACCGCGACGTGCTCGTGCGGTGCACGGCGGCCAGGCTGCTCGCCGAGGCGGCCGACGACGAGGCGGCCGCCGCGGTGGTCGCCGTCGCCGACCAGGACGCGGTGCGCGCGCCGGGCGCGGTCGCCGCGGTCGTGCTCGCGCTGGGCATGAGCAGGCCGGCGGCGATCGGCTCGATGCTGCGTCCGGGCGTCGGGGCGGAGCTCAAGACGCTGGCGATCGCGGTGACGGGGGCGCTCAGGCTCTCGTCGCACGGGCCGGCGCTCCAGGCGTGCCTGGCGCAGGACGACGCCATCGCGGCGGCCGCGGCGCACGGCCTCGGCCGGATCGGCGAGACCATGGCGGTCCCCGCGCTGATAGCGCTGGCCCGCGACGAAGGCCGGCCGCCGACCGCCAGGGCCGCCGCGGCTTCCGCGCTCGGCTCGATCGGGGACGTGACCGCCGTCCCCGCCCTGGGCACGCTGCTGAGCGCGGACGACTGGTCGCTGCGCACCGCCGCGGCCCAGGGGCTGACCGAGCTGGGCGAGGAGGGGACGGTGGCGCTCCGCCTGGCCGCCTGGTCTGCCCGGCCCGAGGTACGCGAGCCGGCCAGGGCGGCGTTGCTGCCGTGATCGTCTACACCTGGTTCGTCATCGGGTTCTTCGCCGCGTTCGTCATCGTGAACTCCGCGGTGCTGGTGCTCGCGGCCGTGGAGGTCAGGCGCTATGTCGCCCGGGCCAGCTCGTCCAGCCTGCAACGGATGCTCAGGTCGCCGCTCACCCCGCCGATGTCGGTGCTGGTGCCCGCGTTCAACGAGGCCCGTGGACAGCGTGCGCTCCCTGCTCGCACTGGACTACCGCCAGCTCGAGGTCATCGTGATCAGCGACGGCTCCACCGACGACACCATCAGCCAGCTGACCGGCAACTTCGACCTGCACCGCGTCGCCCGCCCGACACCTCCGTTCCTGCCGCACGCGCCGGTGCGGGCCGTCTACGCATCGTCGAGCCAGCTTCGCCTGCTGGTGATCGACAAGGAGAACGGCGGCAAGGCCGACTCGCTCAACGCCGGGATCAACTTCGCGTCCTACCCGCTGTTCTGCACCCTCGACGCCGACTCCATCCTGGAGCAGGACGCCCTGGCCAAGGCCGCGCTGCCGTTCGTCGAGGATCCGGAGCGCACGGTCGCGGCCGGCGGCATGGTCCGCGTGGCGAACGGCTGCCGGGTCGACCGGGGCCGCGTGCTCGAGGCGCACCTGCCCCGCTCGCCGCTGGCGATGTTCCAGGTGGTCGAGTACGTGCGCGGCTTCTTCGGCACCCGCACCGGCTGGAGCGCGATCAACGCGCTGCTGATCGTGTCCGGCGCGTTCGGCCTGTTCCGCAGGGACACCGTGATCGCGGCGGGCGGCTACCTGACCGGCATGGTCGGCGAGGACCTCGAACTGGTCGCGCGGCTGCACCGGACCTGCCGTCGGGCGAGGCGGCCGTACCGCATCGTCTACGTGCCCGATCCGGTCTGCTGGACCGAGGCCCCCGAGCAGGCCAGGTTCCTGCGCACGCAGCGGCAGCGGTGGTATCGCGGCTGCGTCGAGACGGTGCTGGCGCACCGCGGCATGCTGGCCAACCCCCGCTACCGCGCGGTCGGCCTGATCGCCCTGCCCACGATGCTGCTGTTCGAGATCGTCGGGCCGGCGATCGAGCTGTCGGGCTACGCGGTGACCATCGTGGCGGTGCTGATCGGGTCGATCGCACCGGTGACGTTCCTGCTCTTCCTGGCCATCTCGGTGCTGTACGGGCAGGTGCTGACCGCCGGCGCGGTGCTGCTCGAGGACGTCACCCCCAACCGGTATCGGGTCTGGGCCGAGTCCGGGCGCATGCGGCGGTACGCGTGGGCCGAGAACCTCGGATACCGGCAGGTACTCCAGTACTGGCGGATCGGCGGGCTCTGGCAACTCGTGCGCAAGTCCGGCTGGGGAACGATGGAGCGCACCGGCATGTCCCGCTGAGGCCTCCGGTAGTGCGAGTTCGTCTGCTCGACCCGCTCGACCCGCTTTGACCCGCTTTGTGACCCGCTTCATCCTTGGTGCTGCTATAGCGACACCATGGGTTCACCTGGTCAGTTTTGGCTCGCTGGTCCGTCGGCCCGCCCCGCCTGCCGCCCGCGCCCGCGGTGCGCAGCGGCCGACCTGCACCGGCTCCGCCGCGCAGAACCCGCCCGCTGGTACGCCGCGCAGAACCCGCCCGCTGGTACGCCGCCCCGCGCACGCGCCAGACGAACAACGCTGCCACATCGATGTCCGCCGACGAGCGCTGCCCAGAACAGCGCTGTCACATCGATGTCCGCCGGCGAACAGCGCTGCCACATCGAAGTTCGCCGGACTGCGCTGCGCAGGACAGCGCTGCCACATCGATGTTCGGGGGACAGCCGGCCCGGCGCCTTGCCGGCCCGGCGCACTGCCGGCGCGCCTTGCCGGGACCGGCCCTGCCGGGACCGGCCCTGCCGGGTCGCGCCTTGCCGGGACCGGCCCTGCCGGGTCGCGCCAGCGCGCCGTCCGTCCCGGCGGGCCGCCTGGATGGCCGCCGGGGAACGGGCTGGGCGGGACGGCGGTGGGGCACCCGGCGAGGCTGCCCGGCATCCGTGGCCCGGTTCAGCGGGTCCGGGCTCGGCGCTTGCGGCGCTCAGTCGAGGGCCGACATCACGTGCTTGACCCGGGTGTAGTCCTCGAAGCCGTACATGGACAGGTCCTTGCCGTATCCGGAGTGCTTGAAGCCGCCGTGCGGCATCTCGGCGACCAGCGGGATGTGCGTGTTGATCCAGACGCAGCCGAAGTCCAGCCGCCGCGCCATCCGCATCGCGCGCGCGTGGTCCTTCGTCCAGACCGAGGACGCCAGCCCGTACTCGGTACCGTTCGCCCAGGCAACCGCCTCGTCCTCGTCGGTGAACCGCTGCACGGTGATGACCGGGCCGAACACCTCGTTCTGGATGATCTCGTCATCCTGGCTCAGGCCGCTGACCACGCTCGCCTCGTAGAAGTAGCCGCGCGACCCCGCCTGGTGGCCGCCGGTCAGCACCCGAGCGTGGTCGGGCAGCCGGGCCACGAACCCGGAGACCCGCTCGAGCTGATTGGCGTTGTTCAGCGGCCCGAACGCGGCGTCCTCGACGTCGGGGCCGCCGGTGACCTGGCTCTTGGCCTGCTCGACCAGCGCGTCGACGAACTCGTCGTGCACGCCGGGGCCGGCCAGCACCCTGGTGGCCGCCGTGCAGTCCTGGCCGGCGTTGAAGTAGCCGGCGATCGCGATCGCCTCGGCGGCGCTGGCCGCGTCGGCGTCGTCGAAGACGACGACCGGGGCCTTGCCGCCCAGCTCGAGGTGCACCCGCTTCAGCCCCGCCGCCGCCGCGGCGGCGACCTCCTTGCCCGCCCGGACGCTCCCGGTGATCGACACCATCTGCGGGACGGGGTGCGAGACCAGCGCGCGGCCGGTGTCCCGGTCACCGCAGATCACGTTGAACACGCCTGCCGGCAGGAACTCGCTCATCAGCTCGGCCAGCAGCAAGGTGGACACCGGCGTCGTGTCGGACGGCTTGAGCACCATCGTGTTGCCGGCCGCCAGCGCGGGCGCCCACTTCCACACGGACATCATCATCGGGTAGTTCCACGGCGTGACGGCCGCGCAGACGCCGACCGGCTCGCGCCTGATGAACGAGGTGAACCCGGACATGTACTCCCCGGCCGACCGGCCCTCCAGCATCCTGGCCGCCCCGGCGAAGAACCTGATCTGGTCCACCATCGGCGGTATCTCCTCCGACAGCGTCAGCGCGACCGGCTTGCCGGTGTTCTTCGACTCGGCCGCGACGAACTCGCTGGCCCTGGCCTCCAGGGCGTCGGCGATCTTGAGCAGGGCGAGGCTGCGCTCGGCCGGGGTCGCGTCGCGCCAGCCACCGAACGCGTCGGCCGCCGACGCCAACGCGGCGTCGACCTCGGCCGCGCCGGAGACCGGCGCGGTGGCGTAGACCTCCCCGGTGCTCGGGTCGATGATGTCCGCGCGCCGGTCGAACGACGTGTCGGTCCACCGCCCGCCCACGAAGTTACGAAGTTCATCAGCCACGGGGGGCCTCCTTTGCCCTAGTGATCAGTTGACCGAGTTTTTGTTGAAAGCGAAATCAGCGCTCAATGGCCGCGGGCGTCCGCTCCTCGCACGCCCACGGCGAACCGTAGTCGGTGAGCAGGTCGAGGAACGGTCCGGCGGGCAGCGCTTCCGGCCCCAGCACGCCAGCCCCCGACCAGGCGCCCGAGTCGATCAGCTCGAGCGCCACGACCGGGTTGACGGCGGTCTGCCAGACGACCGCCTGCGACCCGTACTCGGCCATCGACCAGGCGTTGTCGACCACGTGGTACAGGTAGACCTCGCGCGCCGCGCCGTCCTTGCCGGTCCCGGTCACCCAGGTTCCCGCGCAGGTCAGGCCGGTCATCTTGGGCCCAAGCTCGGCCGGGTCAGGCAGGCACGCCGCGACGACGTCGCGCGGCGAGACCCGGCCGCCGCCCACGCTGACCGGTGCCGTCGAGTCCAGCCCGAGCTTGTGCAGCGTCTTCAGGGCTCCGATGAACTCCTCGCCGAGGCCGTACTTGAACGTGACCCGCCTGGCCTTGACCCAGCGCGGGATCAGCAGCACCTCCTCGTGCTCGACGTTCACGCACTCCACCGGGCCGATTCCGGCCGGGAAGGTGAATACTTCCGGCTCGCTGAACGGGGCCGTGGTGAACCAGCCGCGGCCGGCCTCCCAGACCACCGGCGGGTTCAGGCATTCCTCGATCGTGGTCCAGATCGAGAAGGTGGGCGCGAAGTCGTACCCCTGGACGGTCAGGTTCGCGCCGTCCCGCACGCCGATCTCGCCGATCTCGCTGAACAACTCGTCGGCCGCGTGCCTGGCGAAGATGTCAGAAAGCCCCGGTTCCACGCCGATGCCGACCAGCGCCATCTTCCCGCTCTGCTCCCACTCGCCCGCCACGGCGAACTGGTCGTCACCCAGTTTGACGCCGGTCTTGCTGTACGGCGCATCCCGGTGCGGCCGGGACAGGGACATGGCCATGTCCAGATAGTGAACTCCGGACCGGAGTGCGGCCGTGTAGAGCGGCATGACGAATCTCGGGTCGGCGGCGTTCATCAGGACATCGCAGGAGTGCTCGGCGAGCAGCGCCGCCACGGCGTCGGCGTCCCTGGCGTCGATCCTGACCGCGCTGAAGCGGCCGCTGGCCGCCGCGGCGCGTTCCGCCCTGGCGAGGTCGTAGTCGGAGACGATCAGCTCGGCGAACGGCCGGCGCGCGGCGATCCTCGCGAACGCGGTGCCGACTCCGCCGGCACCGACGAGCAAAATGCGCATCCTGGCGATCCTGTTAGTCGTATGAGCTGGCCAGTACTGGGAAACACCTTTGTATCCCCCGCAGGCTCAGCGTGCCACACGGTGCCCGGGCGGAAACCTTCGGGAGGGGTACGCGGCGCTGGTCGCTGGTCCCTGGCTGCGCTGACCACCTCGGCCCACCTCGGCGCCGAGTCGTGGTCGCGGCCGGTGGGCCGACGCCCGGCGCTCGCTCCGGACGCCAGAATGGCCGGCCGCGCCGGACCCCGGGTGTCGGTCCGAGCGCCTAAGGTGAAACACGTGACGATGACGGCGGCTGACTCCCTGCTCGAAGGACTGAACCCGCAGCAGCGCGCGGCGGTGCTGCACGAGGGGGGCCCGCTGCTCATCGTCGCCGGGGCGGGGTCGGGCAAGACCCGGGTGCTCACCCACCGGATCGCCTACCTGGTCGCCGAGCGCGAGGTCGCACCGTACGAGATCCTCGCGATCACGTTCACGAACAAGGCCGCGGGCGAGATGGCGGGACGGGCGCAGGCGCTGACCGGCGCGCGGGCCCGCGGGATGTGGCTGCTCACGTTCCACTCGGCGTGCGTGCGGATCCTGCGCCGGGAGGCCGGCCGGTTCGGTTACCCGTCCTCGTTCACCATCTACGACCAGGCGGACTCGGAGCGGCTGATGGCGCTGGTCTGCCGCGAGCTCGACCTCGATCCGAAGTACCACCCGCCGAAGGCGATGGTCGGGCGGGTTTCGACATTGAAGAACGAGCTGCTCGACCACGAGACCATCGCGGCGCGCGCGTCCGGCTACCGGGAGAAGGCGCTGGCCGAGGCGTACGGGGAGTACCAGCGGCGGCTCGTCGCGGCCGGGGCGATGGACTTCGACGACCTGATCATGGTCACCGTCCACCTGCTGCAGGCATTTCCCGACATGGCGGCCGAGTACCGGCGCCGGTTCAGGCACGTGCTGGTCGACGAGTACCAGGACACCAACCACGCCCAGTACGTGCTGATCAGGGAGCTGGTCGGCGGGACCCAGGCCGTTCCCGTCGGCGGAGACGACTTCCTGCCGCCGGCCGAACTGTGCGTGGTCGGCGACGCCGACCAGTCGATCTACGCGTTCCGCGGCGCCACGATCCGCAACATCACCGAGTTCGAGCGCGACTTCCCCGGCGCCCGGGTGATCCTGCTCGAGCAGAACTACCGGTCCACCCAGAACATCCTCGCCGCCGCCAACGCGGTCGTCGCTCGGAACTCGGGCCGGATGCCGAAGAACCTGTGGTCGGACGCCGGCGACGGCCCGCCGCTCGTCGGTTACGTCGCGGACAGCGAGCACGACGAGGCCGCGTTCGTCGCCGAAGAGGTGGACAAGCTCACCGACGCCGGCGACGCGGCCCCCGGCGACGTGGCGGTGTTCTACCGGACCAACGCGCAGTCCAGGGTGTTCGAGGAGGTGTTCATCAGGGCCGGGATGCCGTACAAGGTGGTCGGCGGCGTGCGGTTCTACGAGCGCAGGGAGGTCAGGGACCTGCTCGCGTACCTGCGGCTGATCGCCAACCCGGCCGACGAGATCTCGCTGCGCAGGGTGGTCAACGTGCCGCGCCGCGGCATCGGCGACCGCGCCCTGGAGTACGTGGCCGGCCTGGCCGCCAGGGACCGGATCACCTTCGCCGCCGCGCTGGCCAGGCCCGATGACGTGCCCGGGCTGCCCGCCCGGTCGGCGAAGGCGATAACGGGCTTCAACGAACTCATCTCCGAACTGCGGCAGGCAGCCGAGTCTGGCACCCCGGTCGGGGACATCGCCGAGGCCGTGCTCGACCGGACCGGGTACATCGCCGAGCTCGAGGCGTCGAGCGACCTGCAGGACGCGGGCCGGGCGGAGAACCTGACCGAGCTCATCTCGGTCGCCAGGGAGTTCGACGCGCGCAACGAGGTTGGCGGGCTGGCCGCATTCCTGGAGCAGGTCTCGCTGGTCGCCGACGCCGACGAGATCCCCGAGGGAGCCGACCACGGCGGCGTGGTCACGCTGATGACGCTGCACACCGCCAAGGGGCTGGAGTTCCCCGTGGTGTTCCTGACCGGGATGGAGGAGAACGTCTTCCCGCACGAGCGCTCGGTCAATGACGAGCGCGAGCTGGAGGAGGAACGCAGGCTCGCCTACGTCGGCATCACCAGGGCGCAGCAGCGCCTGTACCTGACCCGCGCCGTGGCGCGGGCCTGGTGGGGGAGGCCCTCGTACCACAAGCAGTCGCGCTTCCTCACCGAGATCCCGGCCGAGCTGATCGACTGGCGCAGGGACGCCGCGGCGGCGACCTCCTCCTTCGGCCCGGCATCGGAGCGGCTGGCCCGCCGCCCGGGCGTGAACGCGCCGGGCAACCGGCCGGTCCCGGCGCTGAAGGCCGGCGACCTGGTCAGCCACGACAGTTACGGCCTGGGCCGGGTGCTGTCGGTCGAGGGCCGCGGCGACGACCCGGAGGCCAAGGTCGACTTCGGGGAGGACTACGGCACCAAGCACCTGCTGGTCCGCTACGCCCCCATCGAGAAGCTGGCCTGACCCGTCTGAGCCGGCCTGACCAGGACGCGTCTCGGCCTGACCAGGGCTTGGGCCTCTGACGTCGTCCATGCTCGCTATCTCTGATACCTCCG
>WNGH01005793.1_pt1 | contig 11756 bp, 10 predicted proteins | sample 5400631 | NCBI WGS metagenome assembly WNGH01 (sample SAMN13153373, study PRJNA577476) | soil metagenome | isolation source: 115 cm soil or saprolite under Garry oak tree replicate 1 | place: USA:California | collected 2016-06-15 | reverse complement strand
AGGGCACGGCGCGCCAGCCGTACTCGGCGCGCGGAACGAGGAGGAGGACGGCCGACCACAGGCCGAGCATGCCGACGGCGACGTTGATCCAGAAGCCCGCGTAGAAGTTCGAGCGCCGCAGACCCCGCTGGATCAGCAGCGTCGCGACCGCGGAGCACACCGCGCTCGACAGCGCCATCAGGTGCGGCGTCGGGGACACGGAGGGCCGGATGCGTCCTAGTCGAGCGGCTCGAGCTTGATGACGGACGCGCCGTGGTTGCTGCCGACCCAGAACGTGACGGGCGTCGTCGTGTTGTCGACGAACACGCGCCGGATGTTCGTCGGGCGCGGCAGCATGTACTCCGTGAACCGACCGGTCTGCGGGTCCAGCCTCAGGACCCGGTCGTTCAGCATCGAGCCGGTCCAGGCGTCGCCGTTCTTGTCGAGGGCGACGTCGTACGGCTGGAACCACGGCGTGGGCGCCGTCCACTCGGAGAAGCGCTCGGCCCGCGTGTCGAACATCCCGATCTTGTTGCCGCGGTACTCGCCGAACCAGAGACGGTCCTGCGCGTCCATCTGCGCGCGGCGCGGGGCCGAGCGCGCCGTCGGGATCGTGGCGAGCGTGACCTTGCCGGTCCGGGCGTCGATGCGGCCGATGTGCTCGTTGAGGAAGTCGGTGAAGTAGGCGTTGTTCCTGGAGTCGGCAACGACGTCGTAGATGTTGTGGTTGCCGGACTTGAACGGCTCCCAGGTCTCGAACTTGCCCGTCGCGAGATCGAGCCGGTGGACGGCGGCGAAGCCGTTGTTGTTGGTCCACACCTTGCCGTCGACGTGCGACGCGTGGGGGCTCGTCATGTTGACCTGGGTCATGTCGCGATTGAACTCGGGCGGGAGGCTCCACATCTGAAATTTCTCGGTCTTCCGGTCGAACCTCGCGATGCCGCCCTGGAACATCATGCCGAGCCAGAGATTGTGGTCGCGGTCGAAGCGCACCGAGAGCGCGCCCGTCGGGAAGCCGGGCTTGAGCTCGGGCACGCGGTACTCCGTCACCCTGCCCGTCCGCGGATCCAGCTTGCCGAGGGTCTGCTCACCGAAGTTGCAGAACCAGGCGAATCCCTCCGAATCGACGATCACGTCGTGTGGCTGGATCGTCGGCCGCGGCAGGTCGTACTCCGTAATGACGACGCGCGTGCCGCGACCCGTGGGGCGGGCGAGCGCCTTCAGATCGTACGTCCACGCCGACGCGGAGGCGAGGTTGATGCCGGCGAGGAACTCGGCCAGCGCCTGCCGCGCCCGCTGGCGCTCCTCCCCGCGGACCTCGAGCAGCCGCTCGGCGCGCCGGGGCTGGACGTGCAGCGGCGTGCTCTGGTTGACGTACGTCCCCATGCGCTGCAGGACCTGCATGAAGCCCGCTGCGTCGTGCGCGCTCCGGGCGACCCGCTCGAGGGTGTGACACTGCACGCAGCCGAGCAGGACCTTCTTCTGCTCGTCCGAGCCCGGCATGCTCATGAGCCATTCGGCGTTCGTGAGCTGTGCGGCGAGGTTCTGCGTCTTCTTGAGTCTGAGGTCGGCCGTCGCCGGGCTCCGTCCGGTGACGGACGCGGCGGCCGGGCCGTCGAGCTCGTAGCCCGTCGCACGAATCCCGAGCGCGTACTGGCCCGGCTCGAGCTTCCCGGTGGGGAAGCGATATCGCCCTTGCCCGTCGCTGACCACGGTGATCGTGATCGTGGACCCGGCTCGCCTCGCGCTGACCAGGACGCCTTCCATCGCGCCTTCGTCGGACGAGGTCACCTGTCCGGTCAGCGTCGTCGACGGCTGCGCGTGCGCCGGAACGGGGTTCGTTCCCGCGAGAACGAGCGCGAGCGCGACCCACGCGCCTGCCGCAAGCACACGCTCCTCTCGCATGGCGCTCCCTCCCCCGGCGCGGGCCCACGCTATCACGAGGCCCTGCCTTCAGCCACCGAGCACGACGTAGAGCTCGCCACGCTCCTCCTTGAGCCGGTAGCCCTTCAGTCCCTCCTGAGCGTCCCCCAGCGGCGCGCCCGTCCGGATGTCGAACTGCCACATGTGCTCCAGGCAGGTGAGGACCGATCCATCATGCATGCCCTGCTCGAGCGGCACGGCCTCGTGAGGACAGAGCGCCTGAAACGCGACGAACGCGTCGCCCGTGTTCACGACGAGCACGTTGACGCCGTCCACCGAAAATTCCTTCATGCCACCCGCCGCCACGTCGCCGGACGCGCACACGCGCTTCCAGGCGGGCTCCGGCGGCTTCGCATCCGGCCGGGGCGCGATCTCGATCTTGTTCGGCCCCGACACCCCGGGCGCGTACCGAAGCCGCTCGACGGGCATGCCGCCGATGATGTGCGACGTGAGGATGTCCTGTAAGTCCGACTCCTGGACGCCCGCGTACCAGACGTCCTCCGGATAGACGACGATCATCGGCCCGTGGCCGCACTGCGAAAAGCAGCCGGACTTGTTGATGCGCACGTCGTCCTGCCGGCTCGCCTGGCGGACGCCGTCGCGCAGCATCTTCACGAACTTCTCCGTATCACCCTGCGTCGGGCACGTCTCGCCGCCCGTACAGACGAACACGTGACGATCGTACTGACCCATCGTCGCTCCTTTCGCTCAACTGAACTTGTCGTACCGGATGTCGGCGGGCGGTAGTCGCGCCTCCCGCAGCAGCAGGCGCAGGCTCGCGTCGACCATCGGGGGCGGCCCGGCGACGTAGGCGCGGATGTCGGCGAAGCGGCCCGTCATGCGCTCCCCGGCCACGACGTGGACGAGGCCCCGCGCGAACGCGAACCCGGGATAGGCGCCGGACAGCGACGCCGGAACGTCCTCGTCCGACAGCGCGACGGTCACGCGGAGCCGCGCGGGATATCGCGCACGGAACGCCTCGAGCTCGTCCAGGAAAAAGCCGTCCCGCGCGGTGCGGACGCCGAAAAAGACGTGCCCGTCCCACCCACCGAAATGGCCCACCTCACAGGCGAGCGAGAGGATCGACATCAGGCCGGCGATGCCGCTGCCCCCCGCGATGCAGAGGACGTGCCTGCGGGTGGCGGGCTCGAACGTCGCGTGCCCCAGAGGCGCGAAGAGACCGAGCCGCGCCCCCTCGACGCCATCACCGAACAGCCACTCGCTCACGGCCCCTCCGGGCTTCTTCTTCACCACGAACGACAGGCGCTCGGCGCCGTGATCGTAGTTGACCATGGAGTAGGCGCGAGCGCCGGTGATCCCCGGCACCGTGATGAGGGCGAACTGCCCGGCGTCGAAGTCGAGCGCGCCGTCGATGTCGAGGTCGAAGGCGACGACGTCGTGCGTCAGGTGGCGGCGCCCCCGCACGACGCCTCCGAGGGCGCGCGGCGCGGGCGGGCCCGGCGCGTCCGACTTGAGCGCGCCGCCGACCTCGAGGGTGCAGTGGTCCCGAGCCACGCTCTGGCACGTGAGGAAGTCGGCCGCGGTCTTGAGATAGCGTCCGCCCGGAGCGTCGGGCCACTCGCTCTCGGTGCGTCCGTCCACGAGTCGCGCCTTGCACGTGCCGCACGTGCCCGTCGCGCACTCGTAGGGAAGCGCGACGCCGCTCCGGAGGCCGGCGTGAAGGATCTTCTCCCCGGGATCACACTCGAAGTCGCGTGTCCCGTTCCGCGCGTTGACGACGATCTTCATCGGATGTCCGGCGCGCGGCCTGACCGAGCCGCCGCGGAACGCATCATATCAGGCCTCAGACGGGCCATGCTTCGCGCCGCCAGCCCATGTCCCAGAACATCCACTCGTAGCGGCTCGTGGTCACGAAGTGCCGCGCCATCGTCTCGCGCGTCGCGGCGGGGACCGTGCCGGCGATCCCGTCGAGCACGTCGATGACGGCGCGGACGACGCTGCCGAACTCTTCCGACGCGTATGTGCCGATCCAGCGGGTGTAGAGCGGCTCCGGCGAGCCCCTGCGCTCGAGCGCCTTGCCGACCTCCCAGTAGATCCAGTAGCACGGCAGCACGGCGGCGACGGTCTCGTGGAAGGGACCCGCGTACGCCACGGACAGGAGATACGAGCAGTACGCGAGGTTCGTCGGCGCCGGCGGTGTCGCGCGCACCGCCTCGGGCGAGAGGCCGAACTCCGCGAAGAAGCTCTCGTGCAGCGCGCGCTCGACCTTGAGCGCCGTGGCCGCGTGCTCGTTGAACATCACGATCCAGTCGTCCTCGGGCGCGCGCGCGGCGGCGAGCGCGAGCGACCGCGCGAACTCCCGGAGATACAGCGCATCCTGCACGGCGTAGAACTGGAAGCGGTCGCGCGGCAGCGAGCCGTCCGTCAGACCGGCCACGAACGGGTGGCGGAGGATGGCGTCGTAGATCGGCGCGATCGCGCGCCAGAGCTCGGCCGAGAAGCGCGTGGTCACGATCGGTCGTAGGCAGAATGAATCACTGGATGACCTGGTCCGCCCGCGACAGCAGCGGCTGCGGAATCGTGAGGCCGAGCGCCTTGGCGGTCTTGAGGTTGATCACCAGCTCGAACTTCGTGGGCTGCTCGACGGGCAGGAGCCCATTCACGGGCGTCACCCCAAGAACAACAAGGTGATGCTGCCGTTGTCGTTCTCCATCACCCGCTGATGGCGGAGGGCAATCCACGTCCCCTTCGACGACCGAACGTACCATTGCACTGTCCCGTCGGGCCGCGCCATCCGCCCGTACTCGCCCGGGGCAAACGTCGCCCGCTCGGGCCGGGACTCGTCGTCGCTGCGTCGGCTCACTGTCGAAGCGATGCCGCGAGCTTAGGGGAACGTCTGCGGACGGTCAAGGAAGACAGGGAAAAATGGTGGGCAGGGACGGGATTGAACCGCCGACACCAGGATTTTGAGATCTAGTCCTCGGAATCGCCAACGACGCGTAAGTGCTGGTGCAGCAACCCATGATCGAAACCCCGTCGTTGAGCCCAAGTGTCCTGGAATAGTCCTGAATGCCCTCGACGGGGACACACTTTGGACACAGTGACGGGGCCGGAGACACCCTGGTGTCGGTGCGATGACAGATGACGCGGGGCACCACCGCGTGACTGGCCGACGCCGGGCTAGCAATCTGGCCCTGTTACCGGACGCCGCGCGGTCTGGCAGAAAAGATGCTTACGATGTGACGACATTCACTCTGGGGACTGTCCCCAGACCAACAGTAGGAGAATTCAGCATGAAATCACTCGCGATGTTCGCCTTGGCCTTCGGCATCCTCGTCACCCTCTTCGCCGGGACAGCAATGGCCGGCGCGACGCCGGCGACTCCTGCCACTCCAGCGACCCCGGCGACGCCCGCGACGCCCCCATCAAAGTAGCCGTAGCAGGTCGTCGTCACGAGAGCTGACGGGTGGTACCCGTCAGCTCTCGTTTTCCGCGTCGGGGCCGCCATCGAGGAACGGCGGGCTCACTGACGGACACCAAGTCGCGCAACTTATGCTCGACCGTCCCGCGAAGCGCAAGATCCACTTCCAACCCGCCAACGGCGAAGATTCTCACGGCCTTGAGAGCACGAGCGCCGCTGCGTCGGTCTCGCAAAACAAAGACGCGAGGGTCGTGGGCGAACGCTGCGACCAGCTGGGCGTGCCGTTCGAGCGTGGTGACTGGCACAACGACGAAACGCCGTGGTGAGTCTTCATTAGATCACCTGCTCCGCGTGCGCCAGCAGCCGCGACGAGTCATTAGTACGAGTCATTAGTATGGACGAGGAGGTGTGTGCCTTAAGTAGCTGGGTAAAAATGGTGGGCAGGGACGGGATTGAACCGCCGACACCAGGATTTTCAGTTCTCACGCCAAATCGCCTGCCTCGCCCGCATTCTCAACGACCTGCTCCCTCGTCGCGGAGCAGTTCCCGTCGCGTCAAGTGACGGCCGGTTACGCCCTGTTGCGGGGCGTGAGTGACAGTCCTGGTGACAGGGGCAGCTTCGTGGCGCCGTGGGGGGGGGGGGGCTACATTAGGGACCGTTCGGAGTGGACGTCTTGAGGCGAACAATTTCCTAATCTTCGCCAGCGAGTCCGCCTCTTCTCTCTAGGGGCGGCTGTCTCGTTATGGAACGACGTCAGCCACGACAATGCCGGCGGACGTATCGTTTGCCACCGCTATTTCACGCGCTCGCGGTCACCTCTCGACCAGTTCGTTTAGCAGCTAGGGTGTAACGCTCTCAGATACGCTTTATAGCTCTGCGACGACTTCAACATGTAGCTTCTCCCGTCGATCACGAAACCATCCAGACCGCGCTCTACTGCGTAGGATGAGAGATCAGCGATGTTGTTTATGAATCCCCTTCCTTGAAGATTCAGAGAAGTATTGCATAAGACACCGTAGCCGGTGCGCGCCTTGAAGGCCCAAAGCAAGTCGTGAAGATGGCGATTAGTCACGGCTGACACAGTCTGAATGCGTGCCGTCCCATTGACATGTGTCACCGCAGGTAGCGCATCCGTAGAAACGCGGTGCGTGTAGAGCATAAATGGGCTGGGGCGATCGCAGTCAAACCATCTTGCAGCTTCTTCTTCTAGGCACACGGGCGCAATCGGGCGAAACTGTTCGCGCTGCTTAATTTCATTCAGTCGCACCCTAGTGCTGTCCTGAAACGGAGAAGCAATGATCGAACGATGTCCCAGCGCACGTGGTCCAATTTCGGATTTACCGCTTACCCACCCGAGAATTAGGTTGCTCGCCAGCATGTCGGCGACCAGCGCGTAGTTCGTTTCGTACTCATCAAATAAAGACGCGTCGTACGCGTCATCGGCAATAAACTCAAGGCCGGAGTAAACATCCCACTCTATCTTTGGGTTTCCTGTAAAGTAGAACTGCGCGTCAATCGCAGTGCCGATCGCGGAACCAGAATCGTTGGCAACAGGCGGCACGAATACCTCGGAAAAGAGATTGGCCTCCCTCCACTTCGTGTTCCAGTCACAATTCAGTCCGCACCCGCCAGTGATCAGCAGTGGCATGCGCTTCTTCATGTGTGACTTAGCGAATTGATAAAAGCGATCGAATATTTTGTCGCTGACGATACCTGCGAAGTTGCGAAACTCCTGATCATCGAGGCCGACGTTGTAGTACCTGCAGTGCCTTAGCGTCTCACACTCCTTCGGCTTGAGATGCGGGCAATCCTGCATCAGGAATGCGATGATTCTCTGCTCTTCATCCGAAGGCCTGCTTCGCTTTGAAAATGAAGCCAGCGCCATGAGCTTTCCCGCGTCAGAAAAGCGTGAAAACTCCGCAACGCTCTTATCAAAGGTCGGATCCGCCAGCCCGTAGAGGAGGGCATATCGATGCCCTGGTTCCGGCATGACGGCGGCGAGTCTTGTCACGTTCAGATCGGAATCGATTTCGTAGAATGAACCGATCACGCCTTCCCAGAGCAACGCGTAGCACGGCGTGCCCTTGGGCAGATTCGACATTCCAAAGGCACAGAGAAGATGAGAACGCTCGTGGGAAGATGAGAAGTAGTCGACTGTTTTGCCCAGTAGACGCATCTTGCCGACTACAATGTCGCTGTTTCGGACGCCGTGATATCCAGCACGGCCGCGCTGCTCAGATAGATGTGTGTCGTGCGGCCACCAGCCGCCCACACAAAGCACGTCGGGAACTTCCTTGAGCCCACTGAGAGCGCGAAACACATCCGGAACGGACAAAGCTGAGTGTCTATAGTGGGAATTCTTCTCAGCCTCAATCGAGGCCACTAATCGCCCGTTCTCAAGACAAGCAAATGCGCCGTCGTGGCCTGGGTTGTACGATAGAACAATCATTGTGCTAGCTGATTCACTAAAGTAATCCCTTGTGCCCAGGGTAAATCGTCAGATACGTGCGAGGCCATGACCGAATTTGCCTCCACGATGATCGAACCCACTATCGTGGTTGATGGAAGACGCCGCTTATTAAGCCGACCTGCAAGTTGTGTGGAACGAGATGGCCAACTGTTGACATGGAGCGTCATCGGAAGGTGCGGGATTGGCGTCGGATCCCACAGCACGCGTCTATGGACCAGACGATCGTCAACCCACCAGAGGATCTCCTCGGAGCTCCATTCAATTGCGAAGCGGTGGCTTGCTTTGGATGCGTCGAACCCGAGCTCGATATAGGTTGGGGCACCTCTATAGCCATAGTCGAACGGTGCTCCTTCACCGCCTGGGTTGTAGAACACATTGACTACGAGACGGTCCGGTCGATGTCCCGCGATCTCGACATCTATCTCCTGTCGCGGTGAGTTGCGGTGAAGAAAGAACCCCGTGACCACGCCGGGCACGTTGGAGGTCTGAAGGGTCGCCTCGAATTTTCCGAACAGATATGGCTCCAGACTGCATATCGAAGCAGCGCTATAGTCACGCACTCCCAGGGGCTCACTCTTGACGAGCAGCGCAGCCCCGTGTCCGGCTCTAAACTCGACGTTTGAGGAGCGAAATAACGCCAAGTTGTCGGTGAAAGTATCGCTTCTTAGCCGCCAACGTTTCGTGTCGAGACGTTCGAAGTCGTCGTTGACCCTAACGAACGTTCCGGCGTGCGGCTTCCCATCCTCTGTCGGGACGGCGCGAATGCCCTTCCACCATGAACGCGGCTCGACGATCCATGGCGACCTGTCCCGCCTGGGTCTTTTGAATTCGAGAAAGTGGTCCGTTTCGAATGGTTGTTCCCGAATTGGTCTTTGCCCCAGATCTTTCAACGTAGGGAAGGAACAAGTGGGCGGCGGACATCTGAGGTGCTCGCAGACCACTTGCCATTCATTCGCTGCATCCGAACGAAGGACCGCGATGTCGGCGCCATTGAGCGACCTCTCGACACCGACGGTTCTCTCATCTGTGCTGATACTGTCGACTGCGGTGAGGATGAATTTCGCTTTCGGATAGCGACGCCGGAGCTCCGCAACGTGTGCGTCCAAGGAGCCGATGTTTACATATGCGTCAAAGATCCGATCGCGCCTTCTTTCGAGAAGACGTTCTAGCTCAGGAGCTGGTAGTGCCTGGAGATCACTGCAGCATCTATATCCAAGCATGGATAAAGCCATCGCGAGCGAGGAGTGACCGGAGTCGGCAGGTCCGAAGGCAAACACTGGTTGCTCATTGGGGCGGATGTGAAATAGGGATGCTCCTTCACTGGTGATTGCGCCAATCGTCGTGAGAGTCGGGAGTATCGAATATGAGTTCGTAGATCTGGCGTTGCGCCGTTGGCTAACAAGGGGCTGCCTGGTCGCGAGTACATCGAGCACTTTGAACTGATGATTGATCCAGAGGTCAACGGGGCCACGGCACGGAAGTAATCGAAGGAGCTTCTCGGCACCGTCTCGGGAAAGAACATATCCGGACAAGTACCAGAGCCCGCGCACTGGGCGAAATAGGTTGTTCGAAAGAAGAGCTTTTGGCGCCCCGTGCTTCGCTTCGAGATACGATACGTAAAGAATATCGAAGCGTGCTCTGTTATCACGGCCGGCCACGACTTCGTCCCACACTTGGTCCAGGCGTTGTGCAAACCCAGAATGAAACCACACGTCGTCCTCAAGAATGAGGGCGTACGCATGATTGCTTGCCGCAAGCTGCTTCCACGCATTGATGTGTGATCGAGCAATTGCAACCTCGGCGCGGCTCATTCGAATCGGAGTATTGAGTTCGAGCCTCGTGGGGAATACCGCCGGTTGGGGTTCTACAAAAAGCTGATCTCCAAGCGTATAGAAAGGAGTGACGTTATCGTCCGCGGGTGGCTCCTCCGAGAATGCATTGGCGTCTACGGCGGCATGCCGCTCAGTCAAATTCAAGAGTTCAGTTCCAGACGCATCCAATATGTGCTTGAGCTCTTGCTCCATCTTGAACCAGCGCTCCGGTTCTCGATCGAGGTTGATGACATAGACCCTCTTAATCTGAGGGCCGGTCTCTACTCGTGTGGCACCGAACGCCCGGCACATCCGCTTCGGCAGAAGCCTCCGAAGGGTTCGCCAGCATCGGAATACGTGACTGACAACTCCTATTGAAGGGCGCGCCAGGTTCATAGATAACCGGCACGCGGCGCCGCCCGATAGACCTGCTGATTCGACAGCCTCCAATTTCTCTTGTCCGATCGGTAACTGAGTGGCCACTTGCTGGTGGAAGTCTTCTCCCAATCTGGAACGATGAAGAGCGCGTCTTCCGGGCAGTGTCCGTCAGCGAGTAATTCGAACACTGATCTGGTGAGGTTGCCTGGGCCAGTCGTAGCCTGCACTTCTGGCAAGTCCCCGTTCGATTCCTGCTCGAGTGATGTGGTCGCGTTTAGCAGCGCACGCTCGACTATTGGATGGTTGCGAGCTGCGATCAAAGGTGTCGTATTGAGATAAAAGATCCAGCTCAATCGGTTGGATCCCAGCGTTACGAAATCGGAAGGCGGGACCATTTGAGCTGTCGCGATGTCGTAGCAGAAAGGCTGAAGCTTCAATCGACCATCCGAAAAGAGGTGATCGATTGTCGTTCCGTGATAGACATCGTCAACGTCTATATAAAAGCCTCCCTCTGCGAAAATGTAGGAGTAGCGGAAGTAGTCTGATTTCATTGAAGGGTGATAGCACTTATCAAAGGCTTTCACGTGCCGCGGACCCAAGTGAACGCGGATAAACTCTCTCGCGGAGCTCTCGTCGAACACCTGAAGCTCGAATCCGGACTGTTCGAGTGTCCTCCACGATTCCATGCACTCCCTAACGTCTGAGGGCAGCCGGCTAAGATCGTCCCAGAACTGCACTACGCGTTTGGGAGGTGGTCCTAGGAAGGTCGCCGGCACTTGGCCTAACGGATTGGGGCGTTGGACTAGAGCCCTGACGAAGTTGGAGCGAGCACGCTCGTTTTGATTGAGAGGATCTTCTTCGCGCGGCTCGGGCTCATCATGTGATTGCATGTTGTATCGCGTGGTGTAGGAACGTTTATGTCTTCGCCATTTGCGTCGGGGTTGAGACTCGCATTCGGTCGATGCCCGGCGAGTGTTGGCCGGGCACGCCGCGACACGTGAGATCCCCGTGCGCCGGCATACCTACCCCAGATCCCACTTCCCGAAGCTGTCAGAAAAGATCGGCCAACTCTGCGTAGACCGGGCAATAAATATAACCGCCCAATGGCAATCAGGCATGTCAGGATATCAGCCACAGCGCTCCGTTGAAGGTGTACAGCGCATCGAGCCAGCGCGTCTCGTTAACCCTCCGGAGCAGATCGCTGATCTAGCCGCTGAGTTGTCGGCGAGATCGGCGAAGTTGGACCGACAGCTCCATCCGCGGACCGCCGGGAACCTCGCGGACCTGGTTCGCATCATGAACACCTACTACAGCAATCTGATCGAAGATCACAACACGCGCCCGCTCGATATCGAGCGGGCGCTGGCCGGTGAGCTCGATCGCGATGAGGCCCGTCGCAACCTGCAGCTCGAAGCCGCTGCCCATGTTCGCGTCCAGACTGAAATCGATCGTCTGGGAAGTTCCGCGAGTCTGCCTGAGCCCGCGTCACCGGAGTTCGTGCAGTGGCTTCATCGCGAGTTCTATCGCGAAGCGCCGGAACCGATGCTTCGCGTCTCGGGCGTCGGTCGGGAGTTCACTATGGTTCCGGGGGACTGGCGTTCACGGCCGGAGCACGAGAGCATAGGCGACACAAACGGCCTTGTTGACAGAACCGCCGTTCTCAGCACCGACCCCCTCATGCACCCTCAGCCGTTTCAGCCCCCCGGGACAGCGCGGACGACCAGCGTGTCACGGGATTTTCGTCCGGAACGGAGCGCTAGTCCAGGGGGGATGCGCCGGCCCCCAGACGCCGGCGAACAGACCTCGGCGACG
>WNGH01005792.1_pt1 | contig 11759 bp, 12 predicted proteins | sample 5400631 | NCBI WGS metagenome assembly WNGH01 (sample SAMN13153373, study PRJNA577476) | soil metagenome | isolation source: 115 cm soil or saprolite under Garry oak tree replicate 1 | place: USA:California | collected 2016-06-15 | reverse complement strand
TTGGTAAAAAGAATGAGCCGGTGCCGCTCGGTAAGGTACGCCAAAGTCTCCGGCACGCCATCCAGAATTTTCGGCGGGGTACGCTCCAAATCAATGACCCGGCCATGAATCCGCGCCAGCGTCTCGCGTTTCGCCATCTGGTCCGCAAGCTTTATGTAAGTCTCTTCGAGCGAGCGCCCAAAGCTGCGCACTCCATATCCGTATTGGCGGATATTCTTGCGCTCCGTTTCATTCAAGATGTGGCGAATGTAAGCGCGGGCATAGCCGTACGGTTCGACGATGCTGATGAAATCCTCGATCAACTTCTCGAAAAATACGTTGTTTTCCCAGAGCGTGTCATCCGCGTCAATCAGCAGTGTATGGCGTCGCATCGATCTTGGCGATCGGCGGCCTTAGCGCCGCGGACCGCTTCCCTCCCAGCCTCTTGCCGCCGTGTCGTCAGTCTACCAGCTGCATGACATCTTCGGCGATGGCCGCAGCGGCTTCCGGCCGGCCAAGGCTCCTCGCGGCCTCCCGCATTGCGTTCAATCTTGCAGAATCATCCAGCAGCGCGGCAATCTTCCATGCCGCCGCAGCCAAGTTGTTGCAGCGAATCGCAGCCCCGGCTTCCAGCAAATGATCGGCGTTGCGTCCTTCCTGGCCGGGAATCGGTTCGATGAGCGCCATGGGCAGCGCCCGTGCCAGCGCTTCCGACGTCGTCAACCCGCCGGCCTTGCCCACCAGCAAGTCGGCCGCCGCCATGTACTTGTCCATCTCGGTCGTGAATCCCACGGGGCAAAGCCTTGGCGAGCCCGAAGATAGCTGGCCGGCCTCCTTGGCGAATTCCTCCAAACGCTTCCGGGTCTTGTCGGATTTTCCGACAATCGCGGCGATCTGCCACTGTCGTTGTAAGGCCAGCAGGTCCTTCACCAGTTGCTCGACGGGACCGATTCCGTAGCCGCCTGCCGAAACGAGAATCACTGTCGCATCCGCGTCGAGCCCCAGTTGCTTCCTGGCAGCGGGTGGATTCGCGGGCGTCGCAAACAGGGGATCGATCGGTATGCCGGTAACTCGCAGCTTTTCTCGTGGCACGCCGACGCGCGCCAGATATTCCGCGGCTTCATCAATGGCCAGATAATAGCGGTCCACCGTGCGGCAAAGCCACATCGCGTGCACGTCGTAGTCGGTCACCACAATGGCATTGCGCGCGCGCAACTTTCGCTTGGCGATCAACCACGCGATGATCTCCGCGGGCAGAAAATGGGTCGCCACGCACAAGTCCGGCTGGATGCGTTTCAATAGACGAATCATCGGGGCGGTGTTCAGCCGATCCAGCGCCAGACGCCGCCGCGGGTGCAGCCACGGCCGGTCCGTGCGTTCGTAGAGCACGCCCATCAGCTCGGGCGCGCGCCGCACCATCGCGATGTAGGCTTGGTCGTAGACGCGCTGGAAAAGCTTGCTGACATGCTGCAGGGCGTCGATGTGTTCCACGACGCAATCGCCCCGCGCCAGGAACCCCTTTTCGAGGGCTTGCGCGGCACGAACGTGTCCCGCGCCGGACGTTGCGGACAGCAACAATACCCGCGGCTTGGTTTTCATTTGCCCGGAATTCCTGCGAATCGAAGCGGCATTAGGATGCTTTGCGCTGGCCGGCGGCGATTTTCTCCAGAATTCCTCGCGCGGCTTTTTGCAAATCCCCGAAGCGCGCCAGGTAGTCTTGAAAATCGTGGTTCAGGAGCTGCGCGTCTTGCGGGCCGAGCTGCGTCCGCAGAATCATGTCACGCAGTTTTACGGGGTGCGGGAGCAGCGCCTCCTCTTGCAATTCCTCGAGCGCAATCTTGGCGTCATAGTGATACATGGCTTCCCCCCAACTGAAAGACCCTAAAACCGTATTGTACTCAGTTGTTGCCACCTAAGGGGAGTTAACCAGGAAAGGGCCGGGGAAGAAAAGTCCTACGCGGCAGTCGCCGCCGCCGGTATGAATTCATAGCGCGCGATTTTCGCGGCAATGCCCGCCCTGCCGTTCTCGGCGGGCTCTACACGTACAACCTCTCCCAGACAGCGGATATTTACATCGCTCGACTGCGTGACCTGCTGAGGAAGAGTGATGACGAACTCAATCTCGCTGCCGATTTCGAAATTGGCTTCGGCGAGGAAGTACAGCCCGCGGTAACTGACATCCCGCGTTTGAGCGTCCAGTTCGCGTCCTTTGGCCCCCCGCCGAAGAACCCGTATCGGAAGGCGCATCGTGAATCGCCGCGCTTCACGGCGTTCCGCTCCATCACCCATGAATACCCCCTGGGGCTTGGGATTCGGCGCAACGCTAACATCGGGTTAGGCAAACTGCAACGCGAAAATCAGAGATTCTTGTCCTAGTACGAGGTCTTGGCAGTTTCAATACGCGCGCGCTACACTGACTCGCATGGCAGTACTGTTACGCCGGCGGATAGCCGCGAGCACCCGCCGCGTGCGCATGCGCCTTCCGGTGCGCATGCGTTGGACCTCCACTTTCGACCAGAAAATCGAATTAGGAGAGACCATCGACGTCTCCTGCAACGGTCTGCTCGTTTCCACCAAGGAGTCCCACACTCCGGGTATAACGCTAACCTTTCCCTATGATGCGTCGCTTTCCGATGGCCAGCCGGAGATCCTCGCGCGTGTCGCACGGTCGAACGAACTCAACTGGCCCGTATTCTTGGCATCTCCGCTGTCCCGGCAACATTCGCAGTGGCGTTTCATCTCAAAGAACAGCCGCACGCTTCGTCCAATGGAACTGCCGGTCGTCACGAACCTGAACGGTGCGGCAGTGCGCGCCGGGCGCTCGCCGTACCCGTCCGCGTGCATCCGCAGGGGATTCCCTGGTTTGAAGAGGCCATGACCATGGACATATCGGCAAGGGGCATGCGCTTTCGCAGTCACCGCGAATACGCGCTCGGGGACCACTTGAAAATCGCATTTGAAGACTCGCCTTCTGCGCCTGGGAATGGCGACGGCGCGTTTCGCTCCAAGGTCATGCGCATCGCTCCGGTGCCCGGCAGCATTGCCCTCGACGTCAGTGTTTGCCGCGCGCAATAGGCCAATGCTCACGACGAGCGCGAGCGCTCTGCTCTTCCACGAGGCGAGGCAGGCCTGGCGAGCCGGTTCGTTGTTTTCGCGTGAACTAAGGCTGTTATGTCAAGAGCCCACCGAAGCGGTCTCGCAAAAACCAACCGGACGCCGTAGCAATCTTCTCCCTTAGGGCAGGCAGGGTGTCAACAGGTGGCAACAGCCGCATTCGGTCTTTTTCCTTCGATGCGTTAGACTGCAAATTTGCGCTTGGCGCGTCAATGACCAGCACACACGAATCCCGCAATTTCTTCCTGGAAGGACCTGCCGGACGCCTCGAAGCGATTCTCTGGACGCCGTCCGCCGCCGCATCTCTGCCGCTGGCCGCGGTTGTCTGCCACCCGCATCCCCTTTTTGGCGGTACGATGCACAACAAAGTGGTTTACCAGGCAGCGAAATCGCTGGATGCCATTGGTGTTCCTGTTTTGCGATTCAATTTTCGCGGCGCTGGACTGAGCGCCGGTGTGCACGACCGCGGTCTAGGCGAGCAAGGCGATGTCCGCGCCGCGCTGGACTTCCTTGCTTCCGAGTTTCCTGGTGTGCCGCTGTTGCTTGCCGGATTCAGTTTCGGTTGTTGGGTGGGCATGCGTGTCGGCTGCGAAGACCCGCGCGTCTCTCACCTGATCGGCTTGGGCATTCCCGTCAACAGCACTGATTTCTCATTCCTTTGCCAGTGCAAAAAACCAAAATTGTTCGTGCATGGGAGCAACGACGAGCACGGCGCCATCGAAAAGGTCAGAGCGCTCATCCTCACGCTGCCCGGCGACAATCATCTCGTGGTCGTCGAAGGCGTCGCTCATTTCTTTGCCGGTAAACTCGATCAACTGGGTCGCGCAATCAACGCCTGGTTGACCGAGGAGGTTTTTCGTCTCCGTCATTAGCGTTCGCGGATTTTTTTTTCTTGCTCTGCGGTCTCGGTGTCAAGTCTTTCTTTCAAGCACCTTCGCCGCGCGAAAAAAGCTTGCTGAACTCCTCGGTGGTGGCCGGAGCCACGCCCACAAGCCGTGCGTTGGCTCTCACGTGCTCCACGCGGGACATCCCCACCAGCGCGGTGGTGATTCCTGGTGACGACCTCACGAATTGCAGTGCCCGTTCCGCGTCGTTCTCCAGCCCCAGCGCCTCCGCGACAAACCCCGGCAGGTTCTTCGCTACTTGACCTTGCAGCAGCGATGCGCTGGCGATCAGCGTGAGGTCCAGCTCGCTCGCCGCTTCCATCACGGTCCGCTCGCGTCCGCGCATCGCTTGATTGCCCAGGGTCAGCGCTTCCGTCATCGCCAGGTTGAAGGGTAGTTGTACGAACCGGAAGTGATGTCTGCCCCCCGCAATTTCCTGAGCGATGTGGGTGACCTCGCCCAACTGCAGGGCATCGCGCGCCCGGGCATCTTGCCGGAAGCCATTCCACGTGGCCACCCCGTAATACTGAATCTCGCCCGCTTCCACGGCCGATTCGAGAAACGTAAAGGCCTCGCGGATACGGTTCAGAAACTCTTCCTTTGGCACTTCCGCGAGCTGAGTTTCCGGATTATGCAGGTAGTAGATGTCCACGCATTCCACGCCAAGATTCTTTAGACTGCGTCCGAGCTGGTTTTTCAGAAATTTTGGCGTCATGCAATGGCTGCCGGCGGCGATGTCCTTCGCGGTGAAAACTCCCGGTTGAATGTATTCGCGGAAGAAGTATTCGTTCGAGTCACCGGGCATCGCCCCGTCGGGCGTCAAGTAACCGCCTTTGGTGCACACCACGATTTCGTCTCGTTCAATGCCTTTAGCCACAAGCTGCCGGAGGGCCGCGCCGATGCTTCGCTCGCTCCGCTGAAATCTGTAATTGATCGCGGCGTCGATTACATTGATGCCGCTTTCCACCGCCGCGACGGCTGCTGCTGCATAACCCTCATCCGTCTTTTCGTCCGGTTGCCCGAGGTACGTGCCGATTCCGAGAGAGGAGAGCGCCAACCTCTGCATTTCTCGAAAATGACCCTGGGCAGCACGGCCTCGGAACTTCTCCGCGTAGCGCTTGGTTCCTTCTTTGGTAGCGGATTTGCTCATGGCGCTCCTTCGGGCGGTTGAGCCGGCCCGGGTGCCGGCTTCGTTTCGGCTTCGCTGGTCTTCGGCGCGAGAAGTCGCGAGCATGCCCGAAGAATCCTACGATAAGGCCAGTCCTTCTCGCGGAAGAAAATCTCGCCTTCGCGCGGATTGCTGTAATACCACCGCGCCACAAGCCATAGGTGCTCCCCAAGATCTCCTTCAGTTGCTCCGGACACCGCTTCAAAATGCTCGCGGAAGATTTGCTCTGCTGACCGGGGCTGACTGGCAATCTCCGCGAATCGCAGGAAAAATGGCTCTGCCAACCTTCCACCGCGCACGCGGTAGACGCCCATGGTTTGCTCTTCGGCGGCCGGCTGCAGAATCACTGCGTCCAGGTCCTGAATCCGCCGGGTGAGTTCCGGCCTCCCGCGCAAAATCTCATCGAGTTTCTCCACTTTTTTATGCCAGGCGGCTGCCCGTTCGAAGTCCGCTTGCTCGCTGGCTCTCTCGCGCTCCTCCTCCATCGTAGACCTCAGCGATCCCCCGCTGGTATCGAGAAATTGCACGAGTCGCCGCACTTCCACGTCGTATTCTTCTTTCGTGCAGCCCGCAAAGCACGGCGCCAAGCACATTTTCATTTCGGAGTAGAGGCAGCCCGGAAACATAGGATCGCGGCGGATCTTGATCTGGCATCGCCGCACTTTGAATAAGTCGAGAATGTGTTCGGCGAATGCTTGGGCGGACCGCCTGGATGCGAATGGACCGTAATAGGTGCCGCCCGTGGGCAGGCCGGCCTCATCGACGGGAATCCGGCGGGTCACATAGCAGCGCGGATAGGCATTCCGTAAGTTCACCTTGAGCACCGCTGCCGGCCGCAGGCGCATCAATTCACGATAACGCTTGGGAAACAACTGCTTGGCTTGCTGGTAATAGGTAAGCGCCTGTTCGAACGCCGAATTCGTCAGCCGGTAGCGGATGCCGCGCGCAAATTCGCTCAGATTCAGCCGCTTGCTTGCCGGATCGAGCGGTCCAAGGAGCCGTTCGAGCCGCCGCTGCAGATTCTGCGTGCGAATCAGGAACGGCTCGGCTTTTTCATCGCGCGCTTCGATCAGGCAAACCGCCGCCCGCGGTGGCAGGGCAGGGAAGAAAAGCCCTTCCGCCTGCGCGGCATCAAATTCGAGTCCACCATCCAGTTCCAGCACACGGCCAGGATACTACGGGGCAGCTAAGACTTCAGAACCCACGAAGAAATGACCAGCCGCTGGATCTCGCTGGTTCCTTCGTAAATCTCGGTGATACGCGCGTCGCGGTAATTGCGTTCGACGGGATACTCGCGGCTGTAGCCGTTCCCGCCGTGAATTTGAATGGCCTTGTGAGTAACCCGCGTGGCCATCTCACTCGCAAATAGTTTCGCAATGGCAGCATCCATGCTGAAACGAGCGCCGCTATCCTGCTTCCACGCCGCCTTGCGGATCAGCAGCCGTGCCGCATCAATTTCCGTGGACATGTCCGCCAGCATGAATTGAATAGCCTGAAATTGCGAAATCGGGTGGCCAAACGCCATGCGCTCCTGGGAATATTTCAAGGCTGCTTCGAACGCGCCCTGCGCGATGCCGGTAGCCTGCGCAGCGATTCCGATGCGCCCACCGTCGAGCGTTGAAAGCGCCACTTTGTAGCCCTCTCCTTCATTGCCAATGCGATTCTTCGCCGGCACCACGCAATCGGTGAAGACCAGTTCACTGCAGGCCGTCGCATTGATTCCCAGTTTCTTCTCTTCCTTGCCGACCTGAAATCCCGGCGTGCCTCTTTCCACGACCAGCGCGGTGATGCCTTTCTCTCCTTTCGCGGGCTCCGTGTTCACGTACACGATCGCCGCGTCGGCCGCGCCGCCGTTCGTGATCCAAGCTTTCGTTCCATTGAGCACGTAAGCATCGCCCTTTTTCACCGCCTTCGTCTGCAGCGCTGCCGCGTTCGAGCCTGCTTGCGGTTCGGTCAGTGCGTAACAGCCAATCTTTTCTCCTCGTGCGTAAGGCAGCAGGAATTTGTTCTTCTGTTCTTCTGTCCCGTAGCGATGAATGGGATCGCAGTAGAGCGAATTCTGGACGGAGAGAATCACGCCCGTCGAGGCGCAGCACCGCGAAATTTCTTCGATCACTATGGTGTAGGCAACGTGGTCGAAGCCCGCGCCGCCTTCCGATTCCGGAAACGGTACTCCGGTAAGTCCCAGTTCCGCGGCCTTCTTGAACAGTTCGCGAGGAAAACGCCCGGTCTCGTCCAGTTCCTTGGCCAGCGGCCGAACTTCCGATTCCGCGAACCCGCGCACACTCTTCAGCAGCAGCTCTTGTTCTTCCGTCAATTCCAGGTCCACCGAGGCTCCCTCCCGTCCCGCCAAACCCTGGTTGAATTCTGCATTCTAACGTGCCCTAGTGTCGTTACGCATCCGGCGAGTTGTCTTCCTGAGGCGAACCGATGAGTTTCGCCAAAGGAACAAGCCTTCTCGTCACTACCATCCGTTGGCCGTCAGTGCCGAGGTTGAGATCCTTCCTCGAGCCACCCCGGATAGCCTCAGGAAGACCCGATCGGAGGCGGGCTAAGCCAGTACCTTGTGGAGGCGCTCGTAGGTGGTCTTCAGCTCTTCGGGGTGCACGCGCGTCTCGCCCGTCACCGTCATGAAGTTGGAATCCCCGATCCAGCGTGGCAACACGTGCAGGTGCAAATGTCCAACCACGCCCGCGCCGGCGGCGCGGCCCAGATTCATCCCCAGATTCATGCCATCAGGTTTGTAGACTGCGCGCAAAGCCATTTCCGTGCGCTGCGCCAGCTTCATCATCTCGGCGAGCGTTCCTGCTTCGCATAAATTCAATTCCGAAACGTGCGCGTACGGCACGATCATCACGTGCCCGGAGGTATACGGGAAGCGATTCAGAATGACAAACGTCTTCTCGCCGCGGTGCACGATGAGCGTCTCCGCGTCATCCTTCCGCGCTAGCGCATCGCAAAAAATGCATTCCGGCTGTTTTCCACCCGTCACCAGCGCCATGTACTGGTAGCGCCAGGGAGACCAGAGATAGTCCATCGCATCGCTTCCTTTTTCCGAAGAGCTGAGCGCACAGCATAACGCAGAACGGGGGCATCGAAAGCACACCCGTTTTTTCCACCCTAAACTGCCGAAGGGTCTGCGTTCTTTGCTTAACCTGCTGGGAAGTGAGTTGAAGCGGAACTGCCGAGACCGTCCGACTTACGGGCGCGGTGAATCGCCACCGACGGGTGCCGCTGCGGAGGCCTGTGGCTCTCGGTTATTTACAAAGTCCTTCAGCTCTTTGCTGGGCTTAAAGAAGGGAATTCTCTTGGCTGGCACATCCACCTTCGCGCCGGTTTTCGGATTGCGGCCGATTCGTCCGCGGCGCTCCCGCGTGCGGAAGCTACCGAATCCGCGGATCTCAATCTTTTGGCCCTTCTGCAGGGATTCAATGATGCTATCGAAAATAGTTTCGACGATGGTCTCCGACTCCTTACGGGGAAGCTCGGTGATCCGCAGAACCTCTTCGATGAGGTCGGCCTTCGTGAGTGTGGGTTGCTTGGTCATCGTGGCTATGCCTCTTCGCGCAACTCTAGTTTAAGGACCGCTTCAATTCGTCTACCGCCTTACGGTTGCCGGGAACACCGACCGTCTTAGGGTCGCCGGAATCCCCGCGGCTTGGCACGCCCCTAAACAGTGCAACCAAACGGCTTACCGGGGGCTGGCCGCTCGCCGGAGTGCCCCCTTCGTATCATTAAAATGACCCGCAGGTAAATGAAATTGTGACGGCCAGCCCCGCTCCGGCCGTTCTTGGATCAGCTAACGCGCCGACAGCTTGGACTTCAGCGCATCTCCTATCGTCGCCGTCGACGAGGACTTCGACGTCGAGCGATACTGTTCGATCTCCTTGCGCTCGATCTGTTTTACCGCCGCGCGGTAGCTCAGACCGATGCGCCTCGTCTCCGGGCTGATCTTGATGATTTTGAAGTCGTATTCTTTACCCGGCTCGAGCGGCCCCGCACTCTTCAGCGGCCCACTGGTCGGACGGAAACTCGAGGGTCCTTCGTCACGGCGCTTGCGTTCCTCGATTTCCGTGTTGTGGCAGAGCGCTTCAATGTTTTCGCCCAATTCGACAAACGCTCCGAAGGTGGCGATGCGCGAAACCTTGCCCTTCACGATTTGGCCGACTTTGTGCTGCTTGAACCAATCGCCCCAGATGTCGTTAACCTGCTTGATGCCCAGCGACACACGGCGGTTCTCCGGGTCGATCTTCAGCACCCTGGCGGTAACGTCCTCGCCCTTCTTGAACACTTCGTGCGGGTTCTTCACGCGGCCGGTCCAGCTGACATCCCCGACGTGCACTAGCCCGTCAAAGCCATCCTCGATCTCCACGAACGCGCCGAACTCGGCGATGTTCCGCACCTTGCCGGTCACCACCGTGCCCACCGGATACTTCTCGGCAGTCAGCAGCCAGGGATCCGGCTGGGCCTGCTTGATTCCCAGCGAAACGCGGCGGTCGCTCGGCTTGATGTCCAGCACCACCACATCCACTTCTTCGCCAACTTTGGCCACCTTCGACGGGTGCTGGATTTTCTTGTTCCAGCTCATCTCGGAGACGTGCACCAGGCCTTCGATCCCTTGCTCCAGCTCCACAAACACGCCGTAATCCACGACACCGACGATCTTGCCCTTCACCTTGCCGCCCGCGGGGTATTTTTCCGCCGCTCCCGCCCAGGGATCGGCCATCAATTGCTTCAGTCCCAGTGATACGCGCTGCTTTTCCTTGTCAAACTTTAGAATGATGACGTCCACTTCTTGCTCGGGTTTTACCACGTCCGAAGGATGCTTCACGCGGCCCCAGCTCAAATCCGTTAGGTGCAGCAGCCCGTCAATTCCGCCGAGGTCCACGAAGGCCCCGTACTCCGTAACGTTTTTCACGTGCCCGTGCACGATCTGGCCTTCGCTCAGCGTTTCCATCAATGCGGCGCGCTTGGCATGCAGTTCCTCCTCGAGCAGCGCGCGCCGGCTCACCACCACGTTGCCGCGGCGCCGGTTCAGCTTGGTGACCCGCACTTGCAGTTCCGTGCCGGTCAGGTCGTCCAGGTTCTGCGCCGGCCGCAAGTCGTATTGCGAGCCCGGCAGGAAGGCGCGCACGCCGACATCCACCACCAGGCCGCCCTTGATGCGGTCCACCACTTTGCCGGTGAGTGTTTCCTTGGCCTTAAACGCTGCTTCAATCTTCTCCCACATGCGGCGGCGCAGCACCTTCAGATAGGACAGGATCGTGAAGCCGTTCTTGTGCTCCCCGGTGCGTTGCACCTCGACGGTGCTGTTCGGCTCAGGGCGCGGTATTTCCGTGTCCGTGAATTCCGCCGCCGGAATCAGCCCTTCCGTCTTTCCTCCCAAATCCACTACGACGCCATGTTCCGTGTAGGCGACAACCTTGACCTCGATCACCTCGTGTGACGTAGCCGCTTCTTGCTTCTCGTCGTACTGCTCCAACAACTTGCTCATCTCTTCCGAGCCTGCCGCTTCTTCATCGGCGGTGGCCGATTCGGCATCCGCTGCGTGCGCTTCTCTGTTTGCTTCCGCCTGGGCATGCACGCTCGCGGAATCGGTAGACGCGCCCGTCTGCTCCGGCGTTCCCCTCACCGGCGGTTCGCGCCCCGCGTCTCGGGCCTCGGCATGCTCCGATCGAGGAGCCGCTTGTTCGGCCGCATTCTCTAGCATTGAATTTGTTTCAGGATCCGCGCTGTTCGGAGCGGTTTCGGCTTGGGGTGCAGGCACGGTGGCAGCCGCATTGGGCAGGTCATCTTGGTCGGAAAACATGGTTGTTGGCCTCCGGAAGATTACTTCGCTTAGGGCCGCCGCTAGGCGGCCCCGCGTTCAGTCGAATAGATTCCTTGCTGATTCCCTGTCTGGGTTTAGTGCAAGGAGGTTAACCGCAAAGCGGTTACTTGGGACACCGATGCTGCGGGCGTCAAAAACGCTGCAACCTCAGAAGGATACTCGCCGCCTCAACCCCCTGTCAATGAATCCCCTGAGTGGCTCTGAGTGGCTGAGTAGCTCTAGGCGCGCCCGGCGTGCGTCTTTTCGCGGCGAAAGTCTGGTGCTGAAACTTCCACGGTGCGACACATCTCATACAGTCTGGACCGCATGCGGCTCCCGATTCGTTGCTCCAGCGCATCTTCACGCGTGGGCGCAATCAATTTGCCGCTCGGAAGCCGCGCCGCTTCGCCCTCCGTAGCAGGGTTATCAAGATAATTCGTGGTGATGATGGTCGTCCGGTTCTCGTTATATCGTGCGTTCAAGACAATCCCCACGATGTCCCGCACCCAGTCCGACGGCTTGCTGGCCCCGAGATCATCCAGCACCAGAATCTCCACGTTGCGAATCGGCTCGAGAATCTTCATTTCCGTCGATTCGTTAGCGGGGTTGTAGCTCGCTTGAATTTCCTTGAGGAGTTCACGATAATCGCAAAACAACCCGGCATGCCCGCGGTGAATCATTTCTTTCAATGCGGCAACCGCCAGATGCGTTTTTCCAACGCCCGAAGGTCCCATGAACAGCAATCCTTTTTCGGACGAACCCGGATACTCGCGCACAAACCCTTGAGTGAACAGTTTCGCTTGCT
>WNGH01005790.1_pt1 | contig 11760 bp, 13 predicted proteins | sample 5400631 | NCBI WGS metagenome assembly WNGH01 (sample SAMN13153373, study PRJNA577476) | soil metagenome | isolation source: 115 cm soil or saprolite under Garry oak tree replicate 1 | place: USA:California | collected 2016-06-15 | reverse complement strand
CCCGCTGGGAGGCGATCAGTCCCACCCGGCGCAGGATGAACGCGCGCATGAGGATTTCGCTCAGCTCGGCATCGGTCTGAACGATGTCGCGCAGGCGTTCGTCGTCGATGACGAGGATCTCGCCTTCTTCGCGAACGCGTGCGCGGACCACGCTGCCGAGGCCGCGCAAGGAGCTCATCTCTCCGGAAAACTGGCCGGGCGTGTGCACCACGATCGGTTCCTCACCGGCGATTCCGGGGCGCACGACCTCGACGCTCCCCGAGAGGACGAGGAGCAGTCCGGGGTGACGTTCTCCGGCCTCCACCAGCACTTCACCCCGGCGCGTGCGCATCCTTCTCCCGTGCGGCTCGAGACGGGCGATCTGCGCAGGGGTCAGGGTGGGAAAGGCCTGTTCCCAGCGCGCTTCGATGGGATTGGGCGGCGCGACTTCCCCGCCATCTATCGCCACGCTCATCGAAGCTCCACGTCGATCCCGTCGACGAAGCACCAGCTCCAGCCCTCCCCCGGCTCGAGCGAGGTGATGATCGGATGCCCCGTCTTCTTGAAATGCTTGGTAGCGTGCTTGTTCTTCGAATCGTCGCAGCAGCCCACATGCCCGCACTGCCGGCACAGGCGCAGATGCACCCAGCTGTCTCCCGTGGCGAGGCATTCCTCGCAGCCGTCCGTTTTGGGCGCATCCGTCTTCACGAAACTCAAATGAGCGCATCGGGCAGGCATTGCGGCACCCCTCCATTCACCGAGAAGAAAATACGTGTACCACGAATGCTATCACCACGACCCTGCCCGCTTGCACCAGGGGCGTGTCACGCACATACTCCGCAGACGAACCGCAATTCATTTTGCGGAGACGACGCGCACGACGCCGACCCGAAACCCCGTATCAAACGATGAAACTGCCCGAGCTCCTTGGCATTGACCTTCCTATCATTCAGGCGCCCATGGCGGGGGTGCAAGGAAGCGCGCTCGCGGTGGCCGTGTCCAATGCAGGCGGTCTCGGCTCACTGCCTTGCGCCATGCTCGGCATCGGCGCCATGCGCGAGGAGCTCGCGAAAATCAAGGCGCAGACCGGCAAACCCTTCAACGTGAACTTTTTTTGCCACACTCCCCCCGCGCCGGATGCCAAGCGCGAGGCGGTCTGGCGAGCGGCGCTTTCGCCTTTCTACAAAAAATATGGAATCGATCCGGCGGGCATTCCCGCCGGGCCGGGACGCGCACCCTTCAGCGCCGAGGCCGCCGACGTGCTCGCTGAATTCAAGCCCACCGTGGTGAGCTTTCATTTCGGTTTGCCGTCGAAGGAATTGCTCGCGCGCCTGAGAGCGTGGCGCCCGAAGGTGATCTCTTCGGCGACCACCGTCGAAGAAGCGCTCTGGCTCGAAGCGCACGGGGTCGATGCCGTCATCGCACAAGGTCTGGAGGCCGGCGGACATCGGGGAATTTTCCTGTCGAACGATCTGAGCACCCAGGTCGGCACGTTCGCGCTGTTGCCGCAGATCGTGCTCGCGGTGAAGCTCCCGGTCATCGCCGCCGGCGGCATCGCCGACGCGCAAGGCGTCGCGGCGGCGATGGCGCTCGGCGCAGCCGGCGTGCAGATTGGAACCGCTTACATGCTTTGCCCGGAAGCCACGACGAGCGCAGTGCATCGCGCGGCGCTTAAGAGCGAGGCCGGGCGCCATACCGCGCTCACCAACCTTTTCACGGGCCGGCCCGCCCGAGGAATCACGAATCATGTGATGAAGGAACTCGGCCCGATCAGCAGCGCCGCGCCTGAGTTTCCCTTGGCGACCTCTGCCATCGCGCCCTTGCGCGCTCGAGCGGAAGGTGAAGGCTCCGGTGATTTCTCTCCGCTTTGGTGTGGCCAGAATGCCAGCGGATGCAAGGAAGTCCCGGCGGCCCGGCTTACGCGGGAATTGGCCGCAAATCTCTAGTCTTCGGTCGGCGTACAGCCAAAGGCAGACACATGACCAAAGGACGACTGGAAGCCTTCACCGACGGCGTGATTGCGGTCATCATCACGATCATGGTGCTCGAGCTGAAGGTTCCGCACGACTCCGACCCGGAGGCCCTCATGCCGCTCGTCCCGGTGTTCCTGAGCTATGTGCTGAGCTTTGTCTTCACCGGAATTTACTGGAACAACCACCACCACATGTTCCATGCTGTCCATCACGTGAACGGCGCGACGCTGTGGGCAAATCTGCATCTGCTCTTCTGGCTGTCACTCGTGCCCTTCGTCACGGGGTGGATGGACGAGAACCACTTCGCGGCGGTAACGGTCGCGGCGTACGGGATCGTGCTGCTAGGGGCAGCGTGCGCGTACACCATCCTGACGCTCGTCCTTCTCGCCTCGCACGGCAAGGACTCTCCGCTGGCAAAGGCGCTGGGGAAAGACTTCAAGGGAAAGATCTCGCTCGTCCTTTACGTCGCCGCGATTCCGCTCGCCTTCGTGCAGCCCTGGATCTCGGGCGGCCTGTACGTGCTGGTGGCGGCGATCTGGCTGTGCCCCGACCGGCGCTTCGAAAAGCTGTTCGACGAAGCGAAGGCGTAGCGCCGATGGAACCGGAGAAGATCAAGGTGCGCGTGACGGAAACCGGGCAGACCCTGGACGTCGTCGTCTACAGCAAGCGGGCCGACCGCATAGAGATCGTGCTCGGCGAAGGCATTCACAACGTCAAGTGCGAGCTGACCCCGACCCGGATGGGCCTGTCGTATGCGGGAAGCGTGAGGGGGCGCGAGCTCGTCTACGAGCGCAGCCGCGAACAGGTGCAGGCCGATCTCGACAAGCTCAATCCGAAGCTGCGCGAACCCAGGCGGCGTTGACCAGCCTCGCCTAGCTAAACCCTGACTCCGGTTTCGGTTTCCCCGCCGGACGGACTACGCGCCCGGCCGGTGTCGGTACCGCTCGTTTCATACCGCTCCAGCACTGTCCATTTGCGTCGCGCGCCGCCCGGAGAGCGAGCTATGCCGCATCCCGCCCGGCTGTGCGCCCATGAAAAAGGAGGAACCGGTCATGTCCCGATGCGCGTCGATCCCGTCTCGCAGGATGCTTGTTCTGTTCCCGTTCCTCGCGGGATTCGTCCTCCCGGCAGCTGCAGCAACGCAAGCCCGCGTGAGCGAGAGCTACGGGAAGCTGCCCCTTCACTTCGAGGCAAACCGCGGCCAGACCGACAAGGCCGTGCGTTTTCTGTCGCGCGGGGCCGGCTACAGCCTGTATCTGACCGGGAGCGAAGCCGTGCTGGTGCTCTCCAAGCCCAACGCGCGCAACATCCCCGAGCGGCGCGATGCGCAAACGCAACTAAACTCCGTCGCGCTCCGCATGAGCCTCGTGGGCGCGGCGCGAAAGCCCCTCGTGAGCGGGCTCGAGGAACAAGCGGGAAAGGCGAACTACTTCATCGGCAAAGATCCGGCAAAGTGGCGCACCGACGTGCCGACCTACGCGAAGGTCCATTACCAGAACGTTTATCCCGGCATCGATCTCGTCTACTACGGCAACCAGCACCAGCTGGAGTACGACTTCGTCGTCGCGCCCGGCGCCGACCCGAAAAAGATCGTGCTCGCCTTCAAGGGCGTGGACAAAGTGCAGATCGACGCGCGTGGCGATCTGGTGTTGCGCACGCCCGGCGGTGACATACGCCAGCACAAGCCCATCGTCTATCAGGAGATCGACGGCGCACGGCAAGAGATCGCAGGGAGCTACGTCCGCAAAGGCGCGAATCGGGTCGGCTTTAAGGTAGCTTCACATGACACCAGTCGCCCGCTCATCATTGACCCGGTACTCGCCTACTCGACCTACCTCGGCGGCAGCAGCGCTGAAACGCCGGGCGAGGTGTTCGTCGGCGCGCAGGCGGTCCCCGGGCGGTTCATCGGCGTCGCGGTGGATGCGACGGGGAACGCCTACGTAACTGGGGCCACGAAGTCCCTCGACTTCCCAACGACGTCCGGCGCCTTCCAGACGAGCTTAACCAGCGACCCGCACTACAAATTCGGCCCGGGCGGCCAGGACGCCTTCGTCACAAAACTCAACTCCACTGGGTCGGGGCTGATCTACTCCACCTACCTCGGGGGCATGTTCTCCGACCAAGGCTCCGGGATCGCCGTGGACGCAGACGGCAACGCCTATGTGACGGGCACCACCGGGTCGTACGACTTCCCTACGACGCCGTTGGCCTTCCAGAGGACGAGCGACTTTAACAGCGCCTACAGCGCCTTCGTGACAAAGCTCAATCCCAGCGGCTCGGTGCTGGTTTACTCCACGTACCTCGGAGGCACTTATAACCAGGGCTTCGGTATCGCCGTGGACACGGGCGGCAACGCCTACGTCACAGGCGAGGCCAATCATATCTTCCCGACGACGCCGGGCGCCTTCAAGACTTCCAACATTGACTTCGGCACCGACGCATTCGTGACGAAACTCAATCCCATTGGTTCCGGCCTCGTCTATTCCACATTCCTCGGCGGACGCAACGGGAGTGAAACGGGCTACGGCATCGCCGTGGACGCCGGCGGCAACATCTACGTGACGGGCGTTACCTCTTCCATCGACTTTCCGGTTACGCCGGGAGCCTTCCAGACGGCCAGCGGCGGCAACGACGACGCGTTCGTGACGAAGCTCAATCCCGCCGGAGGGGGTTCGACCGATTTGATCTATTCCACCTACCTCGGCGGCAGCGGCTTCGAAAACGGCCTCGGAATCGCCGTCGACTCTTCACCTAGTCCAAACGCCTATGTGACCGGCTACACCGATTCTCCCAACTTCCCGACGACAACCGGGGCGTTCCAGACGACCTCCGGCGGCGGCGAGGACGCCTTCGTGACGAAGTTGAATCCGGTCGGGAGCGGCTCGGCCGACCTGGCCTACTCCACCTATCTCGGAGGCAGCGGCTCTGACCGAGGCTACAAGATCGCGGTGGACGCTCAACCCAATCCAAACGCCTATGTGACGGGGACAACCAGCTCCACCGATTTCCCGACTGCAGGAGCGCTGCAGACGACTTCCGGCGGCTTGTCCGACGCATTCGTGACGAGGCTGAATCCCACGGCCTCCGGGTTGGTCTACTCGACCTACCTCGGCGGCACCGGCGGTGACCAGGGACTGGGGATCGCAGTGGATGGTTCCTGCAGCGCCTACGTAACGGGCGTGACCGACTCGAGCGACTTCCCGATCACAGCGGGAGCTTTCCAGCCCGCCTTTGGCGGGTTCTTCGATGCTTTCGTTGCGAAGCTGGCTGACGACGCTTCGCCTTGCAACACGGCGACCCGCTTCGAGGAAAGCGCCGCAACCTACACCGGTTCTTGGACGACGTACGGACCGGAGACCGGTACCTTCAGCGGCGGGACCATTGTCGCCTCCAATCAGACCACGGCCTCCGCAACCTTCGCCTTCACGGGCACAGCGGTGAGCTGGATCGGCGTCAGGTGCAACACCTGCGGGATCGCCGCGGTGTCGATCGACGGCGGCGTGCCGGCCGTGGTGGACACCTTCGGCCCTGGAGCCACGGGCAGTCTTACCTCAGAAGTCGTGTTCTCTGCCTCGGGTCTTGCACCCGGCGTCACTCACACGCTGGTAATCACGGTGACGGGCGCGGGCACCGCGGTTCCCTGGTTCCTGACCGGCAGCGCCCACGTCGCGGTGGATGCTTTCGATGTGACGAGGTGATAACGAGCGCAGCCAGAGCCGCTACTTCACCTCCTCGATCCATGCCATCTGGATCGCCTCGAGGATTTTTTCGCCGCAGTGCTTGGGGTCGTCGTCGAATTCGTCTAGCGCCTGCACCCACTCGAACAGGTCGGTGAAACGCACGGTGAGCGGGTCCACGTCGGGATATTTTGCCGACAGGGCAATGGCGATTTCGAACGTGTCGGTCCATTTCATGGCGGCCTCTATTTGATCTCTTTCACCATGTTGATGGTGTATTTCGGGATCTCGATGGTGAGAGCGCTGTCCTTGACGATCGCCTGGCAGGACAGCCGCGAGTTCGGCTCCAGTCCCCACGCCTTGTCGAGCAGGTCGTCCTCTTTTTCTTCCGAAGGGTCGAGCGTCTCGAAGCCCTCGCGAACGACCACGTGACAGGTGGTGCAGGCGCAGGATTTCTCGCAGGCGTGCTCGATCTCGACGCCGTTCTGCAAAAGGTTATCGCAGATCGAAACGCCGGGCTTCGCCTCGATGACGGTACCTTCGGGACAGAGCTCTTCGTGCGGGAGGACGGTGATCCGGGGCATCAGGCTAGAGGCTCTCGACCTTCCTGCCCGCGAGCGCGCGTTTGATGGAGCGGTCCATGCGCCGGCCCGCAAAGGTCTCCGACGCGCGGTTGACGCGCTCGATTCCCGACTTGATGGTGCGATGATCGCTGCACGAGAGCGTCTTGCGCAGCGCGTCGAGCTCCGAGCGCAGCGCGGACGATTCCTCCGCGGAAAGCAGGTCGGCGTCCTCGCGCAGCGCGGCCTCGGTCGCCTCGAGCATGCGCTCCCCCTCGACGCGCTGTTCGGTGAGCGCGCGCGCGTGCACGTCGTCCTTCGCGTGGTCGAGCGAGTCCCTGAGCATCTGCGTGATCTGCTCGTCGGTAAGGCCATAGGAAGGCTTGACCGCGATCGCGGCCTCGACGCCGGTCGAGGATTCGCGCGCGGAGACCGAGAGCAGGCCGTCGGCGTCCACCTGGAAGGTCACGCGGATGCGCGCGGCGCCCGCGACCATCGGAGGAATACCGCGCAATTCGAACCGGGCGAGGGAGCGGCAGTCGGACACGAGCTCGCGCTCGCCCTGCACCACGTGGATGCTCATCGCGGTCTGACCGTCCTTGTAGGTGGTGAATTCCTGCGCGCGCGCCACGGGGATCGTGGAATTGCGCGGGATGACCCTTTCCGCGAGGCCGCCCATGGTCTCGACGCCGAGCGAAAGCGGGATGACGTCGAGCAGCAGCCAGTCGTCCCCTGAAGCCTTGTTGCCGGCGAGCACGTTGGCCTGGATCGCGGCGCCGAGCGCGACGACCTTGTCCGGATCGAGATTGTTGAGCGGCGTCTGACCGAAGAGCTCGGCGACCGCCTGCTGCACGTGCGGCATGCGCGTCGCACCGCCGACCATCACCACGCCCTTCACTTCGCTCCAATCCAGCCGCGCGTCGCGCAGCGCCTTGCGACACGGCCCCAGGGTCTTCGCCACGAGGGGCCGGGTCATGTCCTGGAATTCTTTCTGCGTGACCGTCTCATCCACGGTCTCGCCGCTCGCGAGCGTCGCGGAAATGCGCGCTTCGGCGTTGGCAGTGAGGAACTCCTTCGCGGCGCGCGACTTCGTGAGCAAAGCCCGCGTGTCCTCCGCGGAGAGCGGTGCGAGTCCCGCGCGCTCCACGATCCAGCAGAAGAGGCGCTGGTCGAAATCGTCGCCGCCGAGCGCGGCGTCGCCGTTGGTCGCCATCACCTCGAACACGCCCTTCGAGAGCTTCAGGATCGAGATGTCGAAAGTGCCGCCGCCGAGATCGTAGACGGCGTAAATGCCCTCGGCGGCGTTTTCGAGCCCGTAGGCGATCGCCGCCGCGGTCGGCTCGTTCAAAAGCCGCAGCACGTTCAGGCCCGCGAGCCTGCCGGCGTCCTTGGTGGCCTGGCGCTGCGCGTCGTCGAAGTACGCGGGGACCGTGATGATCGCGCCGGTGAGTTCCCCGCCCAAACTCTCCTCGGCCCGAGCGCGCAGCACCTTGAGGATCTCCGCCGAAACCTCCACCGGGCTTTTCACGCCGGCGACGGTGCGGATCTGCACCATGCCGGGCGAATCGAGGAAATCGTAGGGGCTGTTCTCGACGTGGATGACGTCCTTCAGGCCTCGCCCCATGAAGCGTTTCACCGATGCGATGCTGTTTCTCGGGTCGCGCGCCAGCTCTGCCTCGGCCGCCCGTCCGACCGCCACCCCTCCATCGCGCAGATAGCGCACGATCGACGGCACGAGAGCGTGGCCTTCGTGGTCGTTGAGCACCACGGATATGCCGTTCCTCACCGCGGCCACCAGCGAATTGGTGGTGCCGAGGTCGATGCCCACCGCGAGACGATGCCGGTGCGGTTCGGGCGACTGGCCGGGCTCGGAAATCTGGAGCAGCGCCATTTCAGACTCTGGAACTCATGTCTCGAGCTCCGCCAACTTGTCGTCGATCTCCTCGGCCAGCTTCTCGTAGAACATCAGCATGCGGGTGGCTCCGGAGGCGGCTTCGTCGTCGCTGCCCTCGTCCAATTGCCCTTGCAGTCTTTCATAAATCTTCCTGCTCTCCTCGCTCAGGCCGGCCCGCAGTTGAAGCAGGGCTTCGGGCTTTTCGGACCCGGCTTCGATGCGTTCGCGCCAGCTCATCTGTTCCATCAGGAACTCCGGCGGCATCGCGGTGTTTGTCTCGAACTCCGGATCCACGCCGCGCAATTGCAGAATGTAGACGGCCCGTTTGAGCGGCGACTTCAAGGTCCGATAGGCCTCGTTCACCCGCGTCGCCAGTTGCAAGGACACGCGCCGCTCGGCATCGGGCGCGGCGGCAAAGCGGTCCGGATGCACCTCGCGCTGCAGCTCGCGATAGCGCGCCTCGAGCGCCGCGGCGTCGACGGCGAAGCGCGCCGGCAGGCCGAACAGCTCGAAGTGGCTTTGATTCAGGTTCATTCGGGTCCGGGATAGAAAAAAAGGGGCGTTCGCCCCTTCCGTTGTGCCGCGAGGCCGGGCCTCGCTAGACGTTGAACGATTCGCCGCAGCCGCACTCGTCCTTCACGTTGGGATTGTTGAACTTGAAGCCCTCGTTCAAGCCCTCGCGGGTGAAGTCGAGCTCAGTGCCCTGCAGGAACTGGAGGCTCTTCGGATCGACGACGACTTTCACGCCGTGGCTCTCGAAGGTCCGGTCATCCGGGTTGACGGCGTCGGCGTATTCGATCCGGTAGGCGAGCCCCGAGCAGCCCGAGGTGCGCACGCCCAGGCGCAGGCCCACTCCCTTCCCTCGTTTGGAGAGGAAATTGGAGACGTGGCTCGCGGCGCGTTCGGTCAGGGTGATCATGCCGCCTTGGCTTCCTTTTCCGCAGGCTGCGCGAGCCCGTGCTTTTTGCGGTAATCGACTATCGCCGCCTTGATCGCGTCCTCGGCGAGGATCGAGCAGTGGATCTTCACCGGCGGCAGCGCCAGCTCCTCGGCGATCTGCGTGTTCCGGATCGTTTCCGCCTGGGCTAGCGTCTTGCCCTTCACCCACTCGGTGACGAGCGAGGAGGACGCGATCGCCGAACCGCACCCGTAGGTCTTGAAGCGCGCGTCCTCGATCACGCCCTGCTCGTTGACCCGGATCTGCAGCTTCATCACGTCGCCGCAGGCTGGCGCGCCGACCATGCCGGTGCCGATGTTCTCGTCCGCCTTGTCGAAAGAACCGACGTTGCGCGGGTTCTCGTAGTGGTCCAGTACCTTGTCGCTGTATGCCATGCTCTACTCCTTCACTTCAATGTGCTGCCCATTGCACGGTATTCAAGTCCACGCCTTCCTTGTACATCTCCCACAGGGGCGAGAGCTCGCGCAGCTTGCCGATCTTGGCGCGAAGGAGCCTGACGGCGTAGTCGATCTCCTCCTCGTTGGTGAAGCGGCCGATGGTGAAACGAATGGAGCTGTGGGCGAGCTCGTCCGAGCGTCCGAGCGCCCGCAAAACATACGAGGGCTCGAGGCTCGCCGAAGTGCAGGCCGAACCCGAGGACACCGCCACATCCTTGATCCCCATGATCAGGGATTCGCCCTCGACGAAGTTGAAGCTGATGTTGAGGTTTCCCGGTATGCGCCGCTCCATGTCGCCGTTGACGTAGACCTCTTCCATGTCCTTGAAGCCGGCGAGCAGCCTGTCGCGCAAGGCGCGGATGCGCTCGCTCTCGGCGGCCATCTCGAGCTTCGCGATGCGGAACGCCTCGCCCATGCCCACGATCTGGTGGGTCGGGAGCGTCCCCGAGCGCAGGCCCCGCTCGTGGCCGCCGCCGTGGATCTGGGGCTCGATGCGCACGCGGGGTTTCCTGCGCACGTACAGCGCGCCTATGCCCTTGGGGCCGTAGACCTTGTGCGCAGTCACGGTCAGAAGATCCACTTTCAATTTCTGCAGGTCGATCGGGATCTTTCCCGCGGCCTGCACCGCGTCGCAGTGGAAGATGATTCCTTTCGAGCGGCAGATCTCGCCGATCTCGGCGATCGGCTGGATCACGCCGATCTCGTTGTTCACCATCATCACCGACACGAGCACGGTATCGGGGCGGAGGGCCGCCTTGAATTTTTCCAGGTCGAGCAGCCCGTTCTGCTCCGGATCGAGGTAAGTCGCTTCGAACCCCTGGCGCTCGAGCTCGCGCACCGTGTCGAGCACCGCTTTGTGCTCGGTCTTCATCGTGACGATGTGCTTGCCTTTGCCCTTGTAGAAATTCGCCGCGCCTTTGATGGCGAGGTTGTTGCCTTCGGTCGCGCCGGAAGTCCAGATGATCTCTTTCGGATCGGCATTGAGGAGCGCTGCGACGTGCTCGCGCGCCTCCTCCACCGCCTTCTCCGCCTCCCAGCCGAAAGCGTGCGACCGGCTCGCCGCATTGCCGAACTGCTCGGTGAGGAAGGGAATCATCTTCTGGGCCACGCGTGGGTCCACCGGCGTGGTCGCGGAATAGTCGAGGTAGATCGGAAATTTCATGTCGTGCGCGCCCCGCTCAGGCCGACACCGCGGTTTCCTTGCCGCGTTTATCCTGGAGCACGCTCACCGATTCCTTGCGCGTCGCCTGCTGCGCGACGAGGTCGGAGAGCTTCACCGAATCCAGGTACTCGTACATCTTGTCGTTGAGCTTGGCCCAGAGGTCATGGGTCATGCAGCGCTGCTCGTCGTGGCAGTTTTCCTTCCCGCCGCACTGCGTCGCGTCCAGCGGCTCGTCCACCGCCGTGATGATGTCCGCGACCGACACTCTTTCGAGACCGCGCGCGAGCGTGTAGCCTCCGCCGGGCCCGCGAACGCTGTCGACCAGCGTGTGGCGCCGCAGCTTGCCGAAGAGTTGTTCCAGATACGAGAGCGAGATGCTCTGCCGCTGGCTGATACCGGCGAGCGTCACCGGACCCTTGCCGCCGTGCATGGCGAGGTCCAGCATCGCGGTCACTGCGAATCGTCCTTTGGTCGTCAGTCTCATGTTTGCACCCTGAAGGGACTCCGAATACCCGATAAATTTGCTCAAGTATACCCAATCCCGAGGGAATTGATCAACTATTTGTTGACCACCTTGGGCCCCAGGCGAAGCTGCTTGTCTTCGCGCTCCGTCTGAAAGTCTTCAATCTGCTTCAGAATCAACTCGATACGCTTATCCATCTCAACGCTGTGATCGAGCAGGCCCTGCACCGCCTTGGCCAACGGGTCATCCTGCGCCTTGGAAGTCACGGCGTAGGCGGAGAATCCCAGCTTCGCCGCCTTCTCCTCGCGGGTCTTATCCTGCTCGTCGAGAATGATCCGCGCCGGGGTCCCCACCGCGGTCGCGCCGGCGGGAACGTCTTTCACGACCACGGCGTTCGAACCGATTTTCGCGCCCTCCCCGATGACGATGGGCCCGAGCACCTTCGCCCCCGCACCGATGACGACCCCCTGCCTGAGCGTCGGGTGGCGCTTGCCTTTGTTCCACGTAGTCCCGCCGAGCGTCACGCCGTGGTACAGAGTGCAGTCATCGCCCAGCTCTGCGGTCTCGCCGATCACCACCCCCATGCCGTGGTCGATGAACACGCGGCGGCCGATTTTCGCGCCCGGATGAATCTCGATGCCGGTGAGAAAACGCGAG
>WNGH01005789.1_pt1 | contig 11761 bp, 10 predicted proteins | sample 5400631 | NCBI WGS metagenome assembly WNGH01 (sample SAMN13153373, study PRJNA577476) | soil metagenome | isolation source: 115 cm soil or saprolite under Garry oak tree replicate 1 | place: USA:California | collected 2016-06-15 | reverse complement strand
CGTCGAGCGTGCTTTCGATCCGCAGACCGCGCTCCTGGATGGCGGCCAGATGCGCCCCCCGCGCGACAAACGTCACCTCATGGCCAGCCCGCGCCAGGAGCGCACCGAAGTAGCCCCCGACCCCTCCTGTCCCCATCACGGCAATGCGCATCGCTCCCTATGCCTCCTACTATCCCGTTACCAATTTGGCCATGCTCCAGTGTCCCCTCTCCTATCTCCCACCAGGCGCGCTGGCCAGCCGTGCTCGCACGACTTCTCGCATCTGTTGCACACGCAGCAGCGTGGGGAACTGGTTCTGCTCTGCTTGCTTGTCGTAGATTTTCTCGCCATCCACGTAGACTTGTAGGACATCATAGGTGCTGGGCGTGAGCGTCAGAGCCATGTCCCTGTCACCTTCAGCAAAAAATTCCGTGGCCATCCAGATGGCCATGCCGAGATGCCCACAGGGAACACAGTAGATGATTTCAACATCAACTTTGCCCTCACCTGCCATGCTGCACCATTGCTTGAATAATAGGCGTTCTCTACAGCAGAGCATGCCAGCTCTGCGGCGCAGCCGATTATAGGGGAGTGGCAACGCAGGTGCAAATGGCCGTAGCACCATTGACGCGGCTCAGCCTGCCAGGTACCCTACGAGCCATCAAGCGCTTTCACGCATCCGCAGAGGGGAGAAGCACGTCGTCATGCAGCACATCCAAGCCATTGGTTTTGACCTGTTCGAGACCCTGATTACGGTGCATAACCTCGTCGCCCGCGAAGAGACCATGGGTCGGCTGCTGCATAGCTTGCAGACCAACGGCCTTACCATCGCCCATGAGACTTTTGTCCCCCTCTACCGCGCCGCAGCCAGGCGATTCAGTGAGGCGGCCCATACAGAGGGCAAGGAGACGCACAATCGATTCTGGATCAGCGCTGCCCTGCAAGAGCTGGGACACCAGCTCGAACCCGAGGATCCGCGGATTGCACTCGCTGTTGAGGCGTACTTTTCGGCTTTTGTCGATTACGCCTCCCCTATCCCTGGTACGGTGGACATGCTGGCTACTCTCAAAACGCGCTACCGGCTCGGTCTTCTCTCCAACCTGACGCATACGCCAGCGGCTCTGCACATCATTGAGAGGTTGGGTATGGCGCCGTTCTTTGATGTGGTGCTGGTGTCTGGCCAATTGGGGTACCGCAAACCACACCCGAGAGTCTTCCTCGCCCTGCTTGAACAGTTAGGCACCCCGAAGGAGCATACGGCCTTTGTGGGTGACAACCTGGACGTTGACATCCGTGGTGCCCAACAGGCAGGAATACAGCCCATCTGGATGAACTATGTGCAGGCCCAGAAAGCATTGGAGGCCCAGGGTCTCGCCGACTCGTTGCCCCCTGCCACTCCTGACGTGCCCACCATTACCCATTGGCAGGATTTGCTGGCTCTCCTGCACACGCCATGATTGGGCCACCGGCGCGGAGAGGGTGAGATGCCCAAGCACATACACCTGGCACAGTACCTCATGCATAGCCCTACCTACCATAGCATTGCCATGTGGCGCCATCCGCGCACTGACCGCAGCTATGACTGGCAGCGTCCCGAACTCTACCAGCACATCGCCCAGGCGTGCGAGCGCGGCAAGTTCGACATGGTCTTCTTCGCCGATTTTAACTACATCTTCGATGCCTACCAGGGCGCACCAGACATGGCCCTGCGGTATGCTACTCAGACTCCGATGCATGATCCGGTGCCGCTGCTCTCCTGGATGGCTGCAGCGACGTCCAGGATTGGGCTGGCCACCACGTTTGCCGTCAGCCAACAACACCCCTACTATGTCGCCCGCCTCTTCGCCACGCTCGACCACCTGTCGCGTGGGCGGGTGGGTTGGAACGTCGTCACCTTTGCCAATCGTCACGAGACCATCCAGGACGCGAACGAACCGCAGGAGCACGACCAGCGCTACGAGCGCGCCGACGAATTTCTGGAGGTATGCTATAAGCTGTGGCAGAGTTGGGATGACGACGCCCTGGTTATGGACCACGCTGCTGGCATCTTTGCCGATCCCACCAAGATCCACCGTATTGACCACGTGGGCAGGTTCTTTCGCTCCCGCGGTCCACTGCACGTGACGCCTTCTCCCCAGCGCCGTCCGGTGATCATCCAGGCTGGTGCATCAGGACGCGGACGGGACTTCGCGGCCAGGCACGCCGAGGTGATCTTCGCCATTCAACCGTTTGTCGAGGGCGCCGCAGCCTATTATGCCGACGTGAAAGAGCGCATGGTGCAATGCGGCCGCCACCCGGATGACTGCAAGATCCTGTTTGGCGTGCAACCGTTTGTGGCGGAGACCACCCAGGCCGCGCAAGACAAACAGGCCCTGCATAACAGTCTGGTGCCCCTGGAAGGTGCGGTCGCCCACCTGTCTGGTAGTCTGGGTTACGATTTCTCCCAGACGCCCCTCGACGCTCTTATCGAACCCTTTGAGGCGTCGCGCTCACAGGGTATCGTCGACATGTACACGCGCGTAGCCGGCAAGCAGCTGACATTACGCGAGATGGCTCAGATGCATGGCCAGAGCCTCGGTTTTCCACAAATTGTCGGCACCCCCGACCAGGTGGCTGATCAACTCGAAGCGTATTACCAGCGCGCCGGTGGCGATGGCTTTATGCTGACGATGCCCTACACCCCAGGAGCGCTCGAGGAGTTTGTAGCGCTCGTTATTCCAGTGCTACAAAAGCGCGGGTTGTGTCGTACGGAGTATAGAGGCGAGACACTGCGTGATATCTTACGTGAGGAAGCTTACAGCTGAGGGGCCCCTTGTTTCCCTTCTCCCGGAGGGGAAACAAGGGGCGCAGCACTAATCAGCCACTTCCGCTATGTAGATCTCCGCACCGTGCTTTTTGAACTCCGCGGCCTTTTCCTGTAAGCCAACCTCCAGCGCCTTGGCATCCTCAAGCCCCTTCTGCGCCGCGTACTCGCGCACGTCCTGCGTGATCTTCATGGAGCAGAAGTGCGGACCACACATGGAGCAGAAATGCGCCAGCTTGGCGCCCTCGGCTGGTAGGGTTTCGTCGTGGAATTCCTTCGCAGTGTCCGGGTCAAGGGAAAGATTGAACTGGTCTTCCCAGCGGAACTCGAAGCGCGCTTTGCTCAGGGTGTCGTCCCAGACCCGTGCCGTGGGGTGGCCCTTGGCCAGGTCAGCAGCGTGCGCGGCAATCTTGTAAGCAATGACGCCGTCCTTCACGTCCTTCTTGTTCGGCAGACCGAGGTGCTCTTTCGGCGTCACATAGCACAGCATGGCGGTGCCGAACCAGCCAATCATCGCCGCACCGATGGCCGAGGTGATGTGGTCATAGCCCGGCGCGATGTCCGTGGTCAACGGCCCCAGGGTGTAGAACGGCGCCTCGTGGCAGATGGCCAGCTGCTTGTCCATATTCTCTTTGATCAGGTGCATGGGCACATGACCCGGTCCCTCGATCATCACCTGGCAGTCATACTCCCAGGCAATCGTGGTCAGTTCGCCCAGCGTCTCGAGTTCGGCGAACTGCGCCTCGTCGTTAGCGTCAGCGGTGCTCCCAGGACGCAGCCCGTCCCCCAGGGAGAAGCTGACATCGTAGGCGGTCATGATCTCGCAGATGTCCCGGAAGTGCGTATATAAAAAACTCTCCTGGTGATGCGCCAGGCACCACTTGGCCATGATCGAACCGCCACGCGACACAATGCCGGTGACGCGTTTGGCGGTGAAGGGAATGTAGCGCAAGAGCACGCCAGCATGGATGGTGAAATAATCTACGCCTTGCTCGGCCTGCTCGATCAGCGTATCGCGGTACATTTCCCAGGTGAGTTCCTCTGCCTTCCCATCCACTTTCTCCAGGGCCTGATAAATCGGCACAGTGCCAATCGGCACGGGAGAGTTGCGCAGGATCCACTCGCGCGTCTCGTGGATGTGCTTGCCGGTGGACAAGTCCATCACCGTATCAGACCCCCAGCGCGTCGCCCAGGTCATCTTTTCGACCTCCTCGTCGACCGAGGAAGTCACCGCCGAGTTGCCGATATTGGCGTTGATCTTCACCAGGAAATTGCGCCCAATGATCATGGGCTCGGTCTCGGGATGGTTGATGTTGGCCGGAATGATCGCCCGACCACGGGCGACTTCGTCGCGCACCAGTTCCGGCGCGACGCCTTCGCGGATGGCGATGAACTCCATCTCAGGCGTGATCTCACCGCGTCGCGCATAGTGCATCTGGGTGACGCACTTGCCAGGCCTGGCGCGCCGAGGCAGACGCGGCGCCGCAAAACGGATGAAGGCCAGCGTCGGGTCGGCCTGGCGTTGTTTACGATAGGCCGAGGACGGTTCTGGCAGCTCCTCGACATCGCCACGGGCCAGAATCCACGCCAGTCTCTGCGGCGGTAAGCCCTGGCTAAGATCAGGGGTGAAGGTCGGATCAGTGTAGGGTCCGCTGGTGTCATAGAGCCGCAACGGCGGATTGTCCTCAAGCTGTCCTGTGGGCATTCTGGTGGGGGTCAGCGCCACCTCACGCATGGGCACACGCATCGCGGGCGTGCTCCCCGGCACATACACCTTCCGTGAGCCTAGCCGAGTAGCGTCAGCGCCATTGCCTTGCGCTTTGCGACTTTGCGTCCCATTGGTCTTGGTCGTTGCTCTAGCCATCGCAGTACTCCTTCTGAGGAAGTGACCAAAAAAAAGCCGCCGGAAGCATTTCCAGCGGCATCAATTCGCATACTCGGCGTCCTCCCTACGCTGGTATTATCCAGGTCAGGTTCATCCGGTCGGCGACACAGTAGCCGCCCTCTCAGCCCGATTGCCCGAGCTCCCGTGTACAATGGCATGATGCACTTTACAATGTTAGTCAGGCCATTGTCAACCCCAGTCTGCTCCTATAACCGACCAGTGAGGTTCAGGAAAAAACTCACGTCCGCCGAACAGCAGGCGGAATTGAACTGATCTTCGTCCAACCCTGCTTGCAGGACCAGTTGGCGCGTGATGGCCCAGTTGACCCCGAGAATGGATTGTATCAAGCGTTTATCGAGGATGGGGATGGTATGGTGAAAGGGACGGGTATCCCCCCGCATCTGGGCCACCAGGCTCACCGGCTCTGAGACACGGAATTCTATCGCCATGACACCGCCAAAAAAGGGCTGTAAGGACACACCAATATCCTTGAAAGGCTGTCCGGGGAACGTCACATCGCCATTGATATAGAACGTCAGACGCCACAGGGTTTTTTGTAGGAGGAAGCCAAAGCCCCCATCGACCTCACCACTGCCAAACGCTCGTGCCGAGTTGCCGCTGGGGAACTTTACTGCCGCTCGCAGGCTCACCGCTGGTAGGAGAGCCTGCTCATAAAGAAGACTGGTCTTGGCTTTGAGCACCACATCGCCAATGCCAATGGCGTCGTCTTGACCCTGGATAAACAGGCGATCGCCCCGTGACACCTGGTACATAAACTGTCCTGCGACCTGACGCCGGCGCAGGGGACGTCTGTGCCCTGTCAGGGTACTCTCGACACCAGAGATAAAATGATCCAGGATGCCGCCATAGGTATATATCAGTGGGATATCCAGACCCACTTCGAGACGCGGATGCACTCCGTAGTGCAGGTCGAGGACGCTACGGACCATCTCCAGGTCAAGCCTCGCCGAAAATTCGTACTTCTCTTCGATCAGCGTATTCGTCAGCGCCGTGTTGAGGTGCACATCGAGATGCCCGGGTGGCGTGACGGTTACCCCATCGGGAAATTGCTGCAGGAAAAGCAACTGCACGGGTTGCTGATTCACCAGGCGTAACGGGCCATATGGCGGCGTGAGGACATCAGAGGCCGCGGCGACCTGCCATACACCAATGCAGCACACCGTCCACAGGACGACCAGCGTCACGGCGAGGCGTTGCACGATTACTCTGCTCACAGTTCTTCCCTCTCCCTTCGCATGTCTTCCCCCTCTCCCTCCGGGAGAGGGAGCTAAGAGAGACGCACGGTAGCATCTGGAACATGCAGCGTCAAGCATCGTGACAACATGTGTCGGGCCAACTTGACAGCGCCAACGAAACGCGCTACAACCCGCCCGTCTCGGGGCACGCCTTTGCACCTGTATGCTCCCAGGGGGAGCCACTATGAGGTTGTCATGGTCACTTACGCCGATGTGATCGCGAAACTGCTGGCCGATGCTGGTATCGAATATATTTTTGGGATGCCCGGTTCGCGTGCTTCCGTCGAATTGATCGAGGCGGCACGGAAGCAGGGTCTGCATTATGTACTGAGCAATAACGAATCGGCTGCAGCAGTCATGGCAGCCACGTACGGCGTGCTGCAGCGGCGTCCGGGGGTGTGTTCCGCCGGGGTTGGTCCAGGCGCCACCAATGCGGTCAATGGTGTGGCGCACGCGCTGCTCGAACGCGCCCCCATGCTGATGTTTACCGATCGCTATCCTGACGAGCTGTATCGCCATCTAGCGCGCCAACGCGTCGATCAGGAACAGCTCTTCCGGCCCATCACCAAAGGCAGTTTCCCCATCGCTGACGACAGCGCCGAGCGTTCGGTGCGGCGCGCTTTGCAACTCGCCATGGCCGGCCGCCCCGGGCCGGTGCATCTCGATCTCCCCGACGATGTCATGCAACACGAAGCCGCTGGGCTCCCGGAGCCGTATCCGGCGCAGCACTGGTATGGGGCGATGAGTGCCGAGCATCCCGCCATCCAAAGCCTGGCGGCAACGATCAGCAGCGCCGCACGCCCCATGGTGATTGCCGGTCTGGGGGTGAATCGCAGTGGCTGCGAAGCACGGCTCCAGGCCCTGGTGGAAACTTTACAGGCTCCGGTCGTCCTCGCCGTGTCTGCGAAGGGCGCTGTGGCTGACGATCACCCCTGGTGCGGCGGCACCTTCATGGGCTCAGAGGCCAGCCATGGCCTGGTAGCCCAGAGTGACTTGATCATTACGGTTGGCCTCGATGCCGTCGAGCTGTTTGAGCCTGGCGGTTGGCCCTATGACCAGCGCGTGCTCAACATCGACAGCGTGCCGCACCAGGACGGGCTCGTGCACCCGATCCAGGAACTCGTAGGAGACATCGGTGCGGCGCTGCAGGCGTTGACTCCCCTGCTCAAGCCGAGCGGGGGCTGGCGCCCGGAAGACTTGACGGCCTTCCGCCAGCGGCAGCAGCCGGCCGTCACGGCCAGTGGCGCCCGTCTCGCCCCGGCGGCCGTGTTGCGCCTCATGCGCCAGATCCTGCCGCGCGACACCATTCTCACCACCGACGCCGGACAACACAAAGTGTATGCCAGTCGTCTATGGCAATGTTACCAGCCCCTGGACTACCTCACCTCATCTGGCCTGGGCACCATGGGTGTGGCGATTCCCATTGCCATTACGGCGAAGTTGGTGCGGCGGCATCGTCCCGTGGTCGCCTTGACGGGGGATGGGGGCTTTCTGATGCGTATGTCAGAACTCGAAACGGCGCGACGTGAGGGGCTGCCGATCATCATCGTGATTTTTAATGACGGCTATCTTAACCTCATCAAGATCAAGCAGGAGCACCAGGGTTACGCGGTGTTGGGGTCGCAGTTTGCCCCGGTGGATTACGCCCACGTCGCCACAGGCTTTGGCTTTCAGGCCGCGCGTGTCGACAGTGAAGCCACCCTGCAAGACGCCCTACAGCAGGCCGTCGCCTCAGGGGAGCCGTGGGTGGTCGACGTACTGATCGATCCCGAGGGCTATGTCTAAGTAGTTTGAAGATTTAAGTTTGAAGATTTAAGTTTGAGGATTGCATGAGGCCGTGGAGTCCTATGGCTACATCTGCAAGCACAGTATAATAAGCCCTATGCATTAACCCTTAACCCTTAACACTTAACACTTAAAACTCAAGCCCCGGAGGGCGGAATGATGCGGGTTGGCATTGTTGGTTTAGGGATGATCGGGCAAGCGCTCGCCACCGCTATTGATCGGGGCGAGGTGGCAGCCCAGCTGACGGTGGTGCACAGTCGCACGGTAGAGAAAGCCCAGGCCTTCGCCCGCACGCTGTGCCACGTCCCAGCAGTGGTTGATATAGCAGGCGTCGTGGCCCGCTGTGATCTGGTGATTGAAGCCGCGACACAAGCCGCCCTGATCGCCATGGCTCCCGCTATTCTCGAGGCGGGTAAGGACCTGATGGTGCTCAGCGTTGGTGCCATGCTGGAGCACCCGGAGTGGCCAACGCTCGCGGCCCGCCACGGGGGGCGGCTCTATGTACCGTCAGGAGCCATCGTCGGCCTGGACGGCCTCAAGGGGGCCTGCGCCGGGCGCGTTGATGCGGTGACGATCACCACACGTAAACCCCCACAGGGGCTGGCTGGAGCGCCATACGTCGAGGCGCATGGCATTGATGTCTATACTTTTACCACGGAAACGGTGATCTTTGAAGGCAGTGCCCGGGAAGCCTGCCAGGGGTTCCCGGCCAATGTCAATGTCGCGGCGGCGGTGAGCCTGGCTGGCATCGGCCCTGACCGCACGCGTATCCGCATTCTGGTCGCCCCAGGCAGTACGCGTAACATGCATGACGTCGAGGTCCAAGGAGAATTTGGCCGTCTGACCACGCATATTGAGAACATCCCAACAGACAACCCGCGTACCGGCAAGCTCGCCTATCTCTCAGCCATTGCCATGCTCAAACAAATGGTCAGTCCCTGCCACTGCGGGACGTAACAAACAAAGTTTTAGGTGTTAGCCGGCGTGGCCTGCCGCCTCGACCTGCCGGCCGCCTTGGCTGTCCCACTCTCAGCGTTCTTGCGGCCCTGGGCCTTGATATAGGTAGGGGCTTTCTCCCACGGGCGGCTCTGTTGCACAATCTTTTTGCGCATCGCCGTCGTGTCCTTGGCAGAAAGCGGTTGCGTACGGGGAATCCCAAAGCGCACCCGGTACGTCCGCGCATCTAAGCCATGCTCTTTCAGATGCCGCACAGACAGCTGCTTAAACGCTGCACCACATACCAAGCACTCAATCGTGTACTTTTTGATGCTTCTCTTCCAGTTGGAGGGCACTGGCGCCGCCTCTCCCTCTGACGAGGCCTCTTCTCCTCCGCGTGCAGTGAGCCCTGCACCGCTCTCTCCCAGGTCTTCTTTGACTTTCAGATCGACGAGACTGGCATAAGTTCTCTGCAATTCCCTATGCATCTCGTCTGGAGATAAAGCACCGGCCTGAATCTGCGCCATCACCAAATCTTTGGCCATTTCAAGAAGAGTCTGTGGCATTGCTTCCATCCTTTGTAAAAATTTCCTTGTCAGAAAGGCGATTACACTATTCCATAACAGAAATTTAATAATACATCTTAATAAAAGTCAAGGGGGCCTCTGCCATATCGCCAGACAGACCACATAAAATTTAAGGTACAGGCAGGCACATCTGCGAGGTCATGCAGCGCTTCATAGTATGAGATGCATGCGGATGAGGCATGTCGGGTGGTTTCTTGTTGTCTTGTAGCAGAGAGGCAGGGACAGCGTCTTGATGACGCTGATGTGTCCCTAGTACAATGTCAACATGCATTTGACGGTCTGCTGCACTAGCGGTCTTTACGTCCTCTCCCCGCGCACCCCTCTCACACCAACGCCAGCACTCCCGCCATGAAGAGTGCCGCGGCCCACAAGACGTCCAGGTTCAACCAGGCCTGGCGCAGGAACGCCACCCCCAGTTTCTCGTATACGAGCAAGGCCACCGCACTGGTAACGAGCAGCATGCTCAGCGTATTAACACCCACCGCGGCTAGCAACAGCACCGGTGACAGCACCGTCTGCGGCCACAGCGCCACAATGAGACGGTAATGCGCTGCCTCTCCCGACGCCCACCGTAACAGCATGGGCACCAGCATTAACCCCGCCCCATGCGCTGAGGCCATCAGAAATGACCACAGGGTGAGATCCCGAAACCCCACCCGCATGCCGACCCAACGCGGATGCCGAGCCCGTACCAGTCGCGTGAGGCCAAACACCCCCAGGACTGCAGCACAGAGGTAGCGCACCACCGACTCTGGCAGCACGGCCTGGAGTACACCCACGACGAGTACCACCGCTCCAATCGAGGCCGCATGCCCCAGGGCAATGGGGAGCAAGGCACGCCTTACCGCCCGCTGACTCTTCTCCTGCAGCCCCAGGGCCACGGCAAACAACCAGCCCATGCCTGGGTTGATGCCATGGAACGCCCCCAGACACGCCAGCACGATCCACGGCCACAGGGCTTTCATGGATAGCAGAACGAATCCGACGAACTATCCCCGCCCTGCAGCCGCACCTGATGCGCGCGCAACTCCCCAAAATCCACGAAGAAGTTCGGATCAAAAGCCATCCCACCTGCCGGATTGGCATCGACCCGCACCATCCAGCCACGCATCTCCGGATAGAACTGGTCATCCCAGCTACTGTAGAGCGAATTGGTGAAGTAGATACGCCGTCCGTCGCGGCTCACCTCCACCATCTGGGGCCCACCTTGCACCGCCCCACCCTTGGGATGGGGCGTGGGCTGGACCAGACCGCCGAGACGTACGGACCCCGTGAGTTGCGGGTTGAAGGGGTCGGACACGTCGTACTGGCGCAGCTCCCCCGTGCCCCAGCACGACACGTAGAGAAAACGATCGTCCAGCGACAGGTTGATGTCCGTGACCAGCGGCGGCACCACACCCAGATCCTTGAGCAGCGGTGGCAGGATGGCTGGGTCATGTGGCTCGGCCGGCACCTCGATCACCTTGCGGATGGCCCACTGCTCGCCCTCTTTGTGCCACAACCAGATGGCACTCGAGAGGTTTTGCAGGTTCACCACCACCCCGACGAAACCGTACGTCTGCGTGGGGTCATGCGCCGGCCGCAGCTCGAGTACCATCTGGTTGTCATCGCCCAGATCGAGCTGCTGCAGGTGCCTGCGGCGACGCAGGTCCCACATGTGAATGCTGTGCCCAAAACGGCGATTCACCACGTCTGCGAGGTTCAGGCCCTGCTCGAACAGCTCCGGTGGCCCCCACTCACTGGTAATCGCCACATCGTGTCCGAGGTGCCACCAGAAATCGTACCCTAAAACTTGCGGCCCACGATCCACTTCCCAGCGGCCCAGAATCTGGAAATCGTAATGGTCCAGGACGAACACCCCACCCGGCCCACCGCCATTCTGGCCGCCTAAGGCGCTGATATAGATGCCCGATGGCCCACAGTGCACCGTATGCGGGCGGGAATAGCCAGAGCGGGAACGCACCTCCTCCGGCTCAATCACCTTGACGATGCGCGGCTGGCGGGGATTGGGCTGGGTATCGACGATGTACAGCCGCGACGAGCGCAGCCCTGGGACGATGAGGTAACGCCGTTCGAGGTACGGGTGGGGCGCATAGGGACACAAGGCCGAGCTACAGGCATTCCAGCCAAAGTGATGCAGTTCATCCCCCACATACGGCAAGGTGAGCGTATGCACGAACTGCCCGTATGTCGGTGAGTGCGGGTCCAGATCGACGACCCGCAGCGCATCAGGCTGGCCATGTCTCTGTACCGTTGCGACGTAGGCCAAACCCTCTGCCGGCGCCTGCATGGCCAGCCGGGCCGAGGGATAAAATGTTGGATCAGGCTTCAATAACATATTCCACCTCCAGGGACGGAGCGTTGACCTGTTGCGGTGTGACAGACATCTGTCCTCTTTTCCCACAGGTGAGGTTATTGATTCTACTGTGGGAACTCCTCAAGCTCAATAGGAGATGGGAGTTGGGAGAGACCCACCCCCTCTGCCATCTCCCATCTCTGGTATAATCCTGTCACAGAGGAGAGCACCAAC
>WNGH01005787.1_pt1 | contig 11761 bp, 10 predicted proteins | sample 5400631 | NCBI WGS metagenome assembly WNGH01 (sample SAMN13153373, study PRJNA577476) | soil metagenome | isolation source: 115 cm soil or saprolite under Garry oak tree replicate 1 | place: USA:California | collected 2016-06-15 | reverse complement strand
GGTGCGTGATGACCAGCGCCTGACGCCCTTCCCGAGACACGTCCATCAGCGCCTCCCCCACGCGGCCGCCCACTTCCCCACCGATTCCCTGATCGACCTCGTCGAACACGAGAGTCGGGACGACATCGTGGGCCGCGAGCACGACCTTGAGCGCCAGCATGAGGCGCGACAACTCACCACCTGACGCCACTCTCGCCAACGGTCGCGTTTCCATCCCTTCGTTCAGCTTGACCTGGAACACCACGTCCTCTGCACCATGTGCGTGGTGCGTGGTGCGTGGTTGCAGCTCGGCCGAAAACTTGCCGCCCTCCATTCCGAGCGAGGGGAGGAGCTTGTTGACGGCCCGCGCAAGCTTCTTTGCACCTGCCGTGCGCTTGTCCGTGAGCGCGGCGCACGCGCGCGCAAACTCCTCGGACGCCTTCGCTCGATCCGCTCCGATGTTCCGAAGGTCGAGGTCGGCGGTATCGAGCAACTCCAGCTCCCGCGCCGCGGTATCGCGCGCCGCCAGCACATCGGCGATGCTCGGACCGTGCTTCTGCTGGAGCCGGTAGAGGAGATCGCGCCGCTGCTCGACCGTGCTCAAGCGCTCCGGATCCGCCTCGATCTCACTCGCGTAGGCGCGCGCCGCCTGCGCCAGCTCGGCAGCGCTCGCAAATGCCGCGTCGAGCAGCTCCTGCCATTTGCCGAGCGATGGGTCGACCCGCAGGAGACTGGCCAGGATCTTTTGTGCTTTGGTGAGCCCGGCCGCGTCCACCGTTTCTTCGAGCTCGCGTGCCAGGCGGCCGAGCTCCTCGGCGTGGGCGAGACGTTTCGACTCGACGTCGAGCGCCTCGTCCTCGCCCACTTTCGGCTTGGCCCGCTCGATCTCCTGGAGCACGTGACGCAAGTAGTCCGCTTTGCGGCGCACGTCGTCTTGCCGGCTGGTCAACTCCGCTTCACGTTGGGTAAGCTCCATGAGGCGCACGTGAGCGTCCCGCACCGCGACGCGCTCGACATCGGCATCGGCGTAGGCATCGAGCATGTCGCGCTGGGCATCGGAGCGGAGCAGGCTTTGCGTTTCGTGCTGGCCATGCAGGTCGACGAGCAGAGCACCGATCTCGCTGAGCACGCCGACGGTCACGGGCGAGCCGTTCACCCAGGCACGAGACTTCCCTTCTCGCAGCACTTCCCGCTTCAGGACGAGTCTCCCCTCCTCCAGCTCGACACCGAGGGCGGCGAAGGGCGGCAAGAGATGGCGGTGAACGGCGGCCACGAACTCAAACGCTCCCTCGACGACGGTCTTCTCGGCGCCGGGGCGGACGATGTCGGCCGAGGCCCGCTCGCCGAGCAGGAGCGCGAGCGCATCGACGACCATCGACTTTCCGGCGCCGGTTTCGCCGGTGAGGACGTTGAGCCCGGGCTGGAACGGGAGGGTGACGTCGGCAATGACGGCGAGATCGCGAACCCGAAGCTCAGTCAACATCTATTTGCGCGTTCTATCGCTCAAATCGCCCCAGTGGAGCTTCTTCCGCAGCCGCTTGAAGAAGCTCTCGGGGCCAAGGCGGATCAGGTGAATGGGCCGCTCCGCCCGCCGCACCTCGAGCCGCTCGCCCGGCTGGATCGGCTGGCCCACCTGGCCGTCGAATGACACCAGCACCTCCTCGGTCCACGGCGGGATGGGCTGAATCGTCACGACGGCGGTCGCCGGCAAGACAAGCGGCCGCACCGCGAGCGTATGCGGGCAGATCGCGGTCACCACGATCGCGTCGACCGTCGGCACGACAATCGGTCCACCAGCCGACATAGAGTACGCCGTGGAACCCGTCGGCGTGCTGACGATGATGCCGTCGGCCGAATACTGGGCGACCTCGTCGCCATCGACCGCCACCTTCAGCCGTACCACGCGTGCGACACCGCCTTTGTGGACCACCACGTCATTGAGCACCAAAGGCTCAACTCTGCCGCCCTTGGCGCCCTTGCCACTGATTGATGATTGCAGCGCGAGGCGCTGCTCGGTCGTGTAGGCGCGTCGTGCAATCGAGTCGAGCGCCCAATCGAGTGTGTCGGGACCGGCGGTCGTGAGGAATCCCACGCGGCCGAGATTGACGCCGAGGATCGGCGTAACGGCGCCATTGAGCAGCCGGGCGCCCCGCAGCAGCGTGCCATCGCCGCCGAGCGTGATGAGACAGTCGAGTGTGGCGTCGCCGATTGCCGCGAGCGGACTGGGCCACAGCGACTGAATCCGGTCCTCGCTATACAGGCTGAGCCCCGCGGTCCCTGCCTTCTGCTGCAGCGTCGCGAGGAACGCGCCAAGATCCGGGTAGTTGGGGTTCCCGACGACCCCGACGTTCATCGCGTGGTGAGCGACTCTTCGGCAGCGAGGGCCCGGATGCGGGCGGCGATACCGTCCCCCGTCAGGCCGACGTCGGCCAGCTGCGTGGCCCGCGGCGCGTGCTCATAGGTGCGGTCGGGCACGCCGAGGGCGACGACGCGAAGGTCAGGGGCCGTCGTCTGGACCAGTGCAGCCAGCGCCGCGCCAAAGCCGTTGACGATCGTGCCGTCCTCGACCGTGACGAGCAGCTTGTGATCCCGGGCCAATGCGTCGAGCATCTCACGATCCATCGGCTTGAGGAACCGCGCGTTGACGACCGAGACATCGAGGCCCTCGGCGGCGAGCAGCTTGGCGGCATCGAGCGCCGGCTTGCACATGACACCGACCGCCAGGATCGCGCAGTCCTTGCCTTTGCGCAGCAGCTCCCAGGTCCCGTAGGGAACCGGCGGTACCTCTGCCGCCGGCGGCGCCTCGCCCGGCGCCTTGTCGCGCGGATAGCGCACCGCGAACGGACCGTCGGTGTGCTGCAGCGCGCAACGCAGCAGGCCGATCAGCTCGGCCGCATCCTTCGGGGCCGTCACGGTCATGTGCGGCACGGCGAGCATGTACGCGATGTCGTACAGCCCCATGTGCGTCTGGCCGTCTTCCCCGACCATCCCCGCGCGGTCCAGCGCAAAAATGACGGGGAGCTTCTGGATCGCGACATCGTGGATGATGCTGTCGTAGGCGCGTTGCAGGAACGTCGAGTAGATCGCCACGACCGGCCGGACGCCCTGCGTCGCGAGGCCCGCCGCGAATGTCGTGGCGTGCGCCTCAGCGATGCCGACATCGAAGAACCGCTCCTTCCATTTCTTCTGGAAGATGTTCGTGCCCGTCCCCGACGGCATCGCGGCGGTGATGACCACGAAATTCGAATCCTCCGCGGCGAGCTGCGTGAGCGCGTCGCCGAAAACCTTGGTCCATTGCGGCGGTCCCGGGTTCACGGGCTTCAGTTTGCCGGTGACCGGATCGTAGGGCGCTCGGGCGTGATATTTCTCGAGGTCTGGCTCGGGGAGCGGGAAGCCCTTGCCCTTCTCGGTGATGACGTGCACCACGCGCGGTCCTTTGAGCATCTTCACGGTTGCGAAGGTGTGAAGCATTTGCGCGATGTTGTGCCCGTCGATCGGCCCGAAGTAGCGGAAGCCCAGCTCCTCGAACAGCATCCCCGGCGACCACAGGTTCTTGATGCTCTCTTCGACGTTCTTGGCGAAGTCGACCAGCTTCCTGCCGCCGACGAGGTGGGACGCACGCTCAATCAAATGCTTCACGCGCTCGCGGATCCGCACCGTGATCGGACTCGCGACGATGGACCCGAGGTACTTGTTGAGCGCGCCGACGTTAGGGGCGATCGACATCCCGTTGTCGTTCAAGACGACGATGATGTCGCGTCCCGAGTCGCCCGCGTTGTTCAGGGCCTCGTACGGCAGGCCACAGGTCATCGCCCCGTCGCCGACGATGGCCACGACCTCGAACTCCTCGCCCTTCAAATCGCGCGCCGCCGCCATGCCGAACGCCGCGGACAGCGCGGTCCCGGCGTGGCCTGCGCCGAACTGATCGTGCGGGCTCTCGTCGCGCCGCAGGAAACCGGAGAGGCCCCCCTGCTGGCGCAGTGTAACGAGCCGATCGTTCCGCCCGGTGAGAATCTTCCACGGATAGCCCTGATGGCCGACGTCCCAGACGACTTTGTCGCGCGGGGAGTCGAACGCGGCGCACAGCGCGACCGTCAGCTCGACGACGCCGAGCCCCGCGCCGATGTGGCCGCCGGTCTGCGAGACCACGTCGATCAGACGCTGCCGCACCTCGTCCGCGAGCTGCTGCAGCTGCTCGGGCGCCAGCGCCTGGACGTCTTTGGGACCGTGAATCGATTCGAGAATCAATTAGACCTCGTCACGATGTAGTGGGCGAGCTCGACCAGTATGGGAGAAGCTAACCCGGCATCCCGCAGGTGGTCTACGGCCTTGGCCGCCAGCCGCTCCGCTTCGGCTCGGGCCGCGCCGACCCCTAACAGCGTCACAAACGTCGCTTTGGCGTGCGCCGCGTCCTTTCCGGCCGTCTTGCCGAGCTGATCGGAGGTCGCTGTGGCGTCGAGCACGTCGTCGGCGATCTGAAAGGCGAGCCCGATCGCCTGCCCGTAGGACCGCAGCGCCTCGATGTAGCCGCGACTGATGTCGTCGCTCACGGACAGCCCACCGATGACACACGACGCCGCGATCAACGCACCGGTCTTGCGGGCGTGCACCTCCTCGAGGGCATCGATCGGCAGCGCCTTCGCCTCGGCTTCGAGATCGAGCGCCTGGCCGCCGATCATGCCGCCGGCGCCGGCGGCGCGAAACAGCTCGAGCGAGATCTCGCGCCGCCGCGCCGGCGGCAGCCGCAGCGCCGCGAGTCCCTGCCCGAGCACCCGCGCGGCCAGCGTCACCATGTCGTAGCCGGCCCGCGTCGCGCGCGGCACATCGAACGCGCGGTGCGCCGTCGGGCGCCCCCGGCGCAAGTCGTCGTTGTCCATGCAGGGGAGATCGTCGTGCACGAGCGAGTAGGCGTGTACCACTTCCACCGCGGCGGCCAGGTCGGCGAGTCCCGCCGCCGCCGACCCGTTCAGCGCGTCGTGGGCGGCGAATACCAGTGTCGGACGAAGCCGCTTGCCTTCGCCGAGCAAACTGTAGCGGACGACTTCGTCGCCCGTGGTCGACGCCGCCAACACCTTGTCGACGCGGGCGCGAGCGTCCGCGAGATATTTAGCGAGGGCTTTCAATCTCGAGAACTTTTTTGACCTTGAGCTCCGCCTGCGTCAGCTGCTCACGCGCGGCCCGCAACCGCTCGACGCCTTCCTCGAACAGCTTCAGCGCCTCGTCCAGATCGAGATCCTCCGCTTCGAGCCGGCGCACGATGGCCTCGAGGCGCTCGAGCTGCTTACTGAACTCGGGCATCAACGTCTCCGTCCGTTACCCGCAGGCGGAAATCCTTGCCGGACGGCAGCTGGGCGACGCGCTTCAGGATCGTGCCGTGCTCGTCCCTCGCCACCGCGTAGCCGCGGCCCAGCACCTTAAGCGGGCTCAATGCATCGAGGCGTGCGCTGTGCGCGGTGAGCAGTGCGCGAGACCTCTCCAACCGATGGTCCATGGAACGGACAAGGCGGTCGCCCGTACGGTCGAGCCGCTCGACCACATGCCGCGACGCAGTGCGCAGCGCCCGGGCGAGCCGCTGACCCAGCACATCACACTGCTGCAGGACTTCTGCGCGGTCGGGCGTGGCGGCTTCCGCGGCGGCCGACGGCGTGGGAGCGCGCAAGTCGGCGACCAGATCGCAGAGCGTCACGTCCGTTTCGTGGCCAATCGCCGAGATCACCGGCATCGGCATGGCCGCCACCGCGCGCGCGACGCGCTCGCTGTTGAAGGCCCAGAGGTCTTCGACCGACCCGCCGCCTCGCGCCACCAGTAAGACATCGACCGGTAGCCGGCTGATGCGATTCAGCGCCGAGCAGACCGATGCCTCCGCCTTGGCGCCCTGCACCTGCGCCGGCACCACGATCAGCTCGGCGATCGGCCAGCGGCGCGCGACGACCGCTTCGATGTCGCGCAGCGCGGCGCCATCGGGACTCGTCACCACGGCAATGCGGCGCGGGAACGGCGGCAGGCGGCGCTTCCGGGCCGGATCGAGGAGCCCATCTCTGGTGAGCGACGCCTTCGCTTTCTCGAACGCCAGCTTCCACAGGCCACCCTGGTCGGTCGACAGCAGCTCCGTCACCGTGAGCTGGAATTCACCCTTCTCCTCGTACAGCGACGGCCGCGCGAAAACGAACACCTGCATGCCGTCGGTCGGCGCCGGGAGCATGAAGTTCTGTTTGGCGAACATGACGCAGCGCACCTGCGCAGACTTGTCGCGGAGGGAGAAGTACCAGTGACCGCTCCGCCACGCTTTGAAGCCGGCGATCTCGCCGCGGACCCACAGGGGTGGCAGGCCCGCTTCGATCACGGTGCGGGCGCGGCGCGTCACCTCACCCACGGTCCACGCGCCCTCGGCGGACGCGGCCGCGAAGAGGTCTAGGGGTTGGCCCATTGCCGCGCGGCCTGGACGGTGTTGTAGAGGAGCATCGTGATCGTCATCGGACCGACGCCGCCGGGCACCGGGGTGATTGCCGACGCGACCTGCTTTGCCTCCTGGAACTTGACGTCCCCGACGAGGCGATAGCCCTGCTTGCGGGAGGGATCATCCACGCGGTTGACACCGACATCGATGACGACGGCGCCGGCCTTCACCATGTCGCCGCTGATGAACTCCGGCTTGCCGATCGCGACGATGAGGATGTCCGCCTGGCGCGTGTACTGCTCGATGTTCCGCGTCCGGGAGTGGCACACGGTGACGGTGGCATTGCCGCCGGGGCCGTCGTGCAGCAGCAGCGCCGCCATCGGGCGCCCGACGATGTTGGAGCGGCCCACGATGACCGCGTGCGCTCCTTTCGTTTCGACGCCCGTACGCAGCAGCAGCTGCTGTACGCCGTAGGGCGTCGCCGGCCGAAATCCCGTGGGATCGCCGACGGCCACCTTGCCGACGTTTTCGGGGTGGAAACCGTCCACGTCCTTGCGCGGATCGATGCGATGCAACGCGCGATTGGTGTCGATCTGTTTGGGCAACGGCAGCTGCACGAGGATACCGTGGATCTTGGGGTTGGCGTTGAGCCGTTCCAAGAGCCCCATCAGGTCGGCTTCGCTCGTGTCCTTCGGAAGCTTGATCGTCTCGTGATAGAGGCCCGCTTCCTCGCACGCCTTGCCCTTCATCCGGACGTAGACCTGCGACGCGGGGTTATCGCCCACCAGCACGACCGCGAGGCCCGGGGTCACGCCGTTCTTCTTCAATGCCGCAATCTCGCCGGCCAGCTCGGCGCGCATGGTGGCCCCGATGGCGTTGCCGTCGATGAGCCTGGCCCCGTCAAGCAGCGCCGCAGGGCTAGTGGGCAACGCCCACCGCCCGCGTCTCGCGAATCACGACCACCTTGATCTGCCCCGGGTACTGGAGCTCGCGCTCGATCTTGCGCGCGATCTCGTCGGTGAGCCGCGCCGCCCCGGCGTCGTCCACCGCGTCCGGGGTCACCACCACGCGCACTTCGCGCCCCGCCTGGATCGCGAAGACTTTTTCGACGCCCTTGAACTCCGCGGCCAGCGTCTCGAGCTGCGCGAGCCGCTTGACGTACGTTTCGAACGCCTCGCGCCGCGCGCCGGGCCGCGATCCCGAGATCGCGTCCGCCGCCTGCACGATGACGCTGATCGGGGATTCGTGCGGGACGTCGTCGTGATGCGCGGCGATGCAGTTGATGACGGTCGCATTCTCGCCGTACTTCGTCGCCACCTCGATGCCCAGCTGGACGTGGGTGCCGTCGTGCTCGTGGGTGAGGACTTTGCCGACGTCGTGCAGCAGGGCGCCCCGCTTGGCGAGGTGGACGTCGAGCTTCAGCTCGGCGGCCATCATCCCGGCCAGGTAGGCGACTTCCTTGGAGTGCTCGAGGATGTTCTGTCCGTACGACGTGCGGTACTTCATGCGGCCCACGAGCTTGACCAGCTCGGCGTGCATGCCGCGGATGCCGGTGTCGTACACGGCCTGCTCCCCGGCCTCGACGATGCTCGTATCGACGTCGGCCTTGGCCTTCTTGACGATCTCTTCGATCCGGCCGGGATGGATGCGGCCGTCGGCGATCAGCCGCTCGAGCGCCAGGCGACCGACCTCGCGACGCACCGGCTCGAAGCAGGAGACGACCACCGTGTCGGGGGTGTCGTCGATGATCACGTCCACGCCGGTCGCCGCCTCGAATGCGCGGATATTGCGGCCTTCGCGGCCGATGATGCGCCCCTTCATCTCGTCCGACGGCAACACGACCGCCGACACGCTGGACTCGGCCGTCTGTTCCGCGGCGATCCGCTGGATGGCGAGCGCGATGATTTTCTTCGCCTCGCGGTCGGCGCTCTTCTTGGCTTGTTCGGTGATGTTGCGCACCAGGGCGGCCGCGTCATCCCTGGCTGCGCCTTCGATGCCGGCGATCAGCTCGGCCTTGGCCTCCTGCGCCGTCAGGCGCGCCACCTGCTCGAGCCGCGCGCTGATGTCCTGCTCGCGCTTCCCGAGGGCGCGGGTGCGATCCTGGAGCTGCTGATCGTACTTGCGCAGCTCCTGATCGCGTTGGTCGACGCCGGCTAGTTTCTGATCGAGGCTTTTATGGAGGTTTTCGCGGACCGCCATGAGCTCTTCTTTGGCCGCCAGCACGAGGCGCTGGCTCTGATCCACCGCTCGCCGCTCGACGCGCCGTCCCCACACGTAGAACGCCAGTGCCGCGACGAGCACGCCGCTGAGCGCGGCTGCAACGATACTCCACAGCTCCGTCATTTGATCTATCTCCACCTCACTCCCAAACGGGGGTGAGGAACGATTTTCAGCCGGCGGTCAACGCCTTCCGCTTCGCCGGCGGTAGCATTTTGGCGAGATCGTCCGCGACGGCCGCCAGGCGCGCCGAGACCTCCCGCTCTGTCTGCTTCGCCTGAAACAACTCGTTCGTGATGTCGAGCGCCGCCAGGATCGCGGCCTTGTGCGTCTCCACCAACGGCCCCTGACTCAACACCTTCTTCAACGCCTGATCGAGGTACGCGGCGACTTCGCGGGTGTACTCCGGCGTGAGGTCCGAGCGGACGGTGTACTCCTCACCGCCGATCATCACCCGGACGGCGTGTTTCTTCGCCGTCACTTGTGCGCGCCTCCCCCATTCTCGCGCGCCTGCTCTTCCAGAAACGTGAGTCGCTGCATCAAGTCATGCACGCGCGTGCGCGCCCCCTCGACCCGCTGCCGCAACGCTTTGTTCTCGGACTCGAGCTCGGGGTTCTTCACCGCGCCGCCGCGGGACTTCAGCTCCGATTCGGCTTTCTGGGCGCGCGAACGCCAGCCCGCGAGCTCCTCCGCCACGTCGCGCAGGATCGCCTCGAGCTGGTCAATCGCATCGCGGACATCAGGCCTGTCGCCGGCGTACGTCAAGACTCTCCTCCGCTGCTTTCAACATCCTTTCAAGTACTGCGACCGTTTCAGATTCCGTCAAAGTCCGATCGGGCGCGCGGAACGTGCAACGCCAGGTGACACCGCGCGTACCCTCCGGTAGGCCAGCACCTCGGTACTCGTCCAACACATCGAGCTGCGCGAGTATTGGACCGCCCACAGGGCGCAGCACTGCTTCTATCGCCGCCGCCGTGACGCTCCCAGGCACAACAAGAGAGATATCCCGTACGACCGGCGGTTGAGTCGGCAGCGGCCGATACTGGACCAGTGGCAACGGCTCGACGGCGATGCGAACTTCGAGTCCGAACAGCGCCCCCGCCCACTTTGGTGCATCAGCATCGAGCGGGTTGGCCATGCCAGCCGGCTGCCCTCCGTCCCTCGAGACCGCGACCCACCCGGCCCCACTCGCGGCCGGTTGCACGTCGCAGGACGGGGCTGCGACCCCTACAGCTAACTCAAAGTGCTGCTTTAGGTCCCATATGTCCATATCAGGTAGTTTCGCACCCGCGGTCGCGTCGCTCCAATGGGACGGGTGACGCGCACCGGTCAGCACAATTGCGAGGCTCAGCTCTTCTATAGGACGAGCACCAGTTGGGGATTTGCGAAACACGGTGCCGAGTTCGAAGAGCCGGACATCCCGGTTCCCCACGCTCCAGTTGTGCTCGACGCGCCGGACCAGGCCGGGGAGCAGCCGGGTCCGCAGATGCGCTTCCTCCGCAGACAGCGGGTTCTGCAATTCCACCGCGTCGGGGCCGTCGGCGGGACCGAGGGGAAGCGTCCGCGCCTCGAGCAAGCCGTTGCCACTCGCCACCAGCTGCTCGCGAATCCGCCGCAGCACGAGCTCGGCGGGAGCGTCAGGCACCGTGCCCGGACGATAGGGCCGCAGCTCGTCGGGGAACGTGTCGTAGCCGCGCAGCCGGGCGACTTCCTCGATCAGATCGACCTCGCGCGTCACGTCCGGCCGCCAACCCGGGATTTGGACGGCAAGGCGGTCGTCCTTGGGGGCCGCGACGAAGCCGACGGCCGAGAGCAGCCGCTCGATCTCTTTGCGCGGCACGTCGACGCCGAGGAGGTGACCGACACGCGCCTCGCGCAGGAAGACGGAGCGCGCCTTGTGCGGTTCGGGCCACAGATCGAGCGGCGGTTGCCGCACCGCGCCGCCGGCGATCGCGACGATCAGATCGACGGCGCGGGCGATCGCATCAGGCAGACCGAGGATGTCGATTCCGCGTTCGAAGCGATAGCTCGATTCGCTGGAGAGACCGAGGGCGCGACGCGTCCGCCGAATCCTGGTGGGCTGGAAATACGCGACCTCGAGGACGATATCGGTCGTGGCCGCCGTGACCTCGGATTCCGCGCTGCCCATGACACCGGCGACGATCTGCGGGCGTTCCGCGTCGCAGATCGCGGTCATTTCAGCCGTCAGCCGTCTGCTCACTCCGTCCAGGGTTACGATCTGCTCGTTTGGCTTGGCTCTGCGAACGACCACCGCAGGCCCGCGCAGTTTCGCGAGATCGAACGCGTGCATGGGCTGATTGATTTCGAACAGGATGTAGTTCGTCGCGTCCACGATGTTGTTGATCGACCGCTGGCCGATACTCTGGAGGCGCGCGGCCAGCCAGGCGGGACTCGGTCCGACCTTCACCCCACGGATCACCGCGACCATGTACCTCGGTGCGCCTTCCGGATCTTCTAGACGAACTTCAACTCCGTCGACCTGGTGGGAGGACTGGCTTGCACGTCGGCCCGTCGGCACGTCGGCACGAGGGATCTCAGGGAGCTTTACGGGTGCCCCAAGACTGACGGCTAACTCGCGCGCCACTCCTTTGTGACAAAGGAGGTCGGGACGATTGGCGGAAACGTCGATGATGATTTGTTCATCAGCGATCGGAATCGCGTCGAGGAACGGTGTCCCGGGAGGAGCATCCGTCTGCAGCTCGAGGATCCCGGCGTGATCGACGCCGAGGCCCAACTCTTTGGCCGAGCAGAGCATGCCGTTGGACTCGACGCCGCGGATCTTGCGGCGGTCGAGCTTCAGGCCGCCCGGCAGCGTCGCGCCGACGGGCGCGAAGGGGTAGGTCTTGCCGGCCTGCACATTCGGGGCGCCACACACGACTTCGAGCGGCTGGCCGCCGCCCGCGTCCACCTGGCAGAGCGACAGGCGATCGGCATTGGGGTGTTGCTTCACTTCGAGCACGCGCGCGATGAGGACGTCCTGCAGGTCCTGATGGATCGGCACGACGCCATCGACGGGCGCCACCTGCCGGGCGAGCCGGTCGGCGACGTCCTGACCCTCTAGAGGCCTGCCAAGCAAGGCTTCTAGCCAACGTCGAGATACGATCATTTGGTTGGCGGTAGTCGGTCATCGGTTTTCGGTCCTCGGTC
>WNGH01005784.1_pt1 | contig 11770 bp, 10 predicted proteins | sample 5400631 | NCBI WGS metagenome assembly WNGH01 (sample SAMN13153373, study PRJNA577476) | soil metagenome | isolation source: 115 cm soil or saprolite under Garry oak tree replicate 1 | place: USA:California | collected 2016-06-15 | reverse complement strand
TTGCGGACTAAGAAGATCTGGGAAAAGCCGATTGGAGCAAAGCATAACGTGAATGACGAGTTGAATCACATTGCCCAGCAGTCCTCGCTGAACCGTATCGGGCTGCAAATGTTCACTGTCAGTGAGGCCCAGGTTAGAGCGCAACAGTCACAGTGGCAGCACCAGTAAGCCCTTCTCTTTTCGAGGAAGACATGATTGGGAAAATTGGAGGGCGTAGCTCTCATGGGGTTGGGAATAGTCGCTCTCCTAAGCACGATTCCCACATGGGGACTGGATGCGGAAGTAGCCGTACCAGCCGGACTGTTGCTATTAGGCTCAGGAATAGCCGAGGCTACCAAGGCGAAACGGTGAAGATGATCGCGCCCGTGTCTGGGCCGGAAGATAGACCGTTATGGACATTCAACAGCTAGGCTTTCAGGCACCCTACACAGCGATAGTTCAGCCGTCAGGAAAGACCGACACAACAGACACCACGAACATTCAGGCAGCCATCAACAGATCCCAGTAATCACGCTCGGCGGTTTTGTGCTCGAGGGAGAGGGAAGAGAAGCAACTATCCTGGTGGTTCCGAATGGTGGCACAGGAATAACTAGAAACTATGTCGAGGCTTGAAAGAATTGGCAGCAACAACAGGACAACCCTTTGCGGAGACCGTCCAGAAGATAGCGGATCTGATAGGCGTAAAGGTCCGGGAGGATGAGAAGGGAGTCAGCTATGTCCAGGCTGATGCTGGGACGATGCTGGCGGCTTTCACGGCCCTGAAGGTGTTCGACGAGTCGACTCTGAAGAGTATAGAGTCGACAATCCAGGGACTAGAGGGGTGCTGAAACGGATTTCCGGAGCACAGGCGGAATCTTCCTCCGGCTTGACCCGTCCGGCAACCTGAACATTTACGATACCTCCGGCAGTGTTCTGCTGAAGCTGATCGCCGGCGCGCTCTCTGCCAGCGGCAACAAGGGAACCCTGGTGAACAACACGCCAATAACCTCGACAACCTCGACCGGCCACGTCTACGTGGGCTACAGTGTCCAGTTCTCGCCGAAAGTATCCTCGACGGCACTCGTCCTGGCCAATTACGTAGGCTCGAACAGTACAGGGGGCGACGGCGGCTTCCTCGGAATATTACAGCTCAACAACTTTGTGAACCCTGCCGGGGGGAACGCTGCTGCCGGCCTCGAGTTTTTGACGGCTAATCTTGTCAGCGCGGCAGGCGGCAACAGCTACGATCTGACACTGGCCGGACTGGCGACCGGGTTGACGCCGGGGAACAATTACACATTCAGCCTCACCTGTAACGCGGTGACCGGTGGAACATTCTCGTTCGCGCCGGCCAATAGTAACTTCGCGACGTTTGCAGTGATAGAGCTCTAGGATATTGGCCCGTCTGATAGTCTGTCACAGGCTGCGGCTTCACGTCTCAACCTGGCATAGTGTCGAGAAGGCCAGCGCCAGCGAAGGCGTTCATCCGGAAGCATGGATCCAGCAAGCAATCCTTCAGCGGCTTATCCAGGATACCATGATGCCGCAGGTCTCAGACCCTTAGACCTCTTGCCGGGTTGAACTGTTTCCATCCCATCCTTTCCAACCCGTTTTCCTAACCCTTTTCAACCCGAACCGGTACCCTACATGGTAGAAGCTCTTGCCTTTCGCTGACCCTGAGGCTCGACGCGCGTACGATCGGCAGCGATACGCGCTGAAACATGGTCTAGTTTCCAACCCAGGCAATGGTTCACAGCCAAATTCCGTACCCGAGTTCGTCCCTCGACAAGAAAGGATTGGACAATTCCAACCCAAAGGACCTCGACGGACGCTCGCAGGCGCTCAGAATTGGTTTGCAGATCACAAAGTGACGCTGACTGAGACTGTTATTCCTCTCTCGATCGGGGTTACAGTAGGATTCTTCGGTACTCTGTTCGCGTCTCGGTATCTGAACGAGCTTCCGGGGAAAGCGAAAACGTTCTTGGCCTCGTATCTTCCTCGGCAGAATCAGCAAGAACAGCCCGTTGACAGTATGCAGGCACTGTATGACTACTCGCTTGACGTGATGAGACGTCAGGCTGGCGTTTAGCCGATAGAGCCGGCAATCCAAGATAGCGGAATCTTCGGAAAATAGGTTTCGTTGATCCAGTACTGAAACCAGAGAACGCCAAGATAGACCCGTAAGGCTCGAAGTCGACGCGAAACCACTAGGGACCGGGTAGTCAGAATGTTCAGGTCCGTATCGGGAGTTTCGTCTAGGCCGCTATCCCTGCACGCTTTCCGGCTCAAGTACTAGCTCGGTCTTAACCAGGTGACGACAGGAAAGACGATACTGGCCTCGCTGTCCATGTTGTCCGACGTGGGTTATCCGATAGCTGCTCTTGCAAGAGGGACAGTAGAGCATGAGATCCGAATTGAAGCCTTTCCTCAATCCTGCTGTCAGTCCTGTCCCTTCTTTTCCAGAAGCTTCTGCATTTTGGCCGTCAAGTCCCTTACCATCTGTTCGAGCGTTGCGATCCTGTCCTCGGACGATTGGAGCTTCTGCGCGACCTCGACGTTGCCACTTTGAACATCAAGATAGGGATAGGCGCGTCGATAGTCACTCCTGAGCTGGTCCCAGTCGCGGTCCGTGTAGTGTTTGGCTCGGGTCCCAGCGAAATGTCCTTCCAAGATATGTTTCCTATCTTCGTCCAGATCTGCCTTGTCTAGCGCGTTCTCGAAAAACTTGCGAAGTCCATGCGACGCCTGGATCTCTTCCGGTAGCCCTGCCTTTTCCATCGCCCGTTTCAGAACATCGAAGATGTTGGTATAAGACAATCCGATAAGATACTCTTCCGGCCGTGGCTTGATAATCCCCTCAGCGATCATTTCACGGGTTAGACTGGCTGCTCGTTCTCCGATGAAAGTGAAGCCTGCGCTCTTTGCCTTTCCATAGAACCGGGGCTCGAACCGGAGTGCGCAGGGTAGGATGTTGGCTTCGAAATCTTCTCGGATGTGCTTATACTGTATCGCTAGGACTGTCCTGGCCCGGACCCCACTCTCGACCGCGAGAAGAACGTACAGCTTGTGAGGCTTCGAGTCGAGATAGCTTAGCAGCTTCTGGATCTCTTCGCGTCTGTATCCGCGATGAAAATCGTCGGGCATATAGCCGATCTTCGACCTCGGCAGACTGTTGTAACCGTTATGGCGTAGGAATGAGCGCATGGCGATTTCATAGTTGAAAAGATTCGCCCGCGTCAATCCGTCGCCTGCCTTCTTCAACAGGTCTAGGACCTCGACAGGCTCGTGAGACTTGGTAAACGCCATGAAATCGTTCGGCCGTAACCCGGTCGATTGAGAGAACGCTTCGATAGAGCGCTTGTAGCTGATTATGGTCTTGCCTGACTTGTCTCGTAGCCAGCGCTCAACCTCGATAGGCTCCTTTGCTTCTACGTTTATCGAAGGATGTGATTGAACGTGTGCCAGCCTATCCTCTACGGATAGCTTGCTCATGTTCCGGTTGCAGACAGGGCAGATCGGCCTTACTCCAACAAAGTCAGCGTGGCAGACATGACCCTCGCAATCAGCCAACTTTTCCTCGGTAATGTCCGACAATTCACGGATACTAAGGTCCCCGTCGGTAATAAAGTGTCCGGTTTCTCCCGTACTTTTCACTATAAGGATTCCGTGGAAGTATGGGTTTACTGGATCATCATTCGCACAGGTGTCCCGCAGCTCGTGCAGAAGTTAGCGGCCGGGGAGAGGGGCTGGCCACAGGATCTGCAGTAGACGGGACCCATCATAGGTTGCATTGGTGTCTGCGCCTGGATCATCGCCTGGCGCTGGTGCTCTTTCCGGGCAACTGCAACCGCGACCAGAACAGCGATGATTATGGGCGGGACTATTATCGTGATCAACTCTGGCAGACTGAAGACCTTGGCGACAACAGACCCGGGCCCTGAAATGTCATGAACCTGGTTGGAGGTTATCCCGTAGGGCACGGAGATATGGACAGAGTAGGAAGAGGAGGGCAGTTGCGCGAAGACCACTTCACCGTTGCTGTCTGTCCTTAGCGTTTGATTAGTCGAATCAGGCAGATACATGATGACTGTAGCGTTCTTGACTGGGAGGGAGTAAATGTAGCCAACCACTGCTAACGTTACAGAGAACACGCTGGTGAGGAATGTCTGGTTTGCCGCGGCCGTATCGACTATCTCGCTTGTCGCCACGTTGACAGCGTGCCACGACACCTGATTGATCGTCCATTGCCCCGTAGGGCTTGGAAGCTTCAGCCCTCGGTAGCTCTGGTAATCGGAATAGAAGATCTCACGCCCCGCCGTCCGACTCGGGTCGGTTAGAGATATCCATGTCGGGGTGATACTTGTCCCATTCTCGTCTATGAATGAAAACGAATTCGAGTTCAGAGTCCCGCCCGGACACACCAGTACTGGCCAGAGATTCGCATCGAGCGAAGGATTCGGATCATACGGTGCAGAATTCCCACACTGATCAGTGCCGGGAATTGGAATATCGCTTCCCGCCAGGAAATCGTTTTGGATTCCCACGATCTCTGTGACGCTGTATGGATTCGCAAGACTCATCGAGCTAGTAGCTCCGTATCCCCAGTGGACCTTTCCAGTCGGCACTTCAGTCCAGCCGCCAGTCGTCGCGGTCTCGTACTGAAAGTTCTTGAATTCTGCGGGGCCAATTACATCAGTATTGACTGTGGTCTGCGCAACCTCAGAGAGAGCTGCCACCGCGTTGCCTCCGGTGTTGCTGTCCCCTGAACCAAGATAGTATTGTTGGCCAGCCGAGGGGCTTGAACCCAGATACTGGCTGTCCATATAGAAGGACCAGACACCATTACCGGTATAGTTCATCGAATAGGTATGCCAGGATCCAATAGGGCCGGCTGATCCTGCCGGACCAATAATGGGCGGCGAGTTGGTGTTCCCCGCGGGAAAGTACTCGTAGAACCATGCACAGCAATAGAACTGGTTCGTAGTCGACAAACCATTGAGATATCCTACTTGGACAAACGCACTGTTTGCTAGTATACTGCCCACCCAATAGGAGTGCGCGTCGTCGTTAACCTTATCGTAAACTGTCCTTATCGTAACTCTTGCGGCAATACTGTTGTGGGTATAGCTGTCACCTACCACGCCCTGTTGGAACCAGTAAGGGTCCCCAGTCGCAGTGTTTGACGCCCCCATGGGGCCTTCACGTATTGGTTGAGGCTGTTCCGGGACCGCAGTGGTTGAAGCAGGGAAATGGTCTCCTATGGTCGCCGTCGAGACGATTGCTAGAGCAGCCAGGACCAATAAGCTCAAAGTCTTCGTCTGGCTTCGCAGCAGCCTCATCACAAATCTATCATTGAACCTGTCTGTGCGGTGCTGAAAAACGTGTTGTACTAAACGTTAAACAATTCGAGGATAGCCCCTGCCCTCGGGAGAACATCGGCAATGGGCTTCTTGGTTCAGGAACAGAAGGAACTGGTTGAGATGATGTACGGACCAGCCGCAGAGGACTATCTTCTCATCCTAGACTCTCTGGGCGACTTTTTCGAGAAGGAGATCGAGCCGACGGCACGCCAGATCGACGTGAAGGCCGAGTTTCCTCGCGAAAATATTCGGAAGCTCTTCGAGCAAGGCTTCACCAGCATCGGCTTCCCGAAAGACTTCGGCGGGCTCGAGCTCCCGTGGCCGATCTATGTCGCGGCTATGGAGATGTGCGGAAAGGCATGCGCCAGCACCGCCCTATCACTCGCAATCCACGGAACCTGCTGCGAAGGAGTCCGACAATTCAGCAACCCCAGCCAGAAGAAGGAATACCTTCCACAGATGATTAGCGGGAAAAAGTTCGCCGGATTCTCGCTAACCGAGCCGGGGGCGGGCTCCGACGCGCGGAACCTCCAGACGACTGCACGTCTTGAAGGGGGGCAATGGATCATTAACGGCACGAAGATGTTCACGACTAACGGTGGCTATTGCGAGCTCTACTTCCTCTTCGCCAAGACCCCAAAAGGTCCCTCGGCGTTTCTCGTGGATGCAAAGCTCGCCAAGTCTAGTAAGCACATCGACAAGCTTGGCTACAGGGGATCTGTCACAGCCGAAGTCGTCTTTGAGAGCGCCCGCGCTCCTAAGGAGAGCCTGGTCGGGACTGAGGGCGAGGGTTTCGAGTATGCTAAGAAGATGCTCTATGGGGGGAGAGTAACAGTCGGTGCTATCAGTACCGGGATTGCTCGGGCCGCCTTTGACAAGGCTGTCAGATACAGCAAGGACCGCACCGCGTTCGGCAAACCTCTCTCCGATTTCGAGATGATACAGGCAAAGCTGGCGGATATGCTGACCGATATCAACGCGTCCCGGCTGATGGTCTACCGGGCGGCCCACTTGAAGGACCGGGGCAAGCCGTTCGAGTCTGAGGCTGCTCAGGCGAAACTGTTTGCAAGTGAAAAATGTTTGAGGGTCTGTGACGAGGCGATCCAGATTCACGGCGGGTACGGATACGCTGACGAGTTTGACGTGCACCGTCATTGGAGAGATGCTAGGCTCAACACTGTCGGTGAGGGAACCTCGGAGATCATGCGGCTCCTAGTCTCGAAGAATATTATCAAGGGCTCGTAGACTCTGGTCAACCGGTTAGTCTCTTCTCATAGAGGCTCGCCCTACCCCTCGGCTCGACAACGTCACCTCGATAGATTTATCCAGCCCGCTCATAATAGTCTCGAATCTTCCGATCCAGGGCCAAACAGTTGAGTCTGAGAAACCTCTTACCTGCACTCTTGGCTTGCGCCTCGGCCCACTTCAACATCTCAAGCCCAATGCCCTTCCCAGCAGAGCCGGGTCTTATTGCGAGCTTGTGGACATAGGCGGCGTCCGACGGCCGTTCCCCCCAGAACAAAGAATCAGCCCACTGGAGGATGAAGGTCCCCACCGTCAAGTCGTCAACCAGCGCAATGTAGACCTCCCCTCGAGAGATTTGATCGAGAAAGGACTGACGCGAGAATCCTCCAGGCTTCCAAACGCTCGGAATCCTATGTTCTTGAAGCCATCTGGCGGCCTCGTCAAGAATTCCAAGCACGATGTCGATATCAGCTGACCTAGCTGGCCTGATACTGATCTGAACGGGGGTCAAAGGACGTGCCCAGACCTACGTCTGCCATCCGGCTCTTGGATTTTTCCCTTTTACCGGCATTTTCCACGTCGATAGAAGCGAAAAGGCTCGGAACAAGCCCTGATCGCAGATCCAACCGTCCGAATTGACCTCGGGCACTTTTCACGTTGACCTGCATGCTGACCTCCACGATTTCCAAGACGCCCTACCAGCCGATTCTACCCCCTGAACAGCGAAATTGGCCCGTATTGGATTCAATTGGCGGGACCTCTCCGGAAAATCTCAAAAGCGTCGTTCCTCGCGACGCAAGACTGGCTTTTCCGGAACCGGGGATGGGTGAAACGGGTCTTGGGGGACCTGAAGCTTATTACGGCCGGTGACGAGGAGAACTTGCATCTTATCGGGTCAGATAGTGTTCAGACAGGCTAGAGGCTTGGGACGAGCATGAGGGTTCTGATCATCGGAGCAGGCCGCATAGGAATGCACCTGATTCGGTACATCTCGATGAGCGATGATAATCAGCTCACGGTGATAGAGAAGAATCCCGAGCGGTGCAGGGAGGTGTCGAACGTGTCAGACGCGACCATTCTCAACGAGGATGGTTCCAAGCCTGATATCCTCAAGAAGGCAGAGGCCTCGCAGACCGATCTTCTTCTCGTAGCGACCAGCGACGACCGGGCCAACATCGCCGCGACAAAGCATGCCAAGAACGAGTTCGGGGTTCCCCGAATCATATCCGTGGCGAACAGTCCCAAGAACAAGCAGCGATTGACGGAGGCCGGGGCCGACATCGTCATCTGCCCAGTTGAGCTTGCCCTCCGAGACTTTGAGAACCTGCTCGCTCGGGACCGCGCCACCACCCTCATCTACAGGCCGGAGCTCGACCTCCGCGTCGCCGAGACGACCATACCGCTCAACGCCACCCTCATCGGAAAGAAGATCCACGAGATCAAGATGCCGGACAAATGCAGGGTCGCCCTCGTCTGCAGGGATAACACGTACGTCTTCCCCGAGCCCGAACTAGAGCTAAAATCTGGGGACAGGGTTCTGCTTCTAGGTGACGCGCCTTCCGTCGCGCGGACAGTGGAACTCTTAAGGTCAAACGAAACAGCCTAGCGGCCATCAGACGCTGGAATCAGAGTGGCCTTCAACATATTCGACCTATTCACCAACACACCGGCAATAGAAATCCTCACCGTACTGCTGATCTTCCTCCTAACCTACCTCGTCGTCCGGTTCTACAGAGTCATCATAACAAGGATCGCCGGGACGGTCCCTTCCGGGCTAGTGGCCAGTCTACAACAGATCGGCTCCTGGGCCATCTGGCTTCTCGGCGTAATCATCATCCTCAACACGCTCAACGTAAGCATACTCCTCCTTCTAGTGCTCCTCTTCCTCGGCGGCCTAACAATTATCACGGCCTACAGGAGCGTCTTGACGGACATGGCCGCCTCCCAGTTCGTCTCCACCTACCAGCCGTTCAAGGTCGGAGAATGGATAGAGGTCCAGGGCCACTATGGAAGGGTGTTGGAGAGGAATCTCATCCAGACAAAAATCCTCACACCCGACAATGAAATAGTGGTTATCCCGAACTCGATCCTTCTGAGAAGGACCATCATCAACAGAACCCGGTCCGGAGGACTACGGGTCCAGATACCGGTCACGGTCGAGACAAGGATCAATCTGAAAAAAATAGAAGATTATCTCCTGGGCATTGCTGGGGAGATAAAGGTGGATCTTCTTCCAGACTCGACGCCTCAGGTCCGAGTCACCCAGGTGTCTCCACAGGAGACAAGCCTCCTCCTGCTGCTGCAGATCGCGAACCCTGCCAAACGCGACCAGATAATATCCGATGTCCAGAAGAGATTCTACGAGCTACTCTCTGAACTCGCCTAAGACCTCAGAACTGCTCCGGCTGCCGAACTCTTCCTTCTAACTCTGGTGTAGGCGAAGAACAGTAGGAGTCCAAAGCCCATCCATATGCTGCCGAATTCTCTGCCGAGGGGGTGGAGGATGACAACCAGTAGCCAGATTGTCAGGTCTGCGATGACCGATAATACTCCTATGACTGGAATGGTGTAAGACTCGTCCGGTAGCGCATTATTCTTCCAGAACGGTCTGATGGTTATGCTGCCGGGTGTCTTGAACGGGCGGAACATTGCCCTGTCAGTATTCCGTAGTGAGATGAGGCTTAGCCCGACTATGACGTAGGCGATGAGTGCGCCGAAGTTGTAGAGTTGCGCGGCAAAGTTGAGCTCGCCTGAAAACGCGATGGCGATAGAGATCGAAGAGAAGACGATTATCGAGATGAACGGGGTATTGTATTTCTTGTGGAGTATTCCGAATGCTTTCGGTATTGCGCCGTCCTGGCTCATGGCGTAGGTTATTCGTGACGCTCCGACGATTCCTGCGTTCGCGGCCACGAGCAGTACTGATATTCCGAGGAGGGAGGCGAGGCTGGCTAGAATCCAGCCGTTCGGGAGCGCGAGCGCGATAAAAGCCACCGGGTCGTTGATGCTGGTGGGGTTGTTCAGAAAATCTTGAACGCTCCTAACTCCGACGGCGAGGGTCGAAAAGGAGAGGGAGGCTGCCACGGTGGCGGCGCTTATGAGAAAGACGGCTCGTGGAATGTTCTTCGCCGGTCTCCTCGTCTCTCCAGCGCTCTGCGATATGACTTCGATGCCGAGGTATGATGACATGGCTATCGTGATCGCGTAGAGAAAGTTGGGGTAGGTTGGCGAGGTTCCGAAGTGTATCGTGTTGAGGCCTGGCCTGAACGAGAAGAGGTAGCCTGTGCCTAGTATGATGGCAATTCCCGCGATGTTGAAGAGGACTAGAAAGTATGAGAACTTGGCCGATTCTGCTATCCCGAAGATGTTGAGGATCATTAGCAGAGCCGTCGTGGCTGCGGTTGCTGAGCCGATGAGGAGGGGAGCATTTAGCTGGGGGAGGAAGTATCCCAGGTATCCGATGGCTGATAGAGCCGAGATGGCGGTTGTCACGACATAGTCGAGTAGAAGTGCCCAGGCGGCGAGGAAGGCAATGTTCTGTCCGAATGCTCTTCTAGCGTAGACGAAGGCTCCACCGGCTTGATGGTATAGGCTGGCGAGTTCCGCATAGCAGAGCGCTGTCAACACGTAGGCTATTGTCGCGAGGAGGTAGGCGAATGTTGCGGCTGCGCCTGCGTAGATGATGACGAGTCCGAGGGTGAAGTATATGCCCTCGGCGACGTCGGCGTAGCCGAAGGCGAAGTTTCCGAGGATGCCGATGTTGCGTCTTAGTCGTCGTCCACGTTTCTGGGCCATGGAGTGCGATCAAGAATCCTGGAAGGGCATGCCTGTGGAGCTGACGAGGCTCGGTGGACTACTAGATAATAAGGTGTGACGAGAGAGTCGTCTGTTGATCCGAGCGGACCAGATAGTGGGTTGAGACGATCGGGCTATTCCTTGAGCTTCTCAAGCCTCTTCTCTATCAGCTCAACCTGTCTAGACAAGAAGGACCGATAGGCTCTAAGAAGCTTGACCTGTTGTGGCTTCGTCTGAGTGTCTATGCTGGTCATTGTCCGCTTGAACGTCTCAGACGCCTTCTCCAATGTATCGTCAATTGTAGAGGATACTTTCGGGCTCACGTCTTTGACAAACCTGTTGGTCGAGTCAACCCAGTTCTTACTAGCCGAGGCGAGGTCTCTCCGGGCATGGTCAATGTCCCTCCGCACCCTTTCGAGTGCCGCTTTGATGTCTCGCCGCGCTTCTTGAGATGTGCTCTTTGACGACAATTCTCCCTGTAGAGCTTCTCTTCCTGAGATAAATCTTCAAACTTGAACAAGTTCACCCGGCTGAACCAATATTACCCTGAGACTTGTTGCAAGGACCAGCATGAAGGGTGTGAAGGAGAAGGTCTACCATGCCTGGAAGACTGGCACGTTTCCCAGCCCGGCTACGAAGACGCTGGGCATCAAGATACTGGAACTCTCCGAGGGACGATCACTGGTCGAGATGATGGTTGACCCGAACCATCACAACATGTCGGCAACAATGCACGGGGGCATAATGGCGGATATCGCCGACGCTGCGATGGGAATAGCAATCGCAACCACGATCTCGCAAGAAGAGGACTTTACGACCATGGAGATGAAGATCAGCTTCCTCAGACCCCACATCAAGGGACCCTTGAGAGCCGAGGGAACCGTGGCGAAACGGGGAAAACGTGTCGCCTTTGCCGAGGCGGTGCTGAAGAACCAGCAAGATCAGGTAGTGGCGAAGGCTAACGGCACCTGGCTGTTCCTGACCGTCTAGATTTCTGAGGCCGGGCTTCTCAGCCTACGCTCTTCTTGTCTTCCCGGGGGGGTTTGGGGCGCGCGTGTCGACGGCAAGGATTTTGAAAAAAGAATTCTTGGTTTTCTTTTCATCGGTATTTTTTCGGATCCGGGAATTGAAAGTTTCGATTTTTTGGAGGTAGGAGGGTGAATGTGAGAGTGGGGTTAGACTTCGAGTCGGACCCGATACTCGCCGAACACGTTTCTCAACGTGTCGCTGATCTCGCCGACGGTGCATTCAGACCGGACTGCCCCCATTATGTCGCTGAGCAGGTTCTTGTCCTTCCGCGCAGAACTGGCCAACTTGGCAAGCGCATTCTTGGCCTTGGCCTCATTACGCTGTCTCCTGAATCTCCGTAGTTGCTCGACCTGTAGTCCTTC
>WNGH01006865.1_pt1 | contig 11771 bp, 14 predicted proteins | sample 5400631 | NCBI WGS metagenome assembly WNGH01 (sample SAMN13153373, study PRJNA577476) | soil metagenome | isolation source: 115 cm soil or saprolite under Garry oak tree replicate 1 | place: USA:California | collected 2016-06-15 | reverse complement strand
TCTTCTTCTTATCGATAGAAGAGATCCTGGCCCTGCTCAGCGGAGACGACACCGCTCTCTCTTCTGTTCCGGATCGCCAAGCAATCTACGCTGGCTATTGCGCGCTGCCGTCTTACCCTGTCTTGATCCGCGGACACTTCGATCCCTTTCAGTGGGCTGCAAACCCACAGCGACGCAGCGATGTGTTCGACGCAAGCGGCAAGAGTACCCCCTCCGGCGATGCGATTACCGGTTTTCCTGGTGCGCCCGGCACCGTCGAGGGTCGTGCGCGAGTGGTCCTCACAGTCGAAGAGGGCGAGCAGTTGCAGTCCGGCGAGATCCTGGTAACCACCGTCACGAACATCGGCTGGACGCCGCTCTTCCCACGCGCGATCGCGATCGTGACCGATGTCGGCGCGCCGCTCTCACATGCGGCTATCGTGGCTCGCGAGCTGGGCATCCCGGCCGTGGTCGGCTGCGGCAACGCGACGATGCGCCTGCACACCGGCGATTGGCTGCGCGTCAACGGCGAACTCGGCACGGTCGAGATACGAGTGGTCACTCACGCGGCACAGCGTCTGGCCTGACATAGGCCGCCAGGTTCGAGTCAATATACCTCTAGGGTTCCCGCTGCGGATGAGGCGCACCCATGGCCGTCCACCAGGAGAAGAGGAAGAAAGAAGATGCCTTCCCCCTGGCACATCTCTTGCTTATCCCGGATGCATCACATACAATATCTTCAACGCGATGACTTGACATTGCAAAGGACAGGGTGCATCCGATAAGGACCTTGAGAAAGGACGAAGTGCGATGGACGATCAAGTTGTACAGAAGGTAAAGGAATGTGCCGTCGACTATCTTGGCGTGAGGATGGATGATATTGTCTCTGTTTCTGAAATGTTTCGTGACGATACGTCCCAGGGCTTTGAGGTCAGAATACAAGGAACCAGCATTGCGGACGAACCTGATGCGCCTCTCGCATTTCAGCCGTGAGAGCAGCAACTAGCCACAGCGTCAGGCTAGAACCCTTTTTACACCGTTCAGTTTACGGACTGAACCGGCATACAGCGGTGTCCAAACAGCTTGAGCCAGTGGGTCGTCGCTCTTCGTGGCCGCTTTCCTCGATTTCAGCGTGGAGGGCTCACGCGCTCTGATCACCGCTCTAGGAATGCATGGCGCCCTCGATCGCCGCAAGCAGCGTCTCCAGTGCATACGAATCATCGTGGCGGACCCCATTGATAAAGAAGGTCGGCGTGCCGTTCACGCCACTGCGTACCCCGCTCAGGAAATCTTCGCGCACGCGATGGCTATGCACGTGCTCCGTCATCTCGCGCACGAACGTCTCCTTCTCAAGATCGAGGGCGAGAGCATAGTCGACTAAGTGCGCATCGTCGAGCGCCTGTTGATGCTCAAAGAGGCTGTCATGCATCTGCCAGAACTTCCCTTGTCCGGCAGCCGCTTCCGCGGCTTCTGCAGCATGCTCAGCATGCGGATGGGCCTGGGTCAGGGGAAAATTCCGAAAGACAAAGCGCAGCCGCTCCCCCAATCGGAGCTGGATCTCCTTCACGATGGGATAGGCCTCCCCACAATAAGGACACTCATAATCGCCGTATTCCACGACGGTCACTGGGGCGGTTTCTGGTCCCTGCTGATGATCGCGCTCACCCACTGGCGGCGTGAGCGAAGCCGTTGCTGATTCGTGTGTCATTTCGAGGTCTCCTCCGTCTTCAATGCTTCAAGGGCCGTCAGGATCCCATCCGCACCGGGGTTGATCCCAACAGGAGAGACGTAGCTCCAGCGAATCATCCCCTGCGCATCAAGCACAAATAAGGCTCGTTCACTCGTCCCATCGTGTCGACGATACACCCCATACATTTTGGCAACTGCCCCCTTGGGCTCGAAGTCTGCGAGCAAGGGAAAGTGCAACTTCCTGTCCCGGGCAAAAGCGGCGTGACACCAGACCCCATCAACTGAAATACCGATCAACTCGGCATGGAAGCGGCCAAACTCCGGCAGGATCTCGTTATAGAGGGCCATTTGGTCACCGCATACGGGACTCCAGTCGGCAGGATAGAAGGCCAGAATCACGGGTTGACCGCGAAATTCGCTCAAAGAAACCGATTGATCAGGCGTACTGTGTAAGGTAAAGTCGGGGGCTGGAGTACCAGGTTGGAGCGCTCTAGATGGCTCATCTTGAGCAGGCTGGTTCTCTCTCCGATCTTTGTCACGGCTCACAACGTTTTCTTCCTCTCTAGATTGTGTGGACTTGAACGCGTATACATATGAATGACAACATTCACACTACTGTCCGATATTCCTGTGACTTCTCGCGTATCAGCAAACCTGCGGGAGAATCCGGTTATGGGTCAAAGCACAGGCCGCTCGTCCGGCCCGCCGTTTCGCCTCGGTCAGTCTGAGTGTCATCGATTTCTCCTCCGGCTCGTGAGTCAGGGAAGCCTCCCACCTCTCCACTTGACTGTCTCTCCACTGAGCTCAAGCGCGTCGCGTCAGCCAACGTCTGCTGCCGTGACCGAAGCTTGGTGCGCACCGCACCCCTCCGAGCGCGGGAACGCTTGCGTCACAAGCGGGGGCATCTGTGCCTGTGCCCGTTGCGACGGCTCATGAGTGGGAGGCGTGCTTCGCGCATCACCCAAGACCGGTCCGGAACCCCTGGCGCCACGTCGAGTAGCTCGGTGTCCAGTCGAGTTCACGCCTGGCTTTAGCATTCATCGTGCCGCAGATCTGCGTCATCATCGACACGCCGACCTCGCCGATGATCAGGCGACCGAGCCAGACCGGGATATGTCGCGGCGGCTTCGCGCCAACTGCCTGAGCAAGCTCGGGAAGCCAGATGCGGACGGGCGCTGGCTCGTCATCGGCAATGTTGTAGACGCCTGGAGCGCCACGCTGGATCGCCGCCACCGCCGCCGAGGCAGCGTCGTCCACATGGATGAACGACCACACCCCAGCGCCATCGCCGACGATTGGGAACCCGCGTTTGCGTACCGTCGCCACGATATCCCCGTCGGCAGCAAATCCCGTTCCCGGTCCATAGAGATTGCCATAGCGAAGGGCGACTCCTTCGATGCCGTGGGCAGTGCCCATAGCATGCTCGAGGTAGCGGATCGCCTGAAGCGATTGCTGCTGATTCCTCGGCGGGGTCGGGTCGAGCGGATCCTCCTCGGTCGCGAGGCCGGTGCCGGTGCGCGCATAGTTCCAGTTGCCGTAGCTCTGGGCAATGAACCGCCGGGCACCCGCTGCCTGCGCTGCCTCCAGCAGGTAATCGGTCCCTTCGGTCCGCAGGCGGTTCGTCAAGGCAAACTCGTCGTCGAACTGCTTGTAATTCTTCACCCCGGTGAGGGCCGTCAGTTGGTGGATCACGACCTCCGGCTTGGCCTGCGAGAGCGCCTGCAGGACAGCGGAACGGTCGAGCGCATCGGCCACCACCGGCTGCGCGCCAGCCGCGCGCAATGGCTCGACGTTCTTTGGGGAGCGGGTCATCGCGACGACCTCGTAGCCGCTTGCGACCAGCTGCGGTACCAGCCGCTTCCCGACGGCGCCACTGGCGCCAGCAACAAATACCTTCATGGGAGATCTCCTTTTTGCGTGCACATGGATGTGGAGGGAGGGCCAGGAAAATCGATCACGAGGGTTTTCACCGACTGCTTTTGCGCATGGCGTGCCCGACTTTCCTGCCTTCAAAGCTGCCGACCATGTTTAAAACGGGTGGAACGCACTCAATGATCGCTTGTATCCAGAGGGACAAGTGGCATCTGCTATGAGCTATGTTCCCAGTGGACGAAAGCCGAACCACGATTGCCTCATCATAGCAGAGGACAAGCCGAAAATGCAAGCTTTTTTCAGGAGTGTTTCTGCTAAACTAAAAGGGAGCCACTTCCCCCGGTTTTGCTAGCGAGATTTGGGGGCCGGTACCAAATTTGTTGCCAATCACCTGTGGGGGCCAATGGCACATGTGACAAGCAAAAAGGGAGCCACTTCCCACTGTTTTCTGCTATCGTTAGGGTGAGCAAAACGCCCATTTTAGCGATAGGAGAACTGGAGATCATACTTGCTCATGAGGGGGGTACGTATTTTTGCACTCACCCATTGCAGGAAAACAAGCTCATCTAGCGGGCTAGAATGCCGAGTGGGGCTGGTATACTTTCTTCGGCATGACTCCTACGACTCGTGTAGGAGCCAGTCAGATCGAAAGCGAGGAAGCATACCATGCTCATTTTCAACGACGAGCAACGTCTTCGAGCGGGGATCAAGAGCCTCTCGAAACAGTGCCCGTACTGTCGCAAGGCCTTAGCGGCCTACCCCCTCATTCTCTCGGATGATGCTGGCTTCTTTGTCTACCATGCTGCCTGCGCTGCTGCGCTCGCCACCGAGATCCTGGTGGACCTGTATACGTTTTTCCAACCACCGTCACCTTACCATCATCTGTTTGTGCTTGATCCGGCCCAGTCAGCGAACGCTTGCGAAAAGGCGGGGACCTATGCAGTCAACGGATCTGGAAGAGATTAAAGCCGCGCTGTGGGAGCAAGCATATCATCCGTGTACGCGGGTGAGCTGGGGCATGGCGCAAGTGATGGCTGCCAGAAAGAGCAAGGGGCAATTGCTGGTCCAGCTTCGGGGGCGAACGCGCTGGTATCCTGCGGACGCTGTGACCATTGAAAGACCGAAGCTTTGTCCAACCGGAGCCTGCGACCTCGAAGACGGCACGGATCGGGCCGATGGAGATGGATCATGTTGGTGACGAGCGAATGCGTGTGATAAATGCTTCCGTCGCAGGTTCGATCTGGAGGCGTTGGCACCAAGCTCGGAATTCTTCCGTCGTCAACATGAGAGGGATTCCTCACCTATGAGAGTGGGACCTTTTGTGCTACTCCTCGCCAGACGCACTTGTCTGTCCAATGCCCAGAGGGAGGGAAATGGAGATGGGTCAAGTCAAGAAGCTGCCAAGTTTGCAACAGGTCACGACAATAGGCTTCGCTAAAAAAATGCATCGTTTGCCCATCAGACTCTCGATAGAATGCCGGCTCGATTTCTTGGACACGCTCTTTCGGACGGTATTGCATGTCTTCAAGGCTCTGCGTTAAGGAACAAGCCGAATAGCCGCAAAGTAAATAAGTGCGGCACAGTTTCAGGGAAGACGAGGATCGCCGCAACAATCGCTCAGTATACCCGTTTGCTCAAGAACTCTGCGGCGCTGCTGTAACTCCGTTCGTCTGCTCTTGGGCCGTCCCTGTTCCCGATGCTGCCGACGATGCAGGTGAGGGTTCAGCTTCCAGGTCGGCAAAGTAGTCGAGAAAGAGGCGATGAATGAAGCGGTAGCCGCCGCCATCCTTATAGAGCAGGATGCGACGAGCTGCGTCATCCAGGAAACGCACATAATGACGAGGCACCACGCCAAGCTGTCGAAGTTGCAGGCGTAGGAGCACATGGCGCAAGCTCGCCAGCCCTCCCGTGAGCAACGCCGCGAGCAGGAAACCGGTGCATCCGAGGAAAAGCCCGTCGTGCCGTCCGTAGCTCAGCGCGTCGCTCAGCCCGTAGCTCAGCGCGGTGCTCATGCTCACCACCTCGACGTTCGTCCCGTAGTAGAAGAAATTACTGTAGAAGAAGAACCGAGAAATGAATTGGCTGAGCAAACCCACCAGAAAACAGATGATCCCTGTGAGTTCTCCGACGAGGAACGCACTGCGAACCGAGTGTAGGATTCCTTGATTGGGTCTCGTTCGCACATGGTCATCGAGCGTTTCTCGTGATAGTCCGTTCCAGAGGCCAAGCAAGAGCCAGTAGGCACTCCCTAGACTCAGCCCGTAGCTCAGCCCGTAGCTCAGCCCGCACTACAGCCGCACTTCTTTTCGACGAGGGGGAGGCAAGAGAGAAGGATGTGCTCAAGTATTTAACGCAGGGTCAGATACGATTGGAACTGTGCCGCGACTTGCTCTAACCGAGCCGTCGTGAGATGTTCACTGACGCCGAGATATTTGCTGTAATTCTTCTGATGAATCCCTCGCTGCGCATACCAACACCGATTAGGACGCTGATTGTAGCCTCGACGCGCGCTAAAGGAGCCTGCCTGGCCCACAAACCGAAACGACGAAAGCGAGGCCAACCAGGCGAACCATTCCGGGGAATCTGGCACAATGGACAATTCTCCCTCCTCTGGACTGATGAGCACATAGTGCCCCTTCGCTCCATATTCAATCAGCGGGATGAGCCGGCAGCGTTTTTCTGTCGGATGGCACGCCAACGTAGCCACGACTGGCTGGTGAAGGGCTGGGGACGTACCATCTAAGCAGGAAACCAGCGGATGATCTCTGGCGGAGGAGAGTTCAGCTTCCAGAGCCAACAGGCGCTGTTCCACGCGCTGCTCCCGCTCGCTGAGCAGTTGGAGCGTGAGGTCGGTAATCTGGGCTTGCAGGGTTGCCATCTGAGCCTCCATGTGCGTAAGCCTGGCTCTCAGATCGGCGTCGGCAGCAGCCATCGGAGGCTTCTGGCTTTCCGCCTCCGATGGCGTGGGACAGGCAAAGGCAGCAGGCACCGCCGTCTGAAGAAGGCGGTCGTGCAGATTCGCCAGGACAAAGACTTGCTCACTGGTCAAGCATTTGATCCGTGCATCAGACGGATGGGCGTGCAGGGACATCTGGGCTTGAGTCAGCCACTGGCGGAGCGTTTTGGGATCAACAGCGAGCAGCTGACAACATTCAATGAACGACAGACTGGTCATGAAACAGCCTCCTTAATGAGCAACAACGATGAGATCCCTCGTGAGTGAGATCGAGGGAAACTCCAGGGAGATTCCCTGGAATCGGAAACAGCAGAGCAAAGATGATGGTCTGACCGAGCCAAATGACGGTTACCCTGCAGCACAGCGGTGTTTCGTATGAAAATAACTGGCCCGACACTGATGACGGCGCCGCCACCAGGACCAGGAGAGCAGCAGCGTTGGGCTGCGAGGCAGGGGCCAGAGTAGGCAGGCGAGCAAATGACGCACTTCGAGCATGGTGAGAGGAAGCAAGGGGCAGGGGAATGATGTTCCTGCCTGCGGAGAAGACTCCGCAGGCGGCATCCGGGCCGCAGCGCAAATCCCTGCCAGGCAGGCTTGCACGAGCATGACCAGAGTGATGTGTCGATACCAGGCGGTGAAGCTCCGCACTTCGTAATCCTCCAAACCGATCGCTTTGCCGGTCTCGAAACATTCCTCGATTTTCCATCGCTGCCCGATCGCCTGGACCATCTCGACCAGGGTGGTACCCAGTGGCGCAAAGACGAAGTAGTACGCCTTCTCGCTCGGATCGTCAACGCATCGGCGGATCAACAAAAAGTGTCTCCCATCATCTGCACACCGATGCAGCATCGGCATCACGGCCCAATCAAACAGCCGTGGCCCCTTGGTCCCCTGACTCATCGAGAGCCGCTGCCAATCCTCCTCTCGGCAGAAGGATGCTTCGGCCTGGGCCACCGTCATGCGTTTGAGACCCTGCGGGGTCTGGATCTCCACCGGCTCATCACAGGCCACCGCCAGCACAAAGGAGTAGCCGTGTGCTTCCAGCCAGGTGCGCAGCTCTTCATTACCACCATAGACCGTATCGGCCACCACCCAGGCGAACGGGATCTTCGCGAGCCACAGGCGCTCAATCATCTGTCGAGCCTGCTCGCATTTCGTCTGAAAGCGTATGGCCTCAGGAATCCCTGCCTCCTGGCATCGTTTCCGATCCTTGATCCAACGCATGGGCAGATACAATTCGCGATCCAGGAGGGTGTGACCTTTCGGGCTGGCGTAAGCGAGGAACACTCCGACCTGGCAATTTTCCAGGTGGCCGGTCGTGCCGCAATGCTGCCGGGCCACCCCTGCCGACTTTTTGCCTCGCTTGCGAAAACTCGTTTCGTCGATCACCAGGACCGCTTGCGGATCACCCAGGCGCTCCAGAATGTAGGCCCGCAGATCATCGCGCACCAGGTCTGCATCCCAGACCGCGCTGTTGAGCAGGCGTTGCATCCCATCAGGGCGGCTTTCTCCGGCGTGTTCGGCGAGTTGCCACCCGTTTTTCCGTTCGACGGAACTCACGATGCCTTTCAGGTATGCCAGCGCTCGCCGACGAGGTTCCGGACGAGCAAAATGATGGGCAATGCGAGCATGCAGACGTTCGAGTTCTCGTCCCCATTTCCAGACCTCAACAAAGGTCGTTTTGGCTCCGGCTGGGATGATCTGCTGGCGTGGCTTCATGTCTGGCTCCTTTCCCATGAGGCGTTCTTCCCGGTTAGCTTCCTCCCCTCGAGGAGGTCCTCTGGGAAGAAAAGGCAGATGAGGCTGGGGGCAGAGCAACTGTTGCTCAATCAATGCCGGCGCAGAGGGCCCCTCCTCAGAGGTGGGACGCAAGGTCAAGATGGTGAGCGGAGCCACTTTGCTCTTCAGCAGAGCTTGCCTTTTGCTCTTCGGCGAGTATATGCTGATCTCGAACCAGCTTGAGCACAGAGAGGCCGAAACGAAAGGAACGAGGTAACAACATGAAAGCGATCCGTATCCATGGTCGTGGTGGTCCCGAGCACCTCGTGTATGAAGACGTCCCACAACCACATCCAGATCCAGGAGAAGTGCTGGTGCGTGTCTATGCGACGGGTGTCATAGCAACCGAGTTGAAATGGGACGAGACCTATCAGACCCCAGCGGGAGACCCGCGCGCTCTGCCGATTCCCGGACGCGATCTCTCAGGCGTGGTAGAGGAGGTAGGTCCTGGGGTTACTACGCTTGTCAAAGGCTCCGAGGTCTATGCCATGATAGGCTATGGTCGCGATGGGGCCGAGGCAGAATTTACTCTTGCCCTCCCTGATGAGCTTGTCCCCAAACCACGCACGCTCGACTTTGTGCAAGCCGCCGCCGTTCCTTTGACGGCTTTGACGGCCTGGCAGGCCTTCTTTGAGCACGCGAGCCTGGTTGCAGGACAAACCGTCTTAATCCACGGAGCCGCGGGAGGCGTGGGAGTCTTTGCCGTCCAACTGGCTCATTGGGCGGGGGCGCAGGTCATCGCCACCGCCTCCGCACGCAATCGCGACTTCCTCCACGAACTGGGTGCGAACGAGGTCATTGACTATACCACCACGCGCTTCGAGGACGTGGTGCAGGAGGTCGATCTCGTCTTCGATACCGTTGGTGGCGACACCTTGCAGCGCTCCTGGCAGGTGATCAAACCAGGAGGGGTGCTGGTGTCCATTGTCAGTCCACAACCCCCTGCCGATGTGGCAAAGGGGCACGACGCGCGCTTCGCCTGGTTTATCGTCGAACCCAACCGTGAGGAACTGATCCAGATTGGCACCTTGATTGATGCGGGACACCTGCGGCCCATCATCGACACCGTGTTCCCTCTTGCTCAAGCACGCCAGGCATACGAGCAAGGAGCCAGAGGGCACACGCGAGGCAAGATTGTCCTGCGGGTGGGGGACTAAACGAAAGAGAGCACTCTTTCCGTTGGTCACAGAAAAAGGAAGTGAGAGGACTCACCAAGGACTATCAAGTTCAGTGCCCAGACCACGCCCGAATTCGACACCCTATGGCTATGCTTGCTCCAGGATCGCGCACACGCGAGATCCGCGGGAGGAGACAGACCGATGCACTACGTTCTGCGGGTACAAGGACATCTGGACCCGAGCTGGTCGGACCGCTTTGGAGGATTACGCATCGAGCAGCAGGAGGCAGGCACCACCCTGCTCTCTGGATCGGTGCCAGATCAGGCCGCGCTGCATGGTCTGCTCTTACAGATCGTTCGGCTCGGCCTGGTGCTGCTTTCGCTTGAGACGAGCGAGGCGAAAGGTGCGTGAGCAGGCCGCAGACAGACGACCCGCCGAGTCACTCGACGCCGAGTCGCGAGGTCAGATCGAATGATACTCTCTTCGCTTGAGAATTATCAATGGCGATCTCAGTCGACTGGGGGCGAGGAAATGGATGTAGAGATGCACTATGGTAATGGAACATGCCCAGGCTGTGGAGCTAAGCTTCTTCCCTGAGAATGTTATTATTACAATAAAGGAGAAAGGAAATGAAGCTACTTGGGTTGGATCACATTGGAATCGTCGTGCGCGATATCAACGAAACCATCGCTCGGGCGGGCGACACCGTTGATGGCAGAGCTCAAGGCGAGCGTATTCTCGCCGGCGACATCGACCTGCAATTTCTGCTGTTCGGTGAAACGCGCCTAGAGTTGATTGAGGCCCGCGCTGCCGGTCTCGGTATGCCAAAGCTCAAGGATGGCGAGACTGCGGTCATCGGCCATCTCGGATACGAAGTCGACGACCTCGAAGACGCCAAAGCCGAACTGACACGCCGAGGGGTCGGCTTGCAGGGCGAATTCAAGACCGACGAGGTCCACTCGATCTTCACGGTGCCGGAGACGACGTTCGGGGTGACCCTGCAGCTCATGGAGTACAAGGGCCGCGGGAAGGGCGCGTGAGCGCCGAGGGGTCTGGGCTGAGGACTGGCGACACGCCGGTGTGATGATTTTTGCTGCTTCATGCGGAAATGAAGTAGGACAGTAGCGGCCCAAAATGCGGTTTTGAAGCAGGACGCTATGAGCGCGCTACACTCTACACTTGTTAGGTACGCATTGCCCTCGCTACTCCCTTAAACAGAACATAACTCAACGGCAATAATTACGGTAGCTTACAAAAAAGTGTCCCACTTCAAAACCTACGCTCAAGATACGAAGTGTCCTACTTCGGGGCTACGAGTGCCGGTGTGGCGTCGATGGGGCTGGTCAAAATAGCCTGGATGAAAGACAGTGAGGGCAATCTCCTGAGTGTAGCACAGTTTGTCTAGGTGGTCAGTCAGCGCGTCATGCGCATGCCTTCCGTACGCTAAGAGCCAGGGTGCCTTGTAGAGGCACTTGGTCTTAGCGTATGTTTTTCCCGAAAAAATGATACCACTGGCGAATCCCCTTGAGAAGATGGACAAGGAAGATCAGCTTTTGCTACGATAGGAGCAGATATTTGAAGAAATCCTTTCTGCACTTTCACAAGGAGAAGTGATATGTCTCTGCATCCTCAAGCTCTTTGCCCTATTCCTGAAGAAACGGCTCGCGTGGCTCGTGCTGCTTACCCAAAAGGCAATGTCTACATGCAGATTCGAGACGAATTAGGAACTATCTACCAGGATGAGGCTTTTACTCATCTGTTTCCAAATTGTGGTCAACCAGCAGAAGCCCCATGGCGTTTGCTGCTCGTCTGTCTGGTGCAATTTGCAGAAGGACTTTCCGATCAGCAAGCAGCAGAGGCTGTTCGAGGGCGCCTGGATTTGAAATACATGCTCAGCCTCGATCTCACGGATCCAGGATTCGATGCGTCCGTCCTCTGCGAGTTTCGTCAGCGCCTGCTTGAAGGAAAAGCGGAACAACAGATTCTGCAACCATTGCTTGACCTGGCGCTCGCGCGCGGATGGCTCAAAGCACGGGGCAAACAGCGGACGGACTCAACGCATGTGTTCGGGGCCATTCGCACGCTCCATCGGCTTGAAACCGTTGGGGAAACGATGCGTGCCACACTCAATGTGCTGGCAACTGTGGCTCCCGAGTGGCTGCGCACACAGGTCTCAGAAGCATGGGTTGACCGCTATGAGAAGCGCTTCGAAGGGTATCGTCTGCCCAAAGGCAAGGCGGAACGCAAAGAGTATGCGGAAGTGATTGGAGCAGATGGCTTCCAACTCCTTTCCGCCATCTACAGTGAAAGCGCACCGACTTGGCTGCGAGAAGTGCCCATGGTCCAGGTCTTGCGGTAGGTCTGGGTGCAGCAGTACT
>WNGH01007975.1_pt1 | contig 11772 bp, 8 predicted proteins | sample 5400631 | NCBI WGS metagenome assembly WNGH01 (sample SAMN13153373, study PRJNA577476) | soil metagenome | isolation source: 115 cm soil or saprolite under Garry oak tree replicate 1 | place: USA:California | collected 2016-06-15 | reverse complement strand
TGAACACCGTAAAGCCACCCGTCTGGACCCCAGTGCAGACTGTTTGCTACCGCATGAGTGTCTTCGATGCCAAAGCCGGAAAGATGAACCTCGGGATCACCATCCGGCACATCATCTCTATTGCGGTCGGGATAAAACAGCAGGTAGGGTGGGTTCAGCACCCAAACCCCGTCACGACCCACCGCGACGCCGGTGGCAATATTCAGGCCAGTCAGAAAATCCTTGTGCAAGTCGAAAAGGCCATCCCCATCCGTATCTTCCAGAATTGTAATCTTATCAGCGCCACGGACGTGATTAGGGGGAGGCAGTGGAACCTTATCAAAGACGGCTCGCAAATATTTGTCGTATTTCACGACCTTCAGACCCGCCGGGAATGGATACTGGATGTACTGCACCACCCATAGGCGACCGCGTTCATCGAAGTGCAGATTCAGCGGCTGGCGAATCACTGGCTCGCTGGCGACGACTTCCATTTCCAGGCCATCACTCAGCCTAAAATGTTGCAGCGATTCAGCCGGCGAAGGAGCCTTGATTCCTCCAGCACCTTCGATTCCCTCCCCTGCGGGTTTGAAAGTTTCGACGAATTTCTCAACTTCCGGTGTGAAATGCTTTTCCTGCTCGGGGTCACGCTGCCTCTCGGCAGGGCGCTGGGTGGCATTCGATGGCGTCTGCTCTCCAGAACCGGCGTCTTTTTCTTTCCCCGTTCCGGCGAACAACCCAAACAAAAGAACACCGGCAAGAATTGTGACTATTCTTCTCGTTGGCGGAGTCATTTGAGTGTGCTCTCTTGTTGGATTCTACATTGTTAAAAGTCGCAAAAAAAGTCTTCCCCAGCCGCGAGACCGTATCTGAGTACAGCACGATCCTGTTCAATGTGACGCCGCTATGATAGATGAAGATCCCGCGCTTTGCGCGGATCTCATTCAGAAGTGAGGTTAGGGCCCGTCACAGAATAACATTTGCACTTTGCTGTCCCGCAAAGCGGGACTGGCAAGGCGCGAGCGACGAGCATACCCGTTGCGGTATGTAAGGAGCGAGCAACGCAGCCAGCGGGCATGTCCGCTTCGCGGGAAAGGGGCGCGGCGGCGAGGGGCCGGAGGTATGGAGTACAGCCTTCAGGCTGCACCGCGCCCGGGCAGGCTAAAGCCTGAACTCCATACCTCCGGCCCCTCGGCGCTCGCGCCAAAGTGTAAATGTCATTCTGTGACGGGCCCTAGGAGCATCCGTGCCCTTCAGGCACGCCCAGAAAGGAGCGCCTACTATAATGAAGAGAAGAGTGCAAGCAGGTTGGGCAGTCTATTGGCGGAAGCTGATCTTTTCGATCTGCCTGCGGTTGAGCCTGGTCATGGGGCTTATGCCGAGCTCAGTCGTTGTTGCCCAGACGACCTTACCTGGGACAGCCCCCTTGACAGCGGAAGGAGATTTGGCGGAGCAGATGGTGGAGGGGATCAAGCGCTACTTGTTGCGCGAAACGGATGCTTCGGTTGAGAAGCGAGCCCGGCTGTGGAAGCGGGATTATGGATCGCTGGAGAGCTATAACCAGTCGGTCGCACCCAACCGGGAGCGCTTTGCTAAGATCATCGGGGTGGTCGAGTCGCGCCTTGCCAAAGTTGAGCTGCAGCTGGAGGCGACCTCCTCGACCCCGGCCCTGATCTCGGCCGGCAATGGGTACAAAGTTTATGCAGTGCGCTGGCCCGTGTTCGAGGGGGTAGCAGCCGAAGGCCTGCTGCTGGAGCCCGACACTTGGCCGGTGGCGCGCATCGTCGCGATTCCCGATGCCGACCAGTCCCCGGAGATGCTCGTGGGGCTGTCAGCCGGGCTAGACCCGGCAGGGCAGTTTGCCCGCAGGTTGGCTGAAAACGGCTGTCAGGTGCTGGTACCGGTGCTGGTTAACAGGCTGGACACCTGGTCCGGCATTCCTGACATTCTGCCTGGGCCTTCAATTTCGGCTGCGCCCGGCAGCGGGACGATGACCACCAGCAAGATGACTAACCAGCCGCACCGGGAGTGGATTTATCGTATGGCCTACGAAGTAGGCAAGCATATCATTGGCTACGAGGTTCAGAAGGTACTGGCAGCCGTCGATTGGTTCACCTCTGAAAACAAAAACAAGCGGCCGACACCCATTGGAGTTTTCGGCTATGGCGAAGGGGGACTGCTGGCACTCTACAGCGCGGCCCTTGACTCCAGAATCCAAGCCACAGGGGTTAGCGGCTATTTCCAGTCTCGCCAGCAGGTTTGGCAAGAGCCGATCTATCGAGATGTGTGGGGCCTGCTCAAGGAGTTTGGTGATGCTGAGTTGGCCAGTTTGATTGCTCCTCGCGCTCTGATTGTTGAAGCCAGCCGAGGACCGGAGGTTACAGGACCGCCCCCGGAAACCGAAGACCGCAAGGGAGCCACTCCCAATGGCAAACTCGTTTCGCCGCCTTTATCGTCAGTACAGGCGGAAGTCGAGCGCGCCGGCCCCTTCTTTGTGGGTTTGAAGGCCGAAGAGAAGCTCCAACTGGTGGTGAGCGACGGGGGAAGCGGACTGCCGGGTTCGGAAACCGCGCTCTCCGGGTTGCTGCGATTACTAGGAGTAAAGCCAAACTTGCGACCCTCCGCCGGCATGCCGCGAAATCTCCGTTCAAACGTTGACGAAACGGAGCGGCTGCACCGGCAGTTCAATGAGCTGGTCGATTACACTCAAAGGTTGTTGGGAGAGGCGCCAAAGAAACGAGCCGCCTTCTGGTCCAAGGCGGATGCGTCGAGCCCCGAGCGGTGGAAACAGACCACGCAGTTTCACCGAGACTATATCTGGGATGAGGTCATCGGTCGGCTGCCCTCCCCGAGTCAATCAGCGAACCCGCGGACGCGGCAGATCTATGATGAGCCAAAGTTCTCAGGGTATGAAGTGATGCTGGATGTCTGGCCAGACGTTTTTGCCTTCGGGATTCTGCTGGTGCCTAAAGATCTTCATCCTGGCGAGCGTCGCCCGGTCGTCGTGTGCCAGCACGGGCTGGAAGGACGGCCGCGAGATACCATCGAGAACAACGACGCTTACCACTATTACAAGCAGTTTGCCGCCCGCTTAGCTCAGCAAGGATTTGTCACCTTCTCTCCTCAGAACCCGTATATTGGAAAGGATCGCTTTCGCCTTATCCAACGCCAAGGACACCCGTTAAAACTAGCGCTGTTCTCTTTCATTCTAGGGCAGCATGAACGCCTGCTAGACTGGCTAGCCAGCCAGCCTTTCGTCGATCCCGAGCGTATTGGCTTCTATGGTCTCTCTTATGGTGGAAAAACTGCGGTGCGTGTGCCCCCTTTGCTGGATCGTTATGCACTGTCGATCTGCTCCGCGGACTTCAATGAGTGGGTATGGAAAAACACTCGTATCGATTCGCGCTACAGCTACCTGGTGACTTCGGAATATGACATGATTGAGTTTGACTTTGCCAACGTGGTCAATTATTCAGAGCTGGCAAATCTGATGGCTCCGCGGCCGTTCATGGTCGAACGGGGACACCATGATGGAGTAGCGCCCGATGAGTGGGTGGCCTACGAGTACGCGAAGACCCGCTATTTCTATGCGACAAAGCTCAAAATCCCTGAGAACACGGAAATTGAATTCTTTGATGGACCTCACACCATCAACGGCAAAGGTACTGTTGACTTTCTCAGGAAGCATCTGAAATGGCCGAAATAGCCTGCACCCTGTATTGCCGCAGTATGGATCCACCACCTCGGCAATCATCACCGCCACGACGAAGTCCGGTACAAACGAGTTTCACGGAGGTGCAGATTGGTTTCATCGCAAACACTGTCCTGAATGCCCGGCAGTTTGGAGTGGCTGACCGGACACTTGGGATTTTCGCTTGACCTGCCATAAGAAGGGAGCTAGTGTAGTGTAATTTGTTCCACAGAAGTGCCACCCATAGATGCATAGGAAAGGGAGAGGGAGTATGCAGCGAGTAAAGAATACTTCAGTAGAACCTCAGTCCAGGTCTTCACTTCCCGAAGTTAGTTGGGAGGAGATCACAGAACCTGGCGCATACGTCGAGCGCGGGACGGGCGACCTCTATCGTATCCCCAAGGAGGCGCTTATTTCGGGAACATCTCCGGTGATCCACAAGCAAAGCGCCGGTGCTTCCCGCCTGGCTCGAGTAAGCAGGAATCCTTTTCTAACCACGCTGGAGGCACGACTGCGCTGTGCTCAACACAACATCGAGCCTAACTTCTGATAATCTCCGAAGCGCGATTCCCTGGTCCCGCGTCTTTTATTAGCTCCAGGTGTACATCTTTACACTCGCGTGCCAACGGTCTCTCTGAAATCCACATTTGCCGTCCTCGCAAGATTCCCTGGCGCTGGTCGGTTGAAGAGATCTCACCGCAAGGAATCTCCCCGGGGATGAATTCATGCCAGCCATCCTGGTCCTCTTCTATCTGGCGGTTGCTGCAAGCAGGCCTGATATCGCATCGTATCGTCCACTGTTCAGCATCGAGAGAAGTACGAATGCCAATGTGGTTCATTACGAAGCCAGAGTTACAGAAGACGGAAAGCTCGATCCCGCAGACCCTGTTGCAGTCTATTGGATCATGGTAGCGGAGGACGGGAGGCGCCAGGAGCTGAACTACCTGGAGAAAAGCAGGGCCTACGGTTTTACGGTTAAATGCGACCCGTCGGACCGATCTTGCAACATGGCTTTGGTTTCGCAGAAAGATCGTCCCATCCGCATTTACCTCGAGGGCGACACTGCGAGAGCTGAGACGTTGATCGGGGGTCATCGCGCATACCTTACCCGGATCTATATCAGTACGCGAAGAGTCTTGCTCATTCGAACAGTCGATTACATCGAGCTGTTTGGAGTCGACGTCACTACACGAGAAAATTGTTACGAGAAGGTGCTGCCGACCAGATAGGAGCAGAGGGAAGGAGTCGTGCGGCTTCGGCGCCGTCACGAAGCTGCCCGCCAGGTTGCCGGTTTGCGCATCTTCCAGAGAAGCCAGCATCCGTACGCGAGAGAGGCGAGCATCACGAGCGAAGCCACGATCCGAAGAGCGCCCGCCAACCTCCGGTCCCAGAGCAGTAGACCGACGCTCTCCAGCAGGTATCGCCAGTCATTCGGGGTGACGGGTTCGCCGCCACCGATTGTGACGACGTCGAGTTCGAGTGCGGTTGCGTCGGCCATGTAAGTGGCCATCTCGAAGAGAGCAGTGGAAAGCCATGCGCCGCAAACCGCAATCGCGAAGAAGTCCGGCCGCCGGAAGAACAAGACAGCACAGACGATCGGGACGGCGGCCTGCGTAACGGAACCACCAGCCACCATCAGCCACTCCCCAAAAGGGCGAAAGATCAGATGCCCAGCTTCATGGAGCCCTAGGGTAAGACCGGAGAACCAACCACGGTAGAGCGGATCCGCCATGTGTTTGAGCCATTCCCGGGCAAGGACGAGCAGAATTGCTGCGCGCCACCACGGCGATTTTCCCGCACACCACTCGTCGATATATTTTTCACCCATGATGCGAATTGTACACGATCGGCAAAAAACAAACGATGAACCTCGGGCTGCAATTAGTTAGAAGAAGTGCGAGTCAATTTTTAGGCAACACCATGAGGCGCGTGTCAATGGCCCGGCCCGTGAGAAACTGTGCAGAATTTGTATGTCCAACGAACGCAAATCGCAATGGCCGCTTTCGTGCAATTCGTGGAATTCGTGGCCAGCAAAACGCCACGAATTCCACGAATTAACACGAATTAAATTTTCCACAGCTTCTGAGGAGTTCACGGCGGCTGGCTTTTTCCAGCTCAGTTTCACCGCGAAGGCGCTAAGGGGCAAAGGAGTCGCGAAGGCTCCAGGCTACTCGTAGCGGAGGGCTTCGATCGGATCGAGATGGGCGGCTTTCCTCGCCGGCCACACGCCGAAGATCAGGCCAATCGCGACCGAAACGGTGAATCCAGTAATGACGGCCCACGGGGGAATGCTTGCAGGCAGACTGGGGAAGAAGGCCGCAACGAGATAACTCGTCGCAATGGCGAGAAGGATTCCGAATACCCCACCCACGCCCGTGAGGGTCATGGCTTCGCAGAGGAACTGGAACACGATGTCCCGCCGGGTGGCCCCGATGGCTTTACGCACGCCGATTTCCCGGGTCCTTTCGGTCACCGAGACCAGCATGATGTTCATCACGCCGATCCCCCCGACCAACAATCCGACTCCGGAAATGGCGATGGCGATCAGGCCGACGGCCGCGGTGATCGAATCAAACTGCTCGATGAATCGCTCCGAGGTCGTGAGGTCGAAATTTCTTGGCTCGCTGGGCTTCACCGCACGGCGCCGCCGCAGCACGCTCTCTACTTCGTCCAGCGCGTTCTTGAGCATGCCCGCTTTCGCCTGGATCAGGAGCAGGTGTTTATCTTCCCAGGGCATCATTTTTTTCATCGAGCGGTAGGGAACGAGAACGGCCCTGTCCTGCTCATTCTCACCGAAGAACCCTCCCTTGCGCTTTTCGACGGTCCCGACCACTGTGAACAGGCCGTCGTTTATGAGAATCTGCTTCCCCACGGCGTCAGCATAGGGGAAGAGGGCTTCGCGCGCGTCGGCTCCCAGGACGCAAACCTTCATCCGGTGTTCGTCCTCGACTTCAGTAAAGAAACGTCCGTCCGCCAGAGGCACGCTGGTGACCGAAACATAATTCGCCGGCACACCCTTGAAGTTGAAACTGTGCAAAACGTTACCTCGGTACTGAATCCGGACCCTCGTGTTCCAAGGGAAGCCTTCCCACGACGTCTCCTGAACTGAGGGGCACGTCTCGCGGATGGCCAGCGCATCGTCCACCGTCAGAGGCTTTCTCAACCACTCCTCTCGCGGGCGCCGGCCGAACTGGGGCCCGGTGCTCAGGTGAAAGGCGAAGATGTTGTTGGTCCCGTACTCCTCGATAAAGGTTATGACGTTCTGGCGCAACCCGGTGAGGATGGATGCGATCACTATCACCGTCAGAACACCGATGATGATCCCCAGGATTGTCAGAAAAGATCTGAATTTGTGGGCCGTCAAGGTCTGCAGGGCCATGGCGATGTTTTCGCGGTACTGATAGCTCTTCATAAACTTAGCTCGCTTCGCTCGCTAACTTAACGGGTCGAGGGGCAAAGGGGTCAAGGAACACAGGGAAAGGCGTGGCATGGACCGTCTCGGCGATGACCCAGGCTAGGTTAAGATCCTCACGTTCCACAGGCGGGACGCCCGGACCACGATGCTTAACTCGCAACTTTTTAATTGCATCAAGTTTAGTCCCTGGAAAGCGCAACAATGGGATCGAGCTTGGATGCCTTGTATGCGGGATAGATCCCGAACAGCAGCCCGATCCCTCCCGAAGTGAGCAGGGCAAGCAGGATATAGCCAATCGTGATATGCATCGGGATCGGCGTAGTAATCCTGATGACGGCGCCGATGCCATAAGCGAGCAGCAGCCCGAGCAGCCCTCCGAAAGAAGAAAGCACCAAGGATTCGACCAGGAACTGGAGCAATATGTCCCTGCGTTTCGCACCGATCGCCTTTCGCATTCCGATCTCTTTCGTCCTCTCTGTTACCGTCACCAGCATGATGTTCATGACCACGATGCCGCCCACGAGCAGAGAAATCAGCGTAATCGGAGTGACCACCGCCGCGATCGCTCCCGTGAACCGGCCCACGCCTTCCTGCATCGCACTGCTGGCCAGGATGTCAAAGTCGTCCTCCTGGTTCGGCTTCAACTTATGGCGGGACCTCATGATCACCCTCACGTCGTCCTGTGTGGTTTCGAGCGCTTCAGACGACGGCGCCTTTATCCGCAAGGTAATGGACTGGCGCGTCCCGTACTTTTTCAAGTATGCGGTATAGGGGAGGTAGATGTTTGTGTCCAGGGACTGACCGAAGAACGTGCCATTTCGCTTTTCCAAGCCTACGACGGTAAAGCTGTCCCCGCCTACTTTGATCTCCTTGCCCAGGGGATCGAGCGGTCCGAATAGCTCGTTGCGGATGTCTGCTCCGATAACGGCAACAGGGCGGGCGTGCTCGACGTCAAAAGTGGACAGGAAGCGCCCTTCCTCAATCTCAATTTGCTGGATCTTGGTGATGTCGGGGTGGACTCCCGTGACGTCCGCATCAAAGAACGTGCGGTTTCCGAGTTTGGCTTCATCCCTCCAGCGAAGTATGGGCGTGACAGCCTCGCAACCATCGCACTGCCCGCGAATCGCCCGAAGATCATCGGTGTAGAGCCGCCGGCGTTTCATCAGCTTTTCCCATTCTTCTTCGGAGATGTTCATCCGCGCCATGCGCGCCACGGTAAAGCTATTGCTGCCAAATGTAGAGACCAGACGGTCTTTTACGTAGTAGCCCAGCCCTTCGATGGCACCTCCAACCGTGACGACGGAAGCCACTCCGATAATGATCCCCAGGAGCGTGAGCACCGAGCGCATCTTATGGGCCCGGATCGAGTCCAGGGCAATGCGGGTCGCTTCCCAGAAAAAAGTGCCTCGCCTGGGCGAGAGCGCCCGTTGCCGGCCGAGGCCCGAAACCGGCCCGAGGTCAGACTCCAATTGCGAAAGGATCGCGCTCATAAAAAAGCCCCTTCTGGGGACGCTTCAATCGGCGGCTTACGACGATTCCTGATACGAGCACTGCTGCAGTTTTGTTCCGCCTGAAAATCGAAACGGGTTTAACGGGAGGCCTGTTGCAGGGGGCGGGTGGAGTGGAGTTTCGCGGAGCGCGGCCCGGCAGTTTTGCTCCTGGCGGACGCTGCCCTCGTGACAGGCGCGTGCGGCGAAGGAACGTTCAACCACATCCCCGCCCGCAGGGACCGGGGCGAAAGAATCCCATTGGCCTTCTGCAGCGCGGCGGCCGACACCCTGTACTGAGCAGCTATCTTGGAGAGGGTCTCCCCGGGCTTCACACGATGGCGGTCTGTGAACAAAGGGCGCTCACGTTCGGGCTTTGCGGCGGGCAGACTAGCCAGCTTTTGCTCGAGCCGGCTTCCTATTCCTTCGGGAACCTTCAGTTCATAATTCGGATAGCCAAAGGGTGTGGAGTGGCCTCGCAATGAAGGATTCAGTTCTCTCAAGGTGTCCACAGGAACATCCAGCGTCTTCGCTACGACACGGAGATCCACGGGGCGGGAGACGGGCACACGGTCGTACGCCAGCGGGCGGTCCAGCTCTGTCGGCAAGCCATATTTTTCCGGATTGTGGGCCAGGATGATGCTGGCCATGATCATAGGGACATGGTTCCTGGTCTCTTCGGGAAAATTGCGACGGAGTTCCATCAAGTCCCAAAAGTCATTAACCCCGCTTCGGTTCACGAGTTTCAGAACCTTGCCTTCTCCCCAGTTGTAGGCGGCCAGCACCAGGTTCCAATCCTGGAACATTGCGTAAAGGTCATTCAAATAGCGCGCGGCAGCCCGAGTGGACTTCTCAGGATCGGAACGTTCATCGACGTACCTGTCAACTCTCAGGCCGTACCGGATAGCTGTGGCTTTTCCGAATTGCCATATTCCCTTGCAAGCCCTGCGAGAAAGGGCGTTGGTCTTGAACAGGCTTTCCACCTGGGCAAGGTACATCACGTCCAGGGGAACCGATTCCTCCCGGAAAGTCTTCGAGATGATATCCCGATAGCGCCCGGAACGGACCAGCCCATCACTGAAAATGCCTTTCCCTTTGGTTAACCAATAGTTCAGAGACTTCAGAACTTTCTCATTAAGCTCAACGGAATGTCGTAGTCGCTGCCGGCAACATCCGCTTCCGCGCTATTGCGCAGCGAAGGTTCTACCGTAATCGGGATGAGATCGACCTTCTCGAGCTCATCTACCACGGCGGTCTCGGCGGCATCTTCCCTCACGTTGTCCGGCTGCAGGTACCGCGACTCATCGCGCTGGATTCGGTGGATCAAGTCCTGAAAGTACGATCCTTCCTGGTAACGCAAATTGGAGATCCGCATCAGGTCCAGCATCTGACCCGGTATAGTCATGTCATTCGGGACAAAATTGGCAGGGTCGTCGGTGAAGGTGTCAGCCGCGGGCAGGGCGACGGGAACTTTTACGGAGTCTGTTTGCGGGAGCGCCGCCGGGGGAATGAACAAACAGCAAAGTACGGCAAGGACAGGTATGGGCGCAAGATTCTTCATTGAGAGTAAAAATTACTTTACTTCCGGATTTCGCGCAGCCGGGGTCGACCGGCCGGCGAGCATCAACCGCTTCGCCTCAGGCAGTAAATCGAGGGCCTTCATGACCTGGGTGTCCCCTTGAACAGCCACCTTGTAGCCCTCCTGCAGGCCAAAAGAGGAGGTATATACCTCCTGCTTGATACGTCGCTTTATAAAATCGACGTTTGCCTGGATATCCTCATCGGCGAACTCAATGTTTTTGTTGCGCAGAAATTGTTTAAAGTCCTCGAGAATCGAGTCTGTGATCTCCAACCGCGAGGCAGACTTGATATCCTTCGCCGGGGGAGCGCCGACCTCTTCGTTGCGCGGCACCTGGAAATTGCTGGCAGAAGGGACCTGCCCGGAACTCAGGCGGCGCGCGTACTCAAAGAAGATGTCCCTCGTCGAAAGGATCGCCTCGAAACGGTTGAGCTCCCGCATTGGAACCTCGGCGTCCGGCGTAATGCCTCCCCCGCCCAGAACCTTTCGGCCGCTGTCGGTAAATCTGGTCTCACGATTTTTGCCGTTCGCTGAGATCGCGTTATTGAGGTAGTAGTAATCGAAGCTGGAACCCGAGTAATCGCGCTGAATTAGGCGCCCGCTGGGCGTGTAGTACTTCGCCGTAGTCAGCGCCATTCCCGTGTTGTTTTCCAACTGGTAGACCGACTGAACGAGTCCCTTGCCAAAGCTGGTTTCGCCCACGATCAAGGCGCGATCGTGATCCTGCAGGGCGCCCGCGACGATTTCCGAGGCGCTTGCGCTGTGGCGATTAATCAGGACCACAATCGGAACCTGCACCTTCTCCAGACCCGGCGCCTTATAAGGACGCGCGGATCCCTCCGTACGACCCTTCGTGGCGACGATCAGCTTTCCCTTCTCGACAAAAAAGTCCGCCACCTCGATTGCCTGGTTCAGCAGACCCCCCGGATTGTCCCGCAGGTCCAGAATCAAGCCCGAGAGGTTGCCGGCGTCAAGCTCTTTGAGTTTCTGCCCCAGTTCCTCCGCGGTGGATTCAGAAAAGCGGTCGATCTTGATGTAACCGACCCCGGGCTTTACCTCGAACGCATAGGGGACGGTTATGTACGGGATCTCATCTCTTTCCATCCGGAACTGCAGCGGATCGCGGATGCCGGGCCTTTCCACCGTAATGTTTACAATCGTGCCTTTTGGACCTCGGAGATGGCCGACGACCTCGTCCGATGGCCAGTCGTCAATGGGTTCCCCTTCGATTCGCGTGATTACGTCTCCTGCCCGCAGGCCCCGGCGTTCTGCCGGCGAGCCTGTCGCGGGAGGCTCCACAATCACCACACGGCCCCGCTCCCGGATAAGCGACCGAACTCGAATCCCAAGGCCGTAGTATTTGCTGTGCTGCTCTTCCCGAAGACGGCTAAATTCCTTGGGCTCAAAGAAACTGGAATGGGGATCGAGCGCTCGCAGCATCCCTTTGATAGCGCTGTATACGAGTTTGTCCGACCCGACGTCATCGGCATACTTGTCCTGAATGACGTCAAGGGCCTCGGTGAAATTCCTGAGAAATTCGTTTTCTGCTTTTTGGGAAGTCGCGCTTCCGGCAGCGACCCTTCCATCTTTCAGGCCGCTCACCAACGAGGACATCAGGATA
>WNGH01005781.1_pt1 | contig 11772 bp, 11 predicted proteins | sample 5400631 | NCBI WGS metagenome assembly WNGH01 (sample SAMN13153373, study PRJNA577476) | soil metagenome | isolation source: 115 cm soil or saprolite under Garry oak tree replicate 1 | place: USA:California | collected 2016-06-15 | reverse complement strand
CTCCAGGCGCCGAAGCCGCCGGTAATGACGACCATCATCGCCATAAACATGAACAATCCGATCAGCCTTTGGCCGAGTTTCAGGTTTTTCATCTCAATTCCATTGGAAACACGTCTTCTCACTGCCATATGTCGTGACCTTTATTCATATTCAAGAAATGTCGAACCTGTTTCCCGGTAAACCGGCCCCTGAATCTTGCATAATTTTAATAAACTGTCAAATGCAATCTGTCTCATGAAGCGACCCGGCCATTTCCAGACGCGGTCCCGCAGTGGTTTCCGATTCGGAAAGGAGGGATTTTTTGTCCTGGCAAGGAAATCAAGGGATTGCGCGGAGGCGTACGACTGTACGCCGCACAAGCAAGCCTGCAGATTGACGCCGCCAGGGCGAAAAAGAACCCTTTCCGGACGGAAACTGATTAGCGTGCCGCTTCATCGAGGAGATAGTTCAGCAGTTCAACGACCATCTTCACTTCTTGTTTGTTCATGTTCGAGTCAGGTTTACGCAGCATCTTTATGCCATAGGCCTTGGTCGCATGCCGGTCGAAGGGTTGGCCGGTAATGGGGGCTATGCCGGTCGTAATGGCGACGATAGTCCTTTCGAGGGTATGGCATTTGACGCACTTTACCTTCATGATGTCGAAACTGGCCTTCATCGGTGCCGGAAAGCCGGAAGGGTCAAGGGTCATACTATCGCCCCTGCCGACGACCCGCAGGCCGGCAAAACAGGGGGTGACACACATTAACACAAGGGCCAGAATTGCAGCAAAACGTTTCATACAGATCCTCCATTGAAAATACCCGGGGAAGTCCCCGGTTTTAAAAACTGAATGTCGCGCCAAGCACCGCAATCCTGTCGATGGTTAACGGGGCGCTTTCGTATTTATATTCAAGCACGAGCCTGGTGTTCTGCAGCGGCGCATAGGCGACCGTAGGGATGTACCGGCGCGTGATTCCCGCGCCGTCATCCTGATATTCGTAACGGAATGCGCCGATGACCTGCGAATTGAACAGGTATTCCGCTTCGGAGGCCAGGACAAAGGAGTGGAGCGCCGTCCTGACCGGTGCATAGTTGGGGTTGTTGTCCTGTCCCTCTACCCCGCTGAACCTCACCCGCAGCCGCTTGTAAAGAAGGTCCAGGTCAACGCCGCCACGGTAGTAATAGTCAGCGATGGTAGTAGCGGTATTGGCATTGCGCCCGTAATAGCCGTACGCACCGATTGTCGCCGAGAAATAATCCCAGAAGCTGTCACTTTCGAGGTCGAGAGACGGTTCGTTACCGAGGAAATCGGCGCCGCCGAACTTGCACGACAGATGGCCATACCCCTCCTTGGTATTCTGCCCTTTCCTGTTTACCACCCCCGCCGCCGCAAACAGCCGGTTGCCGATGACCGCATTGGCCTCCAGGCCGTCTTCGGGGCCATCGAGCTTGAACTGGGACGCACCGACTGAGTACGCAGCAGGAGCCAGGGCAGAGACCGTAATATTGTCCTTTGACTTCCAGAGGCTCAGTTTCGGCTCGAACCTGCCGGCTTTGATGTTTACGGGCGTATTGAAGAGATGGCGCCAAACCAGGAAGAGCTCAGTGATATCGGGTTGGTTGTTGAGAGGGAGCCCGCCTTTAGATGAATTGCTGTCGTTCTGCGAATACGCGTTATAGGCAATGAAAAAGCCCGCCTTGTCGCGGAATGCTCCGCCGGCGTTAATGACAATGGCGCGGGCTGAGAGGTCGAGCTTGTCGCCGTTGGCCGGGTGCTCGTCATAGTCGAGGTTCAGGGTGGCGGCCATGGAAATCGGCAACAGTTCCGGTATGCCGGCCAGCCAGAGCCCCTCGTTCGCCTTGCCCCGCTGCTCCTGGGGCTGGCCGTTTTTCACCGTTCCGGCCGAGGCCTCGACGTCCTTGCTGAGCTGGGTTTTGCCGGTATAGACATAGCCGTTTTTCCGAAAAGCCTCGCCATATTCATTCAGTTCCGGATAAATGGTATGGCAGGTGGTGCATTCGGTCTTGTGCTGGCGACTGAAAGCGGGAATGGCGCATGCACTGTTCACCCAGACGACAGACAGGAGAACAACCAGAAACTGGACGGAGAACGAATTGAAGCGACTGCACATAAGTTAAGCCCCCTTTATTAATATTATCAAATTATTTTTTATCTATGATTACCACATGTCCGACACTTACAACTTTCCGTGCCATCGTTGCATTCGAACATTCAAATATTACTATCAATTCGTGGTAAGTTTAAAACGCATTTAAAATACTATGTTGAATACATTATGTCAACATGGCAAATATGGATGAGGAAAATATTATTATCGTGAAAAATTTTTATACTTTTTTCACCCGGTAAATGATATAAAAAAACGATAAGGAGGGTCATCAATGATTAAAAATAATTTATCCGCTCTGTTTTTGTTTGCCCTGCCGGCGCTGCTGCTTGCAGGATGCGGCAATAGTCCCGGCGTTCCGGTGTCAACTCTCGAAGCCTCCCAGTCATGCATCGGTTGCCATGCAGCAGCAGTCTCATCGGTAACGGGAGCATCGATAGCCGAGGAATGGCAGGTGTCCACCCACAACACGAAAAACGGTGCCTCATGCGCCGACTGCCACGAGCCGGACCCAAGCCACCCGACAAGTTGCGGCAAATGCCACAACGGCGCTGCTCCCAGCGGCCAGGGTCACGACGTGATTGTCAACGCGGACCAGGCGCAAAAATGCTACAAGTGCCACGGCCTGCAGCATCCTGCCGATATCATGATAGCCAAGGCTCCGCAGCATTTCGGCAACATGACCGCGACTCTGGCCAACGCCAAGTACCGGGCCTCCTTCGTGAGTTCGCTCTATGTTGGCAACTGCCGCAAGTGCCACAATCCCCACGATCCCAGCACCCATATCCCGATCAACAAACAGTGGGCCGCTTCAGGTCACGGTGAGACCCAGGTCAATGCTCGAATCGACTACGACTTCAAGACCAGGGGTACATACCTGCCGGCCGCCACGACCTTCGAAAATTACTGCGTGCGCTGCCACACCACCACCGGTTTTAACCATTTCGTCTCCTCCGGTTTCACCGATCTGCGCCCCTTCGCCGGACCTGGCTATCCGGTGGTCCAGTACCCGACCCTATCAACGGACAAGACCAAGGAAGTTACCGGCTGCGACGCCTGTCACGACGACGGCCAGGGGAATGCTTACAGCTTCAAGCTCCGCACGGTGCCTCAGTTCACGGCCTTCTTCAACATTTCCACCAGCAAGGCACGGGTAAACGTGAAGCTTAACGGTGACGACAGCAAAGTCGTTTTCCCCGATGCAGGTGCGTCCAACATGTGTGTCCCCTGTCATGCGGGGCGCGGCGCCGGCCGGCTGATCAAGATTGAGGCAAATGCCCCGTACTTCCTCAATTTCAGCAGCACCAGCAGTGCCACCAGCGCCCACGACTTCGCCGGTGCGACCGTCCTGTTCAAGATCGGCGGCTACGAATATGCGGGGAGGGATTACACCAATCCGCCAAACTTCGATCACGACGGCATCGGGATGAACAATTTCATGAATACCGGCAGCAACGGTCCCTGCATCGCCTGCCACATGAGCAGCAGCGAATCCCATTCCTTGTTGCCCGTCGAGTTCACGCCGCCAATCACCGGCATTGACCCCACAGCCTCGGTTATCAGCGCCGTCGTAAGCAATGCCTGCGCCGCGTGTCATAACGGCGCCGCCACGCCGGTCGTGACCGTGCAATACCTCCAGGCAAAGCGAACTGGTTTCCAGGCCGCCGTGGCATGCCTGAACGCTTTACTGAACAGGCCCGGCCGGCTCAAAGTAAGCGGCACCTCCAACTGGGAAAGGCTGTACGGCAAGGGGACCGGCCCCGACACGATGGGCGCCTCCTTCAATTATGGTCTACTGAGATGGGAGTGGGGCGCCTACGTTCACAACGACATCTATGTCAAGCGGCTCATCTACGACTCGATGGATTGGCTCTATGACGGCAAACTGGATGTAAAGACCAATACGGGTGGGTATGCCACCGACGTGGAAGCGGCCATCAACTCTCTCGCCACCGCCACCAACCCATGGCGGAGCAACCCAGCCTACACCTATACCAGCGCAGAATTGGCTCAGGTGAAAGCGAACGCCATCCAATACCTGCTGGGAGGCCCCGGCGGCATTCGCCCATAGACAACAAAGCCGTAGAGACGTTGCATGCAACGTCTCTACATCCAAATCAACAGCGGGGCGCGCAGCATGCTGCGCCCCCCGCATCTCTTTTTTGCAATTTATCCCACGGCTGAAAATATCAAATATTCATCCGTCACGTACGTGACGAGGTGAAGCCTGCCTATCATTACCGGGGAAATTCCCCGGCTATCATCATCTGTCGCTAAAAAAACGGCATTTACTCGCGCAAAGGACCCAAAGGGCCTAAAGCGCAAAGGCTCACCTCCAGCGCCATGCGCTATCCCCCCGCCAATCTACGTTTATCGGCCCTCCCTCCCCAAGAAGGCTCATAATCAACAAAAAGAATCATCGAAATTTATTTACGTCGCTTGACAAGGGTCTTTTAGAGGTTATTCTTGGAGCTAATGAAAACATCTTCTTCTTGACAATCGCTTTTTTTAACGATATTTAATATTTAAGTATAGCCTGACCAAGATCAACGTTCCGTAAGGTTGCCCCAAAAACGTTTTTATCCGGCTTGGCGGGAAAAAATTTTTGCAAAGGGGGTGGATAATCGAAAGTTAATTAATTGATGTCTGCTTACAATGCATCGTCCAATTGTGAAACACCAACCAAAGGAGGCCTAATCATGAATTACCTCACCGCGCTGTATGTAAAATTTCTTTGCTCCATCAAAAGCGAAAAAGGACAGACACTTGTAGAGTACGCCCTGCTTCTGGTCCTCATAGCGATCGTCGTCATCGCCATGGTCAGAGGTATCGGCACACAGGCTAACACCACATTCAGCAAAATCAACTCAAGTATGGGAGGCTAACGGTCACAATTTCATACTGCGTACTTCAGCATGTACGGAATACTGGCTGTTCTGGTGGACTTGAATTTATTTTTGTCTCTGTCGTTGTCGCAATCGGCTGAATAGCCAAAAAGGGGGAGCATCTCCACATATCAGAAAAGATGCCATCTATACGGTAATCTATGAATATGTCAGATGCTCCCTTTTTTAAACCAAGTCATTGAATTTGGCAATTAAGGTGTCACACGGCGAACCGCCGGTTAAGCCTTTTGAATAGATTTTCCGCGTGCACCTGACAGCACAAAGGACAAGACATCCCGGATCGATCATATGAAGGGACCTTGAACAAACAAGAACAGAGGCAGGGAACTTTATGATTTTTCCAAAATCATGGCATAACCACACAAAAGGACAGGCAATGGTGGAGTTGGCGTTTGTCCTCTTGATAGTTGTTACATTTGCCTTCGGCATTACGGAATTTGGGCGGGCCATGTATACGAAGAACACTCTCACCAACGCCGCCCGGGCAGGGGCCAGAAAGGCGGTCGTGACAAACGGGCTGACAGACTCCGGTGGCCCAATTTCATTAAGCAGTGAAGTTTCGTTAACTGATTGCACCCCGTTGTCAGGTACTGACGTGGATGGGCCCGTCTATCAAGAAGTCTGCAGCAGCCTCTATTCAGGTATTAATAAAAGCCAGGTTAATGTCACAATTGCAAGTCAAGACAGCACAAATACTACTGATAGTCCTGCCAAACCTGGCGATACGATAACGGTCACGGTTACGTGTAATTTTGCCTCAGTTGTACCCCAACTGTTTGGGCCGGGAGCGATACCCTTCCCGAGCACACTAACAGGCGCAGCTGCGATGCGATATGAATAACGATTTCCATTTATCAAGGACTTACAAGGAGGCGGTATGACAAGGCCCGGCGCGGTAGTGGTTGTGTCGGTAGTTGCGCTCATTTTTGCGGGACTCGCATCATGGGGAGTGTACAACTATCTGCAACAGGAGACGCAAAAATCAAAGGCTACCCAGACGGAAAAAACAGTTGTGGCGGCGGCGGATGTCCCGATCGGCGCCAAGCTCAACGCGACCCAGTTGAAAACCGTGAACTGGCCCAGGGACAGCAGACCACCGGGGAGTCTTGCCGATACCAGCATGGCGGTCGACCGGATTGCCGTTCATCAGATCGCCGCCGGTGAAGCCGTCACCGAACCAAAGCTGTTGCCGAAAGACATAAAAACGGGCGCGGGGATAATGTCCTATATTGTCCCGGCAGGACATCGCGCCATCACCGTGGGAGTAAACGAAGTGGCCGGCGTAGCGGGCTTCCTGTCGCCGAACAACCATGTGGATGTCGTCCTGACGACGCAGATCCCCGGCACGAATCCTCCGGAAAATATCAGCAAGATTGTCCTCCAGGACGTTCCCATCCTTGCGACGGGCCAGATCGCAGCCGAACAGAAGGACGGGAAACCTGTGGTCGTCCCGACGGTCACCCTTGACCTGACCCCCGAAGATGCGGAAAAATTGATCCTGGCGGCCAGCAAAGGCTCTCTGCAGATGCTCTTGAGAAACGTCACCGACACCGCGCCGGCGGGAACCAAAGGCGCCACCATCACCAAGGTGCTCGGCGGAATCGAGCGCCCTGTCGCCGTTGCACGAGTGGTGTCGAAAAAGGCTGCCAAAAAGCAGGCGCGGCCGGCCGTTGTAAAAGCTGTTCAGGCAAAACAACCGCCACCTCCTCCATCTCCCTATTCGGTCGAGGTGATCAAGGGGGCCAGCAAGTCCACGCGGGAGTTTAAACCTGAACAATAATTCATCAAGAAACGAGGTGATACAATGAGAGTGCCGAGAGCAATAAAAGGGATAATTCCCGTATTGATAACGTTTCTCACCTTCTTCTGCGCAGGGATCGCCTGTGCGGGAATTCCGACCCAGGTGACCATCAGCAAGAGCGTCCTGGTAAACCTGAAGAACCCAGCGGAAAGGGTTTCCGTCGCCAACCCGGCAATAGCGGACCTCATCCTCATCACCCCCACCCAGCTCCAGATCAATGGGTTGGCCACCGGCTCGACCTCCCTGATCGTCTGGGAAAAGGGGAACAAAAACCCCAATTTCTTCGACATCAACGTGATCGGCGACCTGAGCCAGCTCGAACCGCAGATAAAGGACCTGGCGCCAAAAGACAACATCAGCGTCGAGTATGCCAAGGACACGATTATTCTCTCGGGCACTGCGGCAAATGATCAGACCGTTGCAAAAGTGGTCCAGGTTAGCAAGGCATACGCCCCCAATGTGCTGAATCATATCCGGGTCGACAATCCGCAGCAGGTCGTCCTCCAGGTCAAGGTCGCCCAGGTCGACAAGACCGCCCTCAAGAAACTCGGCATCAGCGTTTTCCAAAAGGGGAAGACCGCTGAAGGCTTTTACAACGGGATCGGCGTGCCGACCGGGAGCGCTCAAAATAGTTCTTCAGTCACCTCAGGTGGGACCACAGCCTCTACAGCTACAAACGGGACCGGCATTGCAGGAAATATCCCCGGACTCGGCAGTTTCACCCCACTCGACCCCTTTACGGCAGGGGTATCCTACTTCCCAGCCGGCGTAGGTGCGGTGATCCAGGCGCTCACGACCAAGAACCTGGCCAAGATCCTGGCTGAACCGAACCTCCTGGTGAAGAGCGGGCAGAAGGGCGAATTCCTGGCCGGCAGTAAAATTCCGTATAACGTCCTGATAAGCACCGGTGGGGCCGCGACATCGTCAATCGTCTTCGAAACCGTGGGGATCAAGCTCAATTTTGCCCCCATCGTCTTGGAAAACGGCAATATAGCCCTGAATATCGATCCCGCCGAGGTGAGCAGCATATCCGGCACCCTGCAGGTCAACGGCTATCCCGTAATCGACACGCGGACCATCAAGACCTTTGCGGAGCTGAAAGACGGGGAAAGCCTGGTGCTCGCCGGTCTTCTCGACGAAGAGCACATAAAGACCATGTCGAAGGTCCCGCTGCTGGGGGACATCCCGATCCTCGGGGCGCTGTTCCGGTCGACGCAGGACGACCTGAAAGAAAAAGAGCTGGTATTTTTCATTACCCCGAAAATCGTGAAAGCTATGGCCCCGGATATGAAGTACGAGCTCCCGACCGACAAGTCGACCAAGGACCTGGAAAAGGAACTTAAATGGATGCCTTTGGGGAACTGAGAGCTATGGGAAAAAAGATCAACGACAGAGGAATTGCCGTAATTTTTCTTGCTATTAGCCTCATTGCGATGTGCGCCCTTGTTGGGCTGGCGGTTGACATCGGCTACATGTATGTCGCCAAGGGGCAGCTGCAGAATGAAGCCGATGCAGCGGCGCTGGCGGGCGCCGCTAAGTTGATCGATCAAAGCAAATCAGCAAATCAGCCAGCAGTAAGGACTGAAGCGGTAAATTTTGCCGACAAGAACAAGGTCGCAGGAGATTTCCCTACATTAGACCCCAACACCACCAATGATGCTAATGGCGATGTTGTGTTAGGCAACTGGGATCCGGCAAGGCCAGTAGACCAGAGATTTCTACCCGCAGATGGCACTCTTTTCGTGAATGCCGTCAAGGTAGTTGCCAGAAGGACCGGAGAAAGTGGCGCCGGCATCGGTGCGAATACCCAAGTTTCCATTTTCTTTGCCAAGGTGCTTAATTGGCCCTTTATGAGCGCCAAGTCCCAAGCAATCGCCCTGAATCCTCAGCCGCCTTTTATTGCCATCCCGCTCTGCCTGACAACGTGCAACACGACTACACTATTGGACGGAACAACAAAGTTTTTCTTCAATGCAGCAAAAGGCTCCCCTAACGTGACCTGGACCTCTTTTTTACTCGGCTCCTCAAATGCAGGTGACATACAAGATTTTATTACCGGAAAAACGCCGCCGCCAGACCTCTGTAGTCTTATGAAAAATCCGCCCGTTTGCCTCTATACAATCCAGGGTGCCGTGAACCCCGACATGTGTGTACTGATAGAACAGATCAGACAGAACAGCCAGACTTACACCGTTAACGGGCAACAGATCAAGGGCTGGAAGGTGTTCATACCGATATTTGACAGCACATCAAACACTTGCGGCAACGGTAGTCAACCACCTTGTGTTGGAGACCCCGGCGGCCAGCCAGGAGACTCCTACAACTTTGTCCAATTGGCCCTCGCCTACATCGTCGATGCGGCAGCGACGGGCAACTGCTCCAAACTCAATCCGCCGAATACAAAAGGTGACGAAGGCGTTTTCATCGTAGGCGGTGGCCCAGCTGCCGCTGGTGTACCCGGGAGTTCAACAATCCAGTGTCAAACGTGTGATTCGCTAGCGGGAGAGCTTTCCAACTTGGTCAAACTCGTAAAATAGAGTTTAGCCCTGTAACTTATACTTTACTAATGAATTTCTGAGGATTTAGTTTCTATGCCTCCATATCTATCGATAGCCATCATCAACAGCAATGACGCCTCCAGGAAGGCCCTCGAAGCGATCCTCAAGCAGTTCGGGGAATCGGTCAAGGTCGTCGGAAGCGTGGCGGACTTCGTCGAAGGTATCCGGCTCATCCAGACCGCCAACCCCATGGTGGTCATCCTCGGGGTCTACAACGCCGCGACCTGCACGGAAGAGATAAAGCATATCCTCTCCAAGTTTCCGCAAACTTCCGTCTTCGTCACCTCAGCCGACAAGAGCTCGGACTTGATCCTGAGCACGATGCGGGCGGGCGCCGTCGAATATCTCCTGGAACCTGTTGAGGCCACCGACCTCGCCGAAGGCCTCCAGAAAGTGGGCCGGCTGTGGCTGACCAAACCGGCGGAATCCTCCCAGTCGGGAAGGATCATCTCCGTGTACAATCCGATCGGCGGGATGGGGACAACCACCGTGGCGGTCAATCTTGCGGCAACCATCGCCGCCAACGGCGGCAAGGTCGCTCTGGTAGACCTCAACCTCTACAGTGGCGACGTCTCCTCATTTCTGGACGTCAATCCCGCTTACACCTTGAGCAGCGTCACCAGCAACGTTGCCCGGCTTGACGCCAGTTTCCTGATGAGCGTCATGACAAAACACGCTTCCGGAGTGTACGTCCTTACCGAGCCGCTGGAAGTCGATGAGGCACTGGATATCACGCCGGAGCAGATCGTCCGGGTTCTCGCCCTCCTGAAGGGGGTCTTTTCCCACATAGTGATCGACACCGGCGGCAGCATCGCGGGATGTAATCAAACAGTTTTCGAGAGTTCCGACTATATCCTCTTCAATACGGTGCTCAGCCTCCCCTCACTGAAAAACGCAAAACGTTATCTTACCGCCCTGGAAAAGAAAGGGCTGCGCAAGGATAAAGTGAAGCTTGTTGTCAACCGCTATCTGTCGCGGGCCGACATCCAGATCGCGGACGCGGAGAAAGTCCTGGATCACAAGGTGTTCATTACGATACCGAATGAATATAATGATGTCATCGCCTCCATAAACAAAGGAACGCCTATTGTGGGCATGGTTCCACGGTCTCCCGTAAGCAAGGCAATTGTGCGGCTCTATGAACAGTTAAACCAGTGCAGTTGAATGTATTGCTCCGGCGATTAAACATTCAAACCCTGATGTAGGGGCGCAGCACGCTGCGCCCGATTGGGCGGGGCATGCACCGCCCCTACAGTTCAGATGTTTAATCACCGAATCAACAACCTTTTTTTGCAAGGCGACGACAACAACTCAAACGGTAGGAGAACGACAATGGCTATAAAGGACCCCTTCAATTTCATGGAAAAAGTAGGCGCGAGCAAGAATACGGGATATTACCAGGAGTTGAAATCCCGCATTCACCGAAAGCTGATAGAGCGGCTCGATCTTGGCAAGCTCGATCTCTTGGGGAGCGGACAACTTGCCACCGAAATCGGCTACATCATCCAGAGCCTGATCGCCGAGGAAGGCGTGCCGCTGAACCAGCAGGAAATCGAGCGGCTCATCGTGGAGGTGCAGCATGAAACCTTCGGCCTGGGACCCATCGAGCCTCTGCTGGCCGATCCCGATATTTCCGACATTCTGGTCAACAACTGCACGAACGTCTATATCGAGCGTTTTGGCAAGCTTCACAAGACCGACATCGTTTTCAGGGACAATAACCATCTCATGCAGATCATTGAAAGGATTGTTTCCAAGGTCGGGCGAAGAATCGATGAATCCGCGCCCTACGTTGACGCCAGGCTTCCGGATGGGTCGAGGGTCAACGCCATTATCCCCCCTCTTGCCATCGATGGGCCGGTCCTCTCTATCCGCCGCTTCGGGGTCGAACCCCTCAAGGTTGGCGACATGCTCCGTTTCAACACCCTGGACGCGCGGATGGAAAAAATCCTCCAGGGAGCGGTAAAAACCAGGCTCAACATCCTCATATCGGGCGGGACCGGCACCGGAAAGACGACCCTCCTCAATGTATTGTCCGAGTATATCCCGTCCACGGAGCGGATCATAACCATCGAGGATTCCGCCGAACTGCACCTTAAGCAGGAACACGTAGTGCGCCTGGAGACCAGGCCGTCCAACATAGAAGGAAGAGGAGAGGTCACCCAGCGGGACCTGGTAAGAAATGCACTGAGGATGCGGCCTGACAGGATAATCCTGGGCGAGGTAAGGGGTGGCGAAGCGCTCGACATGCTCCAGGCAATGAATACCGGTCACGACGGCTCGCTGTCCACGATCCATTCGAATTCCACGCGGGATGCCATGGCCCGGCTCGAAACGATGGTCTTGATGGCGGGAATGGACCTCCCCGAAAAGGCAATCAGGGAACAGGTTTCCTCTGC
>WNGH01005776.1_pt1 | contig 11776 bp, 16 predicted proteins | sample 5400631 | NCBI WGS metagenome assembly WNGH01 (sample SAMN13153373, study PRJNA577476) | soil metagenome | isolation source: 115 cm soil or saprolite under Garry oak tree replicate 1 | place: USA:California | collected 2016-06-15 | reverse complement strand
GGAATGGAACGGTCTGGGAACAAGGCGCTCTTGCGCAAGCGCGCGGGTGTGTCTAAAGAAGGAAAGAGAAATTCAAGAGCTTAAGAAAGATGCAAAAAAACTCTTGACAACGGCCGGCCTCGTTAGAGATTGCCCGTTATACGCCCACAATCCAGAAGCGGTTCCCAGAGCCGGCTTCTGGCCCCGAATCGTTCTCTGAATGGCACAATCGTAGCGCTGGCACTGCGTTTGCATGTTGCGCATACAACACGCATATGTTGTAATAGCAACATGGAGGTACCCATGAGCGAAATCCTGGAAGCGCTCTTCCATAGGCGGGCGGTGAAGGCCTTTGAGCCGGTCGAAATCCCACAAGTACTGCGTGAACAAATCCTCGATGCAGCCCGCCATGCTCCCTCCAGCTTCAATATGCAACCGTACCGGTTCTTTTGGGTGGAATCGCCGCCGAGAAAGGCGGCCGCGGCGAAACTCTGCCTTGGACAGATGCCTGCGGCAACGGCGTCGGCGCTGGTGGTTGCGGTGGCCGACATCGGGTCGCTGGCAGCGACCTCGCAAGCCCAATTGCAGTGGATGCGTAGAAGCGGCTTCAGCCACGCCAAAGTCCGAGAGTACGAGCGGACGGCGAAGATCGGCCGGATCCTGTTCATGCCAGGACCGTTCGGCATTTTTGGCGCGGTCAAGTGGGCGATTTTTCGACTGGTGAATTTGTGGAAGACGATCGGGATGCCACCAGTGTTTCGACAGGACTTGTTAAAGTGGGCGATGAAGAGTACATCGTTGGCCTGTGAGAATCTGATGATCGCCGCCGAAGCGCTGGGACTCAACACGTGCCCCATGGAAGGATTTGATGGCCGCAGACTCTCCAGATTTCTCGGACTGTCAACCCGGTATCATGAAATTGTGATGGTGATTGCGATCGGGAAGAAATCGCCAGCTTATGCGGAACCGCCTCAGTGGCGGCGACCTCTCGATGCTACGGTAACCGTCCTATGACCATCGTTCCAAAGAAGGATATTCCTCAAGACATCTTAAGGGACTCAGTACTTGCCCATGTTTCTGCAGCCTATTTTTCCGTCGGCAAGAGACTTGAACGAAAAACTCGGTGCTCTGCGACTCGTGGCTTCATCCTATCCACACTCCGGGGCGGTGCCGTGCTCAATCAGAATCAAATCGCCACACTTCTCGGTATCGACCGAACTGTCGTGCACCGAGCCATCAAGTCAATGGTTCAGGAAGGGCTTGTGTCGGAGAGAAAAGCAAAATCGGGCAGAGCAATTCACGTTAGGCTGACGCCAAAAGGCCACAAATACAGGAAACGCCTGATCAATGCGAGGATAGCCGCTGACGATGAACTCCGAAAAGAACTGACCCGGAAGAACGCACAACGCTTCTTCGACTCTTGAAGTTGATTGCCGAATTAGAGTTCTAAGACTGCGCCGCCGTCCATTCTGGATGGGGTTGTAGCCTACGCGCACTATTCAGAAACGGGCTTCTGGGAAGTCGCGGGAGGTTGGTCGGCAACTCTTACCTAATCGCGTTACATCAGAGTTGCCCATGATCCGACCGAAATCTTTTGGAATTGCACGTGGCTACCTGCTACCTACTCAGCTTCTTTGTAACCTACGGAGTGGAACCAGTAGCGGTCTGCGTGAGCTGTGACAAAGCACGCAGACGGACTCGGTGGCCGTAACTGAAAGCCCAGATCATGGTGACGATCGTCAGGGTGCCGATCATAAGAGGAGAGATAATCAGCACCAGCGCGGCTGACAGCGTGTAGATCAAAACAATCCTGATCAGTAGCTCGCCCAAGAAGACGCATCCCCAAACTGTGGTGATGAGGCGATGGCAAAATCGCACTTCGGACAACCGCCAAGAAGCATTGAATCGGGCCTGCCGTTCCTCGTCCATCCCCGCGAAGAAGTAACGGCCGAAATAAAACATCATTGGCCGCGGCAGGAGTAGGGAGAAAAAACATGCCACACCAAAGGCGCCGGTGAACAAGGACTCGCGTATGAGTAAGAGGCGCGGGCTGCCGCCGAATAGGATGGCCACTGCGTCGGTGGTGATGCCCAACAGGACTACGATCGAAATCGGGTCGACACTCCGATGAATCAATAGCTCAAACGCGCTTTTGCCAAGTGGGAAGGTGGCGGCAATCACGAGAGCAGTGAACTCAGAAGCGGAATAGTAGTGCTTGGACAGCTTATAGAATACGACGGGAACCACCGCGTTCAGGACAACACCCCAAATAATGCCGGCGAGGGGTGGCCGAGCTCTCTGAGTCACAGTTTGGACATTGTGCATACGTTTGACCTTTCGCTGATTATAACGGCATTGTTTCCGTCCAGCGCCGTGGGCGGCCCTGGAATTTTTCGTGCGATCTTCGCACTTTCGGCAACTTAAGATTACGCACTGAGGCCGGAGCCTTAAGTGAGTTGGCCAACTCATGAGTGGTCGGCAACCCTTACCTTACGGGATTATGGAAGGGTTGTCCGTAATACACTTGGAATCAGCCCAAAGAAACGCAATGTATTCGCATTCCATTTCTATGCAAGTTTGAAAGATCATGATGACCTCCTCCATGCTTCCGCGAGTACTGGGCGAAATATAAAGACCGGTCCTACTCCGCCGCTTGGTTCATTTTGGAGCTGAGGCGCGCCTGGGATCCATTCGATCCGGCTCATTCTGGACTCGACGAGATCCGCAGCGAAATCGCTCATATGCCTTCGCCCGATCGGCAATGGACGGTTTGTGTCTTGGGACGCTTTCCAATCCGAACCGAATTACCTATCCCTATTCCGAAGACGATTTGCTCCTCGCAAGCGCCGACTTGGGCCACGATAGGCTCATTCAGTTGACCGAGGGTCAAATTCAGTCCACTGATCCAGCCTTTGCCGCGCCGAAAGATTCTAGTTCTTACCATCCGTATTGGGAGCGGTTGCAGGCCATGCAGATCTTCGTACTCTCGCATGCAAAGGTTCTCCTGCGCTCGTCCGACGCAGATGGTCTTCTTCAATTTCGGCACCCCGCCGGAACTGAAGAGAATTTTAAAGAATTGAGCTACGGCGAGTGGTGGCCGATTGCTGCGGCCAGTGTTAGACCTGAAAGGTCAACAGAGATCCTGGATAAAGCAGAGAAGTGGTGGCCTGAGTCAGCGAATATCCCTCTCTCGCGCTGGCGAATCCAAGGCCCAACTTCGCTCCCCAGCATTCTTCGCTGGTTTTATCAGCCCCGATGGAAGACATACGGATATGGGCCGCAGGAAGCATTGGCATTGGCGATGGAGCACGCACGCCCAAATCGCTCGTACCAGCCGCTGGTTAAGTCAATCCTCACCAGCGACCGCCGATTGAGTATTGATGGTGCAGCCATATATCGGTTTGCGAGCCTTGCACACGATTGGAAAGCGGATTTCGACTCCCTATTTGCGGATTGGATTTACGCTCAGCCCCCTGATCCTCATCCAGAATCTTGGGACCGGCCGCGCAGATTGGTTGTTGAGGTTTCCGGAGTTGCCAAAACATTGGTGCAGGATCAAAGATTTCTAGGCGCAGACGCTCAATTACTATATAGGATCGAGAAGAACCTTGTAGGAAACCTGAATCTAAGTCGTTCTGAATCCGTTCGGCTCGGCCAATTGATCTCAAACATTGACTTACAAAACCCGCAAAAGACGACAGAGTCCGACCGTGGGGAGATTCGGATGCTGCTTCGAAGAGCCGTGATTGATCGTTAATCGCGAGTGGATTGTCGGCAAGCCGGAAGAAATTCGACGAGGACCGCCGACAAAAGCCGCCGGAGTGCCACACGGCATCAACACACCGATGCGCCATACCAGCGATTTAACAGCCATACGCATGGTTTAACAGATCAACAGTGGAAGATCCTTGACCCTAATCCCTGAGCCAAGAAGACGACGTGATGGCAGAGGGTGGCCTTTTGGAAAAGCCGCCGGTCAGTGATGAACGGCATCTTGTGCGTGTTACGAACCGGCGCACCCCGGGGCCGATCTTCCCCGAGCGACACCCCTCTTTTCAGACCTGTCATAGGCATTTTCAGTACTGGATCCATTCTTGGGTGATGACGAGAATCATGGCTGCCCTCCTCACGAACTCACCGCCAGAGATGCTACCGATGTGCAGGAGGCATTCATTGACGCGAGTTTTGCACCCGCTAAAAGGGGGCTTAAGATCGGGAAGACAAAACGCGACAAGGGAACAAAGATCATGGCAGTCGCAGATCGTCGCGGACTGCCGGTTGCTGTTAGCACTCGGCGGGCACCCGCATATTTGATGAGCCTGTAAATGAAATTGCAGGCGGTGAAGGTCTTTCCTCCGCCGGAGGCCATCTGAATCAGTGCGCGGGGCTTTCCTTGACCTAGAGACAACTCAAGATTCTTGATGGCCCTGATTTGGGCTGGACGTAAGCCCTCTTCCGCCAATGGTGGGAGTTGCCTGACGCGGCCCTTAACGCTGGAGCTCGGCTGCGCGAGTTCATCTCTTAGCCATTCCGCCAGTGTCTCTGGCCGATGAAAGGAAAATACGTTGCGGCTGGCGGCGTCGGGTTCCAAAAGATTTGTGAAGCGGGTTTCGATCCCCGTGCTCTGATAGCCGAATGGCAACGGACGTTTGGGAGCAGGCAGAGAGTCAGGAAGCCCCTCGCTATATTTTGCGGTCTGTCCCTCAAACCCGGTGAGAGTGCTGCCCTCTTTTTTCGCTTCTACGACTCCGAGAGCCCGCTCGTCCACGTACAGAAGGTAATCGGCCTCGCCGAAGCCCGGCTTCATAGGAAATTCGCGAATGGCGACACCGCGCCCCGCAGCCAGGTTAACATCCTCGCGGGATTGAACGACCCAACCAGCAGCCGTCAAGAGCTCGTCTATGTTCTTACGCGCGCGGGCTTCGGGGGAGTCGGGCATGGGGCAAGGAGATTATAACTAGTACAACTGGTGACGGATACGGGTCACGCACTATTTTCCTCTGATGAAAGCTCGGATAGATAATAAGCTTCAAGTAATCCACGGCGCCAAGGGCACACAGAACCTACGACCATGGGCAACTGAGAAAAGCTGGCCTTGGGGAATAATGGCTTTGGGCGATCAAAAAGACATAGATCTCCGGGCTGCGATCAATGCCATATCCGACGTTGTGCAGAATAGACCACGTCCTCTCCGGATTTTTGATCAAATTTACATGAAAGCTGGTGACATGGTCCTGCAGAGCGAACTCGTCGCGCGGTGGGCCGATGGCAAAAAGCTGGCGTTCATCGGGGATGGTGATGCCATCAGCGTTTGCGTCGCCTATCTGCATTCGCGTGAGATTCTCGGCTACGGACCATCGGAAATTGCCGTGTTCGATTTTGACGAGAGAATTTGCGGCGCGGTAACTCGGTTCGCAGATAGGGAGCGCCTTACGCAACTCAGGGCGGAACTATATAAATGCCTGGACGCGTTTCCCGGTCCCCTAGATTTTGACTGTTTTTATACCAACCCGCCGTGGGGCGCCAGCAACGAAGGCGAGAGCGTGAAGGTTTTCGTTCAGAGAATGATGCCTCAATTGCATCGATATCATCTGGATGACGCTCCGAACCTTCACTCTTGCAATCTGGTGATCAGGGCGTTGCCCGGCAATCAAGCGCCGGGGCCCAGCGCGGCGATCTCGGATTCCGCTCGATTGGCCCATTTTTATGGCCGGGACAATCCGCCGAAGGTCAGATATATCCGAGAGCGGAAACGTCTGGACTATGGCAGGGCCCACGACGACGAATACTCGTTGGAACTGCTGGAGTAGAAGAGATGTCTATCGTTCTAAAGCCAGGTCAGGGCCTGCTGTACATGAAGGTGGGCACCCACGCGCAAGAATCGCTGGATGCCATTATCGCCCGCAAGACATGGGAAATAGAGCAAGCTGGGTTTGCTTTATGGGGCTATGGCGGCAGTACTTGTCATCCGCAAACGATGGTTCAGCCCTTCGTGCGAAGCTTCGAACAGAAGGGCCAAGTAATTTATCTATGCATGCAACCGATGGAATCCAGCCACTTTGCCGAGCCAATTCGGGCGGAAGAGTACTCAGTCGACGGAGTCGCTTGGCAGCCCATTCCTCGGGCGATCAATGTACTCGGCTCACGATACGCCCTGGCGATTAAGCAACTGAGAAAAGAGGAGTTTGACCTGCCGCTTGCAAAAACCAAGGTGGCTTTGGGCAACAGCATGGGATCAAATGGTGACCGCTACATCGCTGGCAGGGTCGACAAAGCATGTCTAGAAGTCATCGAAGAGATAGACACGCCGGTTGTGGTCGAGCCTAAAGTTCACATAGGTCTTGTGGCCGAGATTGTGAAACCGTATGCCGTATACGTGCGTAATTCGCCGCCTAAGTAGAAAGTACGCGAGTAGCTTCCGTTCGTAGCGCCTCTACATAACTTTGCAAGCCCTCAGTCGTATTTCCGGAGACCACGGCTTCAGCCGTGCAGCTGAAGCAGATTGACAGGCTTTTGTCGATCTCAGGCTCCGAGCAGACGGCGTTGCGTAAACCCAAGTGATCTCCACCGATCACCGCGTCCCAAACCAACTGCTCAAGGCACCGCACCTTGCCACATATGGGCATCAACCTGACATCGACATCAATGAGCTTCTCCATCGCTGTGATTGCTCGTTTATCGCCTGTCAGCAATAACGGCACGAACCTCTGCACGACGATTGCGCATAGCTGGCTCTCACCGTTATCAAGGCTGACTCCGGTTTGCTGTGCGGCCACTTCAAGGTCAGCCGCAAGATTTTGCTCGCTTTCGGTAGGTTCCAATATATGAGTCCTGTCCAGAAATGCGGAAAGAGCAGCGATTGCAATAGCGCTGTCCCTTCGGAGGGCGCTCTTTTTGATTTTGTGGGGTACTACGAATTTTGCTGAACCGAGGACTCCGGTTTCTCCAGCGTTTGCACGAACGGTCGAAATCAATTGCTTTAGCAGCTCATAACACGCTCCCTTAAAGAGAATGTCGTTGTCCACGACAGCCTTCATGGAGCGAGACCTTCTCCCAAGGCCGCTCCCACAAAAGACCTTGCATCATCTGGGATGAGGTCAAAATCAAGATTGTCCAGGGCGACTTTGTTTATTTCGGACCACACTGGTTTAGGCGCTGAATAAATTTGTTTCATGGCTGCGTTTGCAGTCAGCCAATCTCCGGTTGAATAACCGAAGCACAGCGCTAGAGTGCCTGGCTCGATCTTGAGATCGGTGGAGGCATCCAGCGCTGAGCGGGCTAGCTGTCTTGCATTGTACGTTTGCGATGTGGGCAAGATTTTAGGTTCGCGCTCCCCCGTAAGTACTTCGAGTGCAAATGTGTCAGCAGCTAGCTCTTCTGGATCATCCTTCAAGGAAGCTAGCTCTGTTGTTTCAAGATCCACGACGATGGGATCTTTTGAAAGATGACCGAGAGTGATGTGCGCTAGTTCATGTGCTAGGTAAAATGCGATGTGCGGAGGGTACATCGAATCCTTGCCTACCAAAATCGCTGTGCGCTCTCCGATTCGAACCGACATTGCTGACATTCGTTTTTGGGCGCAAGGGAAGATTCGTAGATGAACAACAGGAATGCCAATTGACCAGCATGCGGAAAGCAGGTCTATAAGACGGACATACGGCTGTGCGCGGAGAATTGCATTCCGCAGCTCGACCGCGTTAAAGCGACCGGCGTGGGCCGATTCAGCCGTAGCCGCAAGGAGGAACCTGCCGAGAGCCGTTCCGAAAGAGGTAATTGCCGCGCGCTCCAGCTGTCCCTCGCCCGAGAGGTGTTTGAACCGCGCTTCATCCCGCCAAATAAATCGAGGCTCCTGGTTATCTTCGAGAAGGGAACGTGGATCAAGCCCAAGTTTGCGAGCAATGGAGAAGCGCAATTCTGTCTGAGCCGATGCCGAATCGCTAGCGGCGTCACTCCACCAGTCGGGCCAGGCCGCGCTAATCGCGGCGTCACTTAGGCCGACGTTTTTTAGGCGCTTTTTGAGTTGCCTGGCGTTGTCCAACCCGACCTCGCTTTTCGGTGCTGGCTGTTGGTTGCAGCCCTGCCAGTGCACCGATTATCTTAGCAATACTGGCAGCGTGAGCCTCTGAGCCGTCCCAAATCCTGTTGAACGCCGTCATCACGCGTTTTGCGCCGCCCTCCTTCGAGACCCGATCGGCAGGTTCCTTCTCCTCAACGTAGAGAGCTAGGCGGTGGCGCGCCTTACTGTGCCGGTCCGTTATTCCTTCAAGCGCGCGAGAGACTGTTGATTGGTGTACCCCTGCTTTTGCCGCGAGTTGAGCCTGACTCCACCCGTTCTTTCGCATACACTCACGGATTCTGTCGGCTTCTGATTGCATTGTACTGCATAATACTGCATACTCCTGCATCGAGGCGCAGCTCTAGACTGGAAGGACACCAAATAGTGACGCTCCCAGCCTGCTTTTGTTGGACACGTTTCGGCACCGAGGCGGGACAGTCCATCGATCAAATTTTTGAGCGGAAGGAGCAGGAACGAGCCGCAAATGGTGGCCTCTTTTTTTGGGGGATCGGAAACGCACTTGGTCCCTCAATTCGAGAGTTGCTTCGCCGCACGACAAGTCCAGAAGTGCTGTTTAGCCCGATAAAATCCTTACCACGTTCGGTTGATTCACAGCCCGCGGTCGTGGTCGCGTGGACTGCGGCAGAGACTTTCTTGGGAGAGCCGTTCGAACTTCCCGTGCATTCACTCGTTACTAGCCGCTATGATCCGAGTGCCCCTCGGGAGTCAAGCTATGCTTTAGTTTGCTTCAGCCCACGGTCTCTCAACGAGGCTCGATGCGACGAGCAGATAGCATTCGCAGGATTACGTAATCTGAGAACGGGGCGTCCCATCGGTTCTTCGCAGGTCAGTGCGATTGTCCAGAGCGTCGAATCCATTCATGCCCAAACCCCGCGATATGAGGTCTGGATTCGGGCAAAGCTTGTCGAGCCTTATTTCCTTCGACTTCGAAATCCGTTACCTCTATCAAGCAAAGATCAAAGAGCGGATTGGGAAAGAACAGTTCGGGAAGTGTGGTCACAACGACTGACTGGATTCACGCGACAGGCGCCCACAACGGCCAGGCGCCTATTCTCGTGACCGTTTAACACCAACGCTACGGCCAAATTTTGGCGTCGGTGCTACGCGGCATCCGATAGGATCACAATCACGCCTGCATTCTGTGACGCATGCGCCAGACAATCCGGAGATCGCGGGGACCGCCTGGCATTTCCCTGGATCGAACCAGACCTCTACCGTGTCGAATCTCAAAAGGAGGCTTCTCGCGACCTCCACAAAGCACTCACCTCCGCTCTTTCTGGCACGGATCGCGCCGTCTGCCACGTGGCGCCGCAAGGTGCAGGAGCTCACTCCCGGCATCTTGGCCGCCTCATCCACGCTCACCGCACGGGGACGAATCCCTTTGCGATTTTCTTCCCGCCTTAGGCAGCGGAATCTCGGCACTCACCGGGCCGAGCTTGCGACAGGTTTTGCATTTCGGCTCTAACTCTCCGCACAACTCAGCCAAAATCGAATCCACGAATCCTTCAAGCGTGACCGGCCTCCTGGCCACGAGCAACTGCACTTGAATATCGAACATGCATCACCTCCATGGCGGATGTTTGCATGATCCGCAGAAAACAGCTTCGCAGGCCCTGCCAAAAAGCAGCTCTGGATTCGGGCTCCTTTCTGGTAGTGCATGGGCCTACACAGGCCCACACGCACAGGAATCTCTGATCTGGCTAGGAGTAAATAAGGAGTAAGTGCCCCGGCAATTTCGAATGGATACACGTCAAATGAAGAAAAGCCGCGTCAATACTGACGAAATGAGTGGTAGGCTCGTGGGGACTCGAACCCCAGACCTCCACCGTGTCAAGGTGGCGCTCTAACCAACTGAGCTACGAGCCTACAGTTCGAATAGTTTAACACTGGAGCGGAGAAATCGCTTGTGGCTATCTGCCACGTACATCAACATGACAGAAGTACAGGTCGTCGTCATTGCGAAGAGGAGCGATTATGATTTCATTCCGAACCGGAATTGTCCTGCTCGCGGCGCTGTTCCTAATGCACGGCTTGAGTGCGCCAACGAATGCAGATGAAAAGAGCGCCAGCACCTTTAAAGCGAAGTGCGCGGTTTGCCATGGCGCGAGCGGCAAGGGAGACTCGCCCGCGGGGAAAAGCATGGGCGTCGTGAGCTTCAGCGATGCAGCGGTGGCCGGCAAGTCCGACGCCGACTTGCGGGCGGTGATCGAAAAAGGAAAAAACAAAATGCCGGCTTATGGAAAGAGTCTGAAGCCCGAGGAAATTCAGGGGCTCGTGGCGTACATCCGGAGCTTGAAGTAATTGGCAATGCCGGCAATCTTGAATCGTTCGATTGAACGGCGGCACGATGACTGAAATAAAAATCGCCGCCGAATTGAAAGCGAAGTGCCCGAAAGCAGCTCTCGGTTGCGTGGAAGCGGAAGTGAAGACGGGTGCAACGCCGGCGGAGTTGGATGAAGAACTTCGCGCATGTGAAGAGCGCATCGGCAAACTTCCTGAACCTCGCTCGGTGCTGGAAAGTTCGGCGGTTGTGTCAACACGGACCGGATATAAAGCGCTTGGGAAAGACCCCGCGCGATACCGCGGTTCGGCGGAAGCCCTGCTTCGCCGGTTGATCGCGGCCAAAGGACTTCCGCGAATTAATAACGTGGTTGACGTCATCAATCTAGCGTCAGTCGAAAGCCGGCTGCCCATCGGACTTTACGATCTGGCTCACATTGAGGGCGCGGTAGAATTCCGCGCGGGCCGCACAGGTGAAACATACAAAGGAATTGGAAAGTACGATTTGAACCTCGAAAGCCTGCCGTTATTTGCTGATGCCAAAGGACCGCACGGAAGCGCGACAAGTGATTCCGAACGGACGATGGTCACCGAGGCGACAACGTGTGTCCTGGCGATCATCGTGTCGTTTGGCGGAGCGTCAGCGCTCGATACTCCGGTCAAACGCTTGACAGAACTGCTGACGCTTTACGCTGACGCACGCAAGATCGATTGCAAGATCGTCGGCTGACGCGGGATTGATCCCCGCCAATTTTTCATAACCGCTGATTCTGATTCTAAATATGATTAAAGTCATTTGTTTTGATGCGGATCTGTAACTGCTCATTCCAAAAGAGTTGAGCGGCTAGGAAGACACAGGCGCCGGGATTTCCTGCGTGGCAGCCTGCACGCGAGACCGAGTGAAAAAGCCGCGGGAGGCAAGGAGTTCGGCGTTGAGAAGGGCCGCGCCGGCTGCTCCGCGCACCAGGTTGTGCGACAGCAAAGTCAGTTTTACGTCGAGCAAGGGACATGCGCGGACGCGGCCGACAACGGCTGCCATGCCATTTCCGGCATCCACATCGCGCCGCGGCTGCGGACGATTTTCCTCGTCAAGCACGATCACGGGATTTTTTACCGCCGTAGGAAGAGCGGCGAGTTCGTCGTTCACCGTGAAGTTACGCAGCGCCTCGCGAACTTCGCCTAGCGTGGCAATTTTTTTCAAGCTTAGCGAAAGACATTCGAGGTGTCCGTTTTCGACCGGAACGCGATTGCAATGAGCGCTGATGCCGAGGCCGGCTTCAACGAAACGCGAACCATCCCACCTGCCAAGCAGCTTCTGCGGCTCTTCTTCCATCTTTTCTTCTTCGCCGCCGATGAACGGGACCACATTGCCGAGAATGTCGAGCGACGCGACTCCCGGATAACCAGCACCGGAGACGGCCTGCAGGGTAACGACAAAGA
>WNGH01005774.1_pt1 | contig 11776 bp, 10 predicted proteins | sample 5400631 | NCBI WGS metagenome assembly WNGH01 (sample SAMN13153373, study PRJNA577476) | soil metagenome | isolation source: 115 cm soil or saprolite under Garry oak tree replicate 1 | place: USA:California | collected 2016-06-15 | reverse complement strand
TCACTGCAGCGGCGTAGTTGCCACTCTTGAACTGGTCGAGCGCTGCGTCGTACGCGCGTTGCTCGGTGACCACGCTGGCCGCAGCAGCCAGCGGACCCTGGGACGTTCCCGCCGGCGCTGCCGCGCCCGCGCTCGCTGGCGGCAGGCCCTCGGCAGCGGGCGGCGCGTTGGCCGCCGGCGCACCGGCGCCCGATCCAGTTTCGAGCTTACGCAGGCGCGAGTCGAGGTCGAGATACAGATCGCGCTGGCGTTTCTGCGCCTGCTCCAGCTCGTAGGAGAGCACCTCGTACTGGCCGCGGAGCTTGGCGATGTCGGCCTTGATCTGCTCGACATCGCGTAACAGGTCGAGCAAACCCTGGCCCTTGACCGTATCCTCGACCGCGCCGAGGCGCTGGCTCACCGTGGTTTCGAGCTGGTCGATGCGGGCGCGGAGCGACTCGATCCGCCGGCGCGCCTCTTCGTCGTCGAACAACGCGGCGCGCGCCGGCGCGCTCGCCAGTTGCGCACAGACGATGAGCGCCAGGAAAACGGTGGCGACCGCGGCGCGCACGCGGCCATGCTGCATACGGCGACCTCGGCCTCGGCCTCCTTGTTCCGTCACTGCAGGTTCACTCGCATCGTGTCGGCCTCAAGGCGCGACTCGCCACGGGCTCGCTTCGGCTACTCGCCCGCGTACACGAAGTCGTCGCGCCGGTTCTCGGCCCAGGCGCCCTCATCGTGCCCCTGGTTCCGTGGCTTTTCCTTGCCGAAGCTCACGGTTTCGATCTGCGACTCGGTCGCGCCCGAAAGCTGCATCATCCGTTTCACGGCGTCGGCGCGGCGTTGGCCGAGCGCGATGTTGTATTCGCGGCTGCCCCGCTCGTCACAGTTGCCTTGAATGGTCATCCGTGCCGGACGATTCGTCTGCAGATACTTCCCATGCGCGTCCACCAGCGGCTTGTAGTCGTCCTTGACCGCGTAGCTGTCGAACTCGAAATACACGCTGCGCTTGGACAGGATGCTGCGCGGATCGCGCAGCGCGTTGGCGCCCGACGTGGTCCCAGAAACGCCGCTGCCGGTCGTGCCCGCGGTTGCGGCACCCGTGCCGCCGGTCCCCGGTGTCACTGTGCGCTCTTCGACGGCCACCTTTTCCGGGCTCGGGTTGGTGGCGCAGCCGGCGAGGAACGCGGTCAAGACGACGCCTGCCCAAAGCGCGTGCCTTAAATCAGTTGGATTGAGCTTGCTCATATCGATCTCCTGTTCTTGTTGCCTGCTGGTTGCTACTTGGGCAGCGGGCCCCATGCGGGCTCGCGCACATCGCTCGCCGACGCAGTGAGCCGCTGCTTGACGCGCCCGTCGCTGGAGACCGCGGCCAATATACCACGCCCTCCATTCTCCGACGCGTACAGGATCAGCTTGCCGTTGGGCGCGATCGACGGCGATTCGTCGAGCGTCCCTTGCGTCAGCACCTGCACCTGGCGCGTCGCGAAATCCTCGATCGCCACGTTGAAGCGGCCGCCGTCGCGGCGCACGAATACGAATCCCCTGCCGTCGGGCAAATGCCGCGGCGAAACGTTGTAGCTGCCGTCGAACGTCATCCGCTCTACCGCGCCCGTACCGAGCGTCAACCGGTAGATCTGCGGGGTGCCGCCACGGTCGGACGTGAACAGGATCGACTTGCCGTCGGGCGAGAAGTTCGCCTCGGTGTCGATGCCGGGCGAGCTCATCAGTCGCTGCACGCCCGTACCGTCGGCGTTGATCATGAACAGTTGCGATCCGCCCTCACGCGAGAGCGTGACGGCGAGCCGGCTGCTGTCCGGCGCCCAGGCCGGAGCGCTGTTGCTGCCGCGAAAGTTCGCGAGCACCTGGCGGCGTCCGGTCGTGAGCGATTGCACGTAAACGATGGGTTTTTTGTTTTCCAGCGAGACGTAGGCGATGCGCGTGCCGTCGGGCGACCACTGAGGCGAGAGCAGCGGCTCGTTCGAGGTGACGACGCTCTGCGCGTTGTAGCCGTCGGCTTCGGCGACGAGCAACTCGAAGCGGGGCCCTTGCTTGGTAATGTAGGCGATACGCGTGCTGAAAACACCGACGTCGCCGGTGAGCTTTTCGTAGATCACGTCGGCGATGCGGTGCGCGGTGGTGCGGAACTGGGCCGGTGTAACGACGTAGGAAACGGCGGCGAGCTGCGCCCGTTTCACCGCGTCGACAAGAAAGAAGCGGACCTCGACCCGGCCGTCGGATTGCGGTGTCACGCTGCCGCCCACGACGGCATCGGCGCCGCGGGCGGTCCAGTCGCCGAAGCGTACATCCTCCGCGCGCGCAGGTGGCGGGTTGACGCCGGCAGGGTCGATCAGCTTGAACAATCCGCTGCGCGCCAAGTCGTTGCCGACAATCTCGGTCAACGGATACGGGTAATTGCGTTCACCGGCAAACGGCACGATCCCGATCGGGATGGTCGTGCCGCCGCCGCCGATGATCTCGATCGTGAGTTGGGCGCGGGCGCCGCTGGCAAGACCCAGGGCAACGGCCAGCGCGCCTGCGAGCAGCAGCAGGAATCGAACCCGGCGGAGAAGCGGTCGCATCATTGTTGAACGCTTGGAATTATAACGAACGAGCGCTTCGAACCGGGTCAGGGAAACTGTTCAGAGGTTCCTTAGCGCGTCTTGATCGTACTGTCCAGTCCGAGCGCCGCGCGCAAGCGATCGGCCGTCCGTCTTGCCTCATCCAGTGTCGGATAGGGTCCTACGCTCACCCGGTACAGTCCGCCCTGTTCGTGCACGTTCGCTTCGACGCCGAGGGGCGCGATTTGGTTCGCGACGTGCTCGACGAACGCCCGCGCGTTGACGTAGTTCGCGAACGCACCCAGCTGCACGACATAGCCGCCAGCCTCCTGCCCCACCGGTATCGGCGTCGCCACCGCCTGCTCGCTCGCGGCCACCGTCTGCAGCGGCGGAACGGGCGTGGGCGGTGCGCCGCTCGCAAACACGCTCTCAACCTCGACCTCGCCGCTGCCGTTTTGCGCGATGCCGATGCGGTGCGCCGCCGCGTACGACAGGTCGATGATGCGCCCCGGATGAAATGGCCCGCGATCATTGACCCGGACGACGACGCTGCGACCGTTGGCGAGATTGGTGACGCGCGCGTACGACGGCAGCGGCAGCGTCGGGTGCGCGGCGCTCATCGCGTACATGTCGTAAGGCTCGCCCGTCGAGGTCTTCTGGTTGTGGAACTTGCGCCCGTACCACGACGCGAGCCCGCGCTCCTTGTACGGCCTGAGGCTGGTCGCCGGTAGATAGTCGCGGCCGAACACCGAGTACGGGCGGTTGGCGAAACGGCTGAGCGGCTCGAGCTTCGGCACCGCGTCGGCAAGGCCGTCGAGGTTCGCGGGCGGATTCTCGCCGGGACCGTCGTCCTTGTAGTAGCCCCCGGGCCGAGCCGGCGGCACAGACGCGGCGGGAGGTTGAGAGATTGCGGGCGCCGGTGTCGGCGATTCGATTTTCGGCGCCGAGGTGCACGCGACGAGCAGCAGTGCGGTGAGCGGGATGAGCCGCGCGGCGAAAGGCGCGCGTCTCACGTCTTGATGAGCTTACGGTTGGCCTGCACATTCATCAGGATTCCTAAGCCCACGAAGAGGCTCACCAGCGCGGTCCCGCCGTAGGAAACCAGCGGTAGCGGTACGCCAACGATCGGCAGCAGCCCGCTCACCATCGCCATGTTGACGAACGCATACGCAAAGAACATGAGGGTGATCGATCCAGCCAGAAGCCGCGTGAAAAGCGTCGAAGCGTTGGCGGTGATCACCAGCGCGCGGCCGATCAGAAGCAGGTATAGCACGAGAAGCACCACCGCGCCGATCAGCCCGAACTCCTCGCCGAACACCGCGAAAATGAAGTCGGTATGCCGCTCGGGCAGGAAGTCCAGATGCGTCTGCGTGCCGTTCAACCAGCCCTTGCCGATGACTCCACCGGAACCCAACGCGATCGACGCCTGCGTGCTGTGATAGCCGGTGCCCAGCGGGTCACGAGCCGGATCGATGAAGGTGAGAATGCGCTCCTGCTGGTAGTCGTGCAGATGCGGCCAGATGAGCGGGGCAGCAGCCGCGGCCAGAACGGCGAGTCCCGCCATGACCTTCCAGGACAAGCCTGCCAGGTAGAGCACGAAGATACCCGACGCGCCGATCATGAGCGCGGTGCCGAGGTCCGGCTGCCGCTTGATCAGCCAGACCGGCAGCACGATGAGCACTGCGGCGACGACGAAGTCGACGAAGCGCACGCGTCCTTCGTGCTTCTGGAAATACCAGGCGAGCATCAGCGGCAGTGCGATCTTCATCAGCTCGGAGGGCTGGAAGCGACCGATGCCGAGATTGAGCCAGCGCCGCGAGCCGTTGACCATCGTTCCGCCGAGCGCGACTGCGACCAGCAGCAGCACCGACGCGGCATAGAGCGGAAGCGCGGCGCGGGAGAGTTGCTGCGGCGCGACGTTGGCCACGATCCACATCAGCACCAGCGCGAAGCCGAGCGATAGCGCTTGGCTGGTCACGCGCGCTACGCTCTGGTCCGACGCCGAGAACAGCGTCACCAGCCCGACACCGACGATCGCCAGCGCGGCGGCCATCAGGAAGCTGTCGACGCGACGCGCGAGGAGCTCCCAGAAGCGGCCGAGGAAGGCGAAGAAGTTTTCCATCAGTCGGACTCGTCGTCGCCCGGGCGCGGCGCGTCGGCGGGCGCCGATGTTCCCTTGCCCGGCGTGCGGCCGAGCAGATAGTAATCGAACACCGCGCGCGCGATCGGCGCGGCGGCCGCCGCGCCGAACCCGCCGTTTTCGACCAGCACCGCGACCGCGATGCGCGGCTGGGCCGCCGGCGCATAGGCGAGATACCAGGCGTGATCGCGCAGCCGTTCGTCGACGTGGCCGGCCGAATATTTCTCGCCCTGCTTGATCGAAAACAGCTGCGCCGTGCCGGTCTTGCCCGCGGAGACGTACTGCGTGCCGACGAAGGCGCGCGCGCTGGTGCCTTCCCGCGCCACGCCCACGAGCGCGCTCTTGATCAGCGCCATGTGCTCGGGCTTGACCGCGACGGTGTGGGTCTCCCGCGACGCAACCTCGCGGATCGCCCCGGTCTTGACGTTCTCGATGGCGCGCACCAGATGCGGCCAGAACGCGTGACCGTCGTTGGCGATAGTGGCGATCGCCTCGGCCTGCTGCACCGGCGTGAATGCGTTGTAGCCCTGGCCGATGCCGGCGGAGATCGAATCGCCGAGATACCACTTGCGATGCTCCTCGCGGTAATTCTTGCCCGAGAAGCGCTCGCGCTTCCACGCGCGCGACGGCAACACCCCGGAGAGCTCACCTTCGATGTCGATGCCGGTAGGGGCGCCATAGCCGAACTGCGCCAGAAAATCGTGGGTGACGTCGATGTCGCTCTCGCCGGCCAGCATGTAGTAGTACGTGTCGCAGGAGACGATGATCGACTTCATCATGTCGACGTAGCCGTGCCCGCCGGGCTTGTCGTCGCGGAACCGGTGCGCGCTGCCCGCGAGCTGATAGAAACCGGGATCGAAGATCTGCTGCGTCGGCGAGCGTTTCCCCGAGGTGAGCGCGGAGAGCGCCAGGAAGGGCTTGATCGTCGATCCAGGCGGGTACGCGCCGCGCAGCGGGCGGTTGAGCAGCGGCTTGTCGGGCGAGGTGTTGAGCGCATCCCAGTTGGTCGGATCGATGCCCTCGACAAACAGATTCGGATCGAAGCCCGGCTTGGACACTAACGCCAGCACCTCGCCGTTCGCCGGGTCGATCGCCACCAGCGCGCCGCGGCGATCGCCGAATGTGGCCTCGGCCGCCTGCTGCAGCTTGATGTCGAGCGACAGCCTCAGGTTGTTGCCCGAGATCGGTGGCGTCCGCGAAAGCGTCCGCACGGCGCGACCGCCGGCGTCGACCTCGACCTCCTCGACGCCGGTCGTGCCGTGCAGCTCGCGCTCGTAGGAGAGCTCGAGGCCCACCTTGCCGATGTAGTCGGAGCCCTTGTAGTTGGCTGTCTCGTCCCAGTCGTCGATGCGCTCGACGTCGTGATCGTTGATCCGGCCGATATAGCCGATCACGTGCGAGGCAAGCTCGCCGAACGGGTACTGGCGAAACAGCCGCGCCTTGATCTCCACGCCTGGAAAGCGGTAGCGGTTGACTGCGAAGCGCGCCACTTCCTCGTCGGACAGGCGGGTGCGCAGCGGCAGGCTCTCGAAGTTCTTGGTCTCCTCGAGCAGCCGCTTGAAGCGCTTGCGGTCGCGCGGCTGGATGTCGACGAGCTCTCCGAGCCCATCGATGGTCTCGTCGAGGTTCCCGACGCGCGCCGGGGTCACTTCGAGCGTGTACGCCGAATAGCTCTGTGCCAGCACGATGCCGTTGCGATCGGTGATGACGCCGCGATTGGGCACGATCGGCACGATGGCGATCCGGTTGCTCTCGGCAAGCGTCTGGTAGTGTCGATGCTGGAATATCTGCAGATACACGAACCGGCCGAGGAGACCCGCAAACCCGATCACGATCAGCGCGGCTCCGATCGTCAGCCGGCGGCGGAAGAAGAAGAGCTCGCGCTCCGGATTCCTGAGCTCGGGCGCCCCGAAGGTGGAGCCCGAGCTCCTGCGGTCGACGAAAAGACGGCGGCGCATCGTTTTCGCTACCTTTAGTGCTCTGCCTGAGAACGCCGCGGCCGTTGCGGCCACTGCAGCAATACCGTCACCACCGGCCAGAGGAACGCACCGACCAAGGGCCCGACGGCGTACGTCCACCGCGGCAGCGGTGCGCCTCCGACCACGCGCACGAGCAGTATCAGCCCGGCGCAGAACAGAAGCAGCGCGGCGACCTGCGCCGCCTGCTGCCAGAGCGGGAAGCGCAGCACCCGCCGGCGAAAATACTCGGCGGCATAGGCGAGCACGGCATAGGCCAGCGCGTGCTGGCCGAAAAGGGTAGCGTCGGCAACGTCCATGAGCAGTCCGAGGCACCAGGCGATGCCCACGCCGATCAGCCGCGGCTCACGGATGCACCAGTACAGGAGCGCCAGCGCGAGAAAATCCGGCTCGAGGGCGAGCGCGATCCCGCTGACCGGCACCATGTTGCCGATGAGGCCGAGGAACAGCGTCAGCATGACGAACCACGGCCGCGCCGGAAGCAGGATTTCCTCGGGTCGCGCGGCAGCGAATGTGGATAGCTGTGCCATCGGGTTCGAGCCCTAGCCGCGCCTCTTGCCACGTCCCCTGCGCGGGGCGTCGGACTCCGAAGGCTCTTCCGGGCGCAGCGGCGCTACTGATGCTTGGCCCAGAACCAGAACGTGCGGGCTTTTCTCGACCCCGGCGAGCGGCCGGCAGGTCACGCGCGCGAACATCTGCCCGGTCTCGCGTTCGACGGACACGATCTGCGCCACCGCCAGGCCTGCGGGATAGGTGCCGTCGATCCCCGAGGTCACCAGGCGGTCGCCGGTCTGGATCTCGGCGTTCGGAGACAGGAAGCGCAGCTCCGGCAGCCGCCCGCTACCCGCACCGTACATCACGCTGCGTACGCCGCTTCTCTCGACCTTCACCGGCACGGCGTGGTCTTTGTCGGTGACGAGCGTGACCTCGGCCATAGACGGGAATACGCGCGTCACCTGGCCGACGACGCCGGTCTCGTCGATGACCGCCTGCCCGGGCTGCACGCCGGCGGACTCACCCTTGTCGACGAAGAGCTTCTGGGTGAACGGATCGCGTCCGGAGTAGAGCACCTCGGCCGCCGTCGCGGCACCGTGAAAGCGCGCCCCGACGCCGAGCAGGGTGCGCAACCGCGCATTCTCCTGCTCGAGCGCGCCGTAACCCTGAAGCGAGGGCGCGTCGGCAAGCAAACGTTCCTTGAGCGCCGTGTTGTCCAGGATCAGCGCCCGCTGCGAGGAGAAATACGTCGCGACGTAGGACACCGCCTCGCCCGGCAGCTGCAGCACGCGCTGCAACGGATAGAGCACGGTCGCAACCGCCTGACGAACGTTCTCGACGTACCGGTAGCGCGTGTCGGCGAACAGCAGGGCCAGCGACAGCAGACCAAAGAACGCCAGTCTGGCGAATGGCGATGGACCGCGATGGAAGAACGGCGGCGGCTCGACCGAGATGTGTCGCATCGATTCGTCGAGCGTCGGATGGGGGCCAGGGTCACGCTGGACGCTCGACGCTGGACGTTAAACCCCGCTTAGTCGGAGGTAAAGATGGTGGAGAGCTTTTCCATGTTCTCGAGCGCCTTGCCGCAGCCGCGCACGACGCAGGTCAGCGGATCGTCCGCGACGATCACCGGCAGGCCGGTCTCCTCCATCAGCAGCCGGTCGACGTCGCGCAACAGCGCACCGCCGCCGGTGAGGACCATGCCGCGCTCGGCAATGTCGGCGCCGAGCTCGGGAGGCGTGCGCTCCAGCGCACTCTTGACCGCGGAGACGATACTGTTCAACGGGTCGGTCAACGCCTCGAGGATCTCGTTCGACGACACGGTAAAGCTGCGCGGGATGCCTTCGGCGAGATTCCGACCCTTGACCTCCATCTCTTTCACCTCGGAGCCGGGAAACGCCGAGCCGATCGTCTTCTTGATCGTCTCGGCCGTGGTTTCGCCGATCAGCATGCCGTAGTTGCGGCGTATGTAGTTGACGATGGCTTCGTCGAACTTGTCGCCGCCCACCCGCACGCTGCCCGAGTACACCATGCCGCCCAGCGAGATCACGCCGACTTCGGTCGTGCCTCCGCCGATGTCGACGACCATCGAGCCAGTCGCCTCCGAGATCGGCAGGTCGGCGCCGATCGCCGCGGCCATCGGCTCCTCGATCAGATAGACCTTCGACGCGCCGGCGCCGAGCGCCGACTCGCGGATGGCGCGGCGCTCGACCTGCGTCGATCCGCAGGGTACGCAGATGATGATGCGGGGGCTGGGCGAAAACAGCTTCGAGTCGAGCACTTTCTTGATGAACTGCTTCAGCATCTGCTCGGTGACGGTGAAGTCGGCGATAACCCCGTCCTTCATCGGCCGGATCGCGGTGATGTTGCCCGGCGTGCGACCGAGCATCTGCTTGGCCGCGAGGCCCACTTCCTGGATCACGCGCTTGCCGTTGGGACCGCCTTCCTGACGGATAGACACGACCGAAGGTTCGTTCAAAACGATACCCTTGCCGCGGACGTAGATCAGGGTATTGGCCGTCCCCAGATCGATGGCGAGATCGCTGGAGAAATAGCCCTTGAAGAATTCGAGCATGGAGACTTTCTTACACGGCGCGAGCAGCCCCGGCGGCTGCCCAGACAATCCGAATATGATAACCTAATATGCTTCCTCTCTACACCGCTTCTCGCGCGAAAAGCCACTAAAGGCCCCGAAAATGGCACTTTCCTCCGAGGACATCCTGCGCATCGCGCACCTGGCTCGCATCGAGATCACCCCGGGCGAAGTGACCGAAGTTCGCAAGAAGCTTGACAGGATCTTCGATCTGATCGGGGAGTTGCGCGCGGTCGATACGACGGGAATCGTCCCGATGTCGCACGCGCAGGACGTGACGGCGCCGCTGCGCGAGGACCGGGTGACCGAGACCGACCATCACGCCGACTACGAGCACCTGGCGCCCGCCGTGGCGCACGACCTTTATCTGGTACCCAAGGTCATCGAATAGAGCGGTGAACAGGTGAATAAGTGAACCGGTGAAGTGCTAGGCAGCGTTACGCCCTCGCGCCACGTTGGCGGCTCCATTCACCTATTCACCCGTTCACTCGTTCACTGCGTTCGTCCCTGTTCACCCATTCACTCGTTCACCGCTTCAGCCCGTGTTGACCGCATCCATCGCCCAACTTTCCGAGGCGCTGCGCACGCGGCGACTCTCGTGCGTCGAGCTCACCCGCGGACTGCTTGACCGGGTCGAGACGCTCGGCGCGCAACTCAACGCGTTCATCACTGTCGACCGTGCCGGCGCGCTCAAGCAAGCCGAGGCCGCCGACGCGCGCCGCGCCGCGGGTAACGGTGGCGCGCTCACTGGCATTCCCATCGCCCACAAGGACGTGCTGATGACCGCGGGCTTGAGGAGCACGTGCGGCTCGCGCATGCTCGAGACGTTTGTCGCGCCCTACAGCGCGTTCGTGGTCGAGAAGCTCGCGCGGGCCGGCATGGTGCTGGTCGGCAAGACGAATATGGACGAGTTCGCGATGGGCTCGTCGAGCGAAACGTCGTATTTCGGCCCAGTCAGGAACCCGTGGAATGCGGCGCTCGTCCCGGGAGGCAGCTCGGGCGGTTCGGCGGCCGCGGTGGCCGCGCGCCTGGTCCCTGCAGCCACCGGCACCGACACCGGAGGATCGATCCGGCAGCCCGCCGCCCTGTCGGGCATTTGCGGCCTCAAGCCGACCTACGGCGTGTGTTCACGCTATGGCCTGGTCGCGTTTGCGTCGAGTCTCGACACGCCCGGTGTGTTTGCCCAGACGGCGGAAGATTGCGCGCTGCTGCTCACCGCGATGGCCGGGCACGATGCTCGCGACTCGACCAGTCTCGATCGGGACGCCGAGGACTACGCTCGCGATCTCTCGCGTCCACTGACCGGCCTTCGCATCGGGCTGCCGAAGGAATATTTCGGCGAAGGCACCGAACCCGGGATCCTTCGCGCCGTCGAAGAGGCGCTGGTCGAGCTCACCAAGCTCGGCGCGACAACGATCGAGGTGAGCCTGCCCAACGTCAAGCTGTCGGTTCCGGTCTATTACGTCATCGCGCCCGCGGAAGCGTCGTCCAACCTGTCGCGTTTCGATGGCGTGCGCTACGGCCACCGCGCCGAACAGTATGCAGACCTCGCCGACATGTACAAAAAAACCCGGGCTGAAGGCTTCGGTGCCGAGGTCAAGCGGCGGATCCTTATCGGTACGTACGTGCTGTCGCATGGCTACTACGATGCGTATTACCTCAAAGCGCAGCAGGTGCGGCGGCTGATCGCCGAGGATTTCCAGCGCGTCTACGAAAACTGCGACGTGATCATCGGCCCGACGTCGCCGACGACCGCCTTTCCGATCGGCGACAAGACCGACGACCCGGTCAAGATGTATCTGAACGATATTTTCACCATTGCCGGCAACCTGACCGGCGCTCCGGGAATTTCGATTCCCTGCGGATTCGACGAGAAGGGCCTGCCCGTCGGCATGCTGATCCAGGGCAATCATTTTCGCGAGGCGCAGATCGTCAACGTCGCCCATCAATACCAGCAGGCGACCGACTGGCACCGGCGGGTGCCGGCAACGTTTGCTTGAACGGCAAAAGACAGAGACAGTGAAAATCCGTCGCTTTTCTACGGGTCTGTGTGTCTCCTTGCGAGAATCGCCCCTATGAAATGGGAAATCGTCATCGGGCTGGAAACGCACACCCAGCTCTCGACCGCATCGAAGATTTTTTCCGGGGCCTCGACCGCCTTTGGTGCGCCGCCGAACAGCCAGGCCTCGGCGGTCGACATCGCGTTGCCGGGCGTGCTGCCGGTGTTGAACCGGGGGGCGGTGGAGCGGGCCATCCGCTTTGGACTCGCCGTGGGCGGAACGATCAACAAGCGGAGCGTGTTCGCACGCAAGAACTACTTCTATCCTGACCTGCCGAAAGGCTACCAGATCAGCCAGTACGAGATTCCCGTCGTGCAAGGCGGAGAGCTCGTGATCGTTTCCCCGTCGCGCGGCGAGATCAAGGTTCGCCTCACCCGCGCGCATCTGGAAGAGGATGCGGGCAAGAGCCTGCATGAGGATTTCCAAGGCATGTCGGGCATCGACCTCAATCGTGCCGGTACGCCGCTGCTGGA
>WNGH01023178.1_pt1 | contig 11777 bp, 13 predicted proteins | sample 5400631 | NCBI WGS metagenome assembly WNGH01 (sample SAMN13153373, study PRJNA577476) | soil metagenome | isolation source: 115 cm soil or saprolite under Garry oak tree replicate 1 | place: USA:California | collected 2016-06-15 | reverse complement strand
CTTGATCTCTTCCTGCCAGGGCTTCTTGTCGAACCAGCGGTACTTGAGCAGCTCCTTGGCCCGGCCGATGTCCTTGTCGTTGAGCTTGATGCCGACGTTGCGCGGGAGCCCGTAGGCGTCGGGATCGGCACTGGAGAGGCCGATGAACTTGGCCTTGGGAATGGCCATCCGCTCGCTCTCGAAGGCGAGGTTGATGGAGCCCTGCTTGACGACCGAGTAGATGTAGTAGCCCCAGGGGTCGTTGTCGACGAGGACGTACACGGGGATCTTGTATTCCTCGTGCAGGCGGCGGGCCAGGCGGCGGACGCCCCGGGGCGGCTGGCCGTTGCCGGTGAGGAGCACGCAGTTGTACCGGCGCCAGAACTTGTCCTCGGAGAGGCGGTTCCACTGGGTGCCCTTCTCGACGAGGAGCACGAAGTCCGCCGTGCAGCGGCGGATTTCGATGTATTCGGGCTCGACGATGGAGGGCACCGAGTAGCCGCCCTTGCCCAGGCGCGCGCAGTCCACCCGGTCGCCGTCGTCGCCGAACACCACCGGTCCCACGATGCTCCCCGCATTCTCCGCGCGCACGTGGAGCTCTTCACGGAGGGCGGCCAGAGTGACTTCGAGATCCTCGATGAGCGGGTCGGATTCGTTCTGGTTGTCGAAGGTGTTCTCGTGCGAGCCCTTCATGGTGTGCTTGGTGCGGTAGTAGATCTCGCGCAGCGAGGTGGTGAGGCCGGCCCGCTGCAGCTCGCTGAGGGCATCGGCCACCAGCACCGTCTGCATGAACTTCTTGGCCATGGCCACGTTGAAGAACGTGCGCGCCTGCTTCCGCCGGCCCATCTCGATGATGCCGCGCTTCTCGTTGAAGTTGATGTTGGCGAGGCTGCGCACGGGAATGGCCAGGGTGGGATCCTTGCTCCGCTCGGCGGCCGTGATCACCGTGTCCGCCACGCTGATGAGCTTCTTCTCGACCGGTCCGGGCTTCTTGGTCGCGGCGTTCGCCATGGCTCCCTCTATCTCTTCTTGCCCTGGGGTGTCTTCGTCCTGCGTTTGGCGGTCTTCGCCTTGGGCCGGGCCGCTTTGCTCTTGGCTTTGGCCACCTTCACCCTCGCTTTGGCCGTCTTGGCCGGGCGGACTGGGCGCGCCCTGCCTTTCCCTCGCCGGGCCGGGGGCTGGTCGGGGTCCGGCCGGGGCTCTTCGGGCGGCGCGGCCTCGACCGGCGCAGGGCCGGGCAGAACCGGCGCTTCCCCTTCGGGCCCGTCGGGAGTAACGATGATCGAATGGGGCAGGCCTTCCGGTCCGCCGTCGTGGCCGAGGATCTCGTCGGTCCGCGTTCCGCCCGTGCGCTTCAAGGCGATCTTCTGGAGCTGGGCCTTGAGCTTCTCCTTGGGCAGCTTGCCGCCCTTGAGCCGGGCGCACGCTTCCACGACTTCTTCGATGTACAGCTCGAAGATGTTGCGCCGGCGGAACTCGGTCTTGGCGCGCTCGCGCCGGCGCAGGAACATACCGAGCCGGCGCCCGCATTCCTGCAGGGCGAGCTTGATATCCTTCCTGATCTCGTCGTAGTCGGCGATCGCTTCCTTGGATTCGCTGGTGAACGGCACCCAGACCGACGCCATGTGCACGAACACCACCATGGGACCGGCGGGGAGGGCGCCCCTGGACTGGGTCACCCCGTAGTTCCGCCAGGCGGTCTCCAGGGCGGCCTTGAAGGTGGCGCAGGCCGACTGCTGGTAGAGGAGCGGCACGCGGTTGGCATAGCGAATGACGCGGGCCAGCTCGTTGTCGTCGTCGGGCTGCTCGCCCTCGGCGAGGGGGACGGCGGGCGCGTCCGGGGTGGCCGCCGCCTGGTCCGGTCCCTTGCCGTAGGCGAGTCCCGCCTCGATGATGAACGGATTGCCGCGGTAGACCGAGGGCGGCCGGGTCACCGCGGTGTAGAACTCGCCTTTGATCTGCTTGTACAGGCCGTGGAGGATGGCCTTCTCCCCGATGGGGGAGATGCAGTTCGACGGCGGCGCCATGATCTTGGTCGCCTGGATGGCCTTGTAGAGCGCCTCGGCGTCGGTGCCGTGGATGTTTCGTGGCCGCGCCTCCGCCGACAGCTTGGCCGTGTGACAGATCTCCTGGGCGACGGCAGGAGAGACGCGGCTGAAGTCGCCCGCGAGGAACCCCGCGAGCGAATGGCTCTTGGTGTCGTGGAGCATTCTGAGGAGAATGCCGAACTCGATGCCATAGGGATGCGGCTTGATCTCGCGAGGCTGCGGGGGCAGCTCCTCGATCGTGCGCGGATACTCCCGGGTGTCACCGTCCGGCGTCTTGTAGACGAGCTTCACGTGCGGATTGGCGATGGCCACCTGCTCGAGGAACTCGTCCACGGAGGCGCGGCCCTTCTGGTAGCGCCCCTCGATCTCCAGGGTCACCTGGGTACCGCGTGGATGCTCCCAGTCGACCTTCTTGCTCTCGAAGATCCGGGGCTCGTTCTTCTTGGTGTCGATCTGGACTTCGAAGTAGTGGGGCCCCCGTGCGCGAGGTGATCTGCACCGGCTTGCCCGTGGTCAGCTGAGCGTACATGCTCGCCGCGGATATGCCGACCCCCTATTGTCCCCGGCTCATGCGCAGACGATGGAACTTCGAGCCGTAGAGGAGCTTGGCGAAGATCGGCGGTATCTGCTGGCGGACGATGCCGGGGCCGTTGTCGGTGACGGTGACGCGGAAGCGCGTGGCCTGGCTGGCCGGCGGCGGCGGCGCCCCGTCGCTCGAGGCAACCTCCAGCGTCACCACGACGTCGGGGAGGATGCCCGCTTCCTCGGCCGCGTCGAGCGCGTTGTCCACCGCTTCCTTCACGCAGGTGAGGAGCGCCTTTCTCGGATTGTCGAAGCCGAGCAGGTGACGATTCTTGGTGAAGAATTCGGACACCGAGATTTCCCGCTGGCGCGAGCCCATCTCGGCGGCGGACACGGTGGCCTTCGGTTCAGCGGTCGGCTTGGCGGCGAGGGCGGTGGCCATCTCCCTCCTTGATACCAAACCCTTCCTCGTGGGCGCTCATATTTCTCGTGGACGGTCGGGAGGACGACGTGGGGCGACTGGTGGCCCGCGGAGGTTGCCCGTGGGAGAATCATCGCGTGTTCAAGGATGAGCGAGACCAGACCCATGCTGGATGATGATCGCCTGCGACGGCTCCGCCAAGACCTCGAGGCAGTCGTGCGGCGGGAGCTCCCGTGGTACGACGGCAACGAGCAGGATCCAGGCCTCGCGCTGCTCGAGCTCCTCGCCTTCGTCGGCGACCGCCTGACCGACTACCAGTTCCGGCTGGCCGACGAAGCCTACCTGCCGACCCGATCGCGCCTCGCCGTGACCGTCGACGCGTTGCCGTGGCGCGAGGTGGCAGCTCTCGAGAGCTCCGGGCCGGGCGATCGCGTCTACGTCGTCAACCGGAGCGACGACGGATCGGCCCGCCTGCGCTTCGGCGACGGGCAGCATGGCCAGCAGCCCAAGGCCGGTGCGCAGGTCGCCGCGACGTATCGCACGGGCGCAGGTGGAAATCTGGCCGCCGTGACCATCCGCTGGCCGGCGGAGCCCCCCCTGGCCCTCGAGGTACACGCGGGCGCGGAGCGCATCAGCTTCGCGCCGCCGCGGCGGTCGTGGCGCGACTGCCTCGCCCGCCTCTTCGGCGGCCCGCGATGAGTGCTCCGCAAAACATCTACGACGACCCAGAGTTCCTCGCCGGCTACTCGCGGCTGGAGCGATTCGGATCGGGGTGGACCCGGGCCGTCGAGCACGCCGACTTTATGCGGCTTCTCCCCGCCCTCGAGGGACAGCGCGTGCTCGATCTCGGCTGCGGCGTGGGTCAGCTCGCCGCCCACCTGGCCGACGCGGGCGCGGCCGAGGTGATCGGGGTGGACATCTCGGAGCGGATGCTCGCTCTCGCCACCGCCGAGCATGCCCATCCGCGGGTGACCTATCTACGTCACGCCATCGAAAGCGTGGCCTTCCCGGCCGATCGGTTCGACCTCGTGGTCAGCTCGCTGGCCTTCCACTACGTGGAGGACTATTCAGGGCTCGTTCGTCGTATCGCGGAGTGGCTGGCGCGGGGCGGCGTCCTCGTCTATTCGACCGAGCACCCGATCTACACGGCGATCAATCCCGCGACGGGGTGGGCTCTCGATGGCGAGGGGAAACGCATGCACTGGGCCCTCGACCGCTATGCCGATGAGGGATGGCGTGCCCAGCATTGGTTTGTCGACGGCGTGCGCAAATACCACCGCACGATCGCCACCCTGATCAACGGGCTGGTGGAGGCCGGCCTCGCCGTGGAGCGCGTGCTCGAGCCCATTCCGGACGAAGAGACGCTCCGGCGGCGCCCCGACTTCGTGGATGAGGATCGCCGACCGACCTTCCTGCTCGTGCGCGCCCGCAAATCGCCCTGAAGGCGCGGGCGGCTCAGGACGTCGGGAGCAGGCCCAATCGACGCGCGGCGGCCAGGATGGCTTGGGCGCGCTCGATGAAGGGAAGATCGATCATCCGGCCGTCCACCAGGAACGCGCCCACGCCACGGGCCGCGGCGCCCCGCGCGGCATCGACCACGCGCGTGGCGGCCGCGATCTCCGCGTCGCTGGGCCGGAACACGGCATTCGCCAGGGGAACCTGGCTGGGGTGAATGCAGGACTTTCCGATATAGCCCAGCCGGCGCGCCGCCTCGGCTTCGCGGGTGAACCCATCGGGATCGTTGACCGCCGCGTACACCGTGTCGCACGCCCAGAGCCCGGCCTCGGCCGCGGCGATCCGCACGGCGAACTGGACACCATGGACCGCCCCGGCATCTTTCCGATCGATGCCGGACGGCTCGAAGAGATCGCCCAGACCGAGCTGCAGCCCGACCACGCGTGGATCAGCCGTCGCGATCTCCGCGGCGAGCCGGAGGCCTCGCGGCGACTCGATGTTCGCGAGAATACCGAGGGGACGCGCGATCCCGCGCTCCGTCTCGTATCTCGCGAGCACGACCGCCGCGGCGCGAACGGCGTCCGCCGATTCGGGCTTGGGCAGATTGATCATGTCCACGCCCGGCCAGGTCACCGCGGCCACGTCGGCCTCGAAGTGAGGTGTCCTCAAGCCGTTCACCCGCACGATGATGACCTTGTCGCGGCGGTCACCGTGCCTCTCCCGCAGGAACGCCAGAAGCGTGCGGCGCGCTTCCACCTTCCGGCTCTCCTGGACCGCGTCTTCGAGATCGAAGGAGAGGGCGTCGGCCTCGCCGCCCAGCGCTTTCGCGAACAGCTCGGGCCGCGAGGCGGGCACGAAGAGCTTGCTCCGCATCAGGAAAGCCATCGCGCTCAGGCCCCGGGCTCTTTCCCCGGCTCACCCACCGCTCCCGCGCGGCACAGTCGTTCGATCTCGTGGTCGGCATAGCCGAGGCCGGCCAGGATCTCCCGCGAATGCTGTCCGAGCGCAGGCGCAGCCACCGGAGGGGGACCAACCCCGACGTCGATGGGACGCGCGAGGGCGCGGTACCGTCCGATGCGTGGGTGCTCGAAGCTCGCGAGGATGCCTTCCGCTTCCACCTGCGGGTGATCGAACATGTCCTCGACGGCGCGGGCGGCGGCGCAGGGGACGCGCTCGCCGAGCCGCCTCTCCCATTCGACGGCGGTGCGAGTGGCGAGGGCGGCACGGATCTTCGGCACGATCTCCCCCGCGTGCGCGGCGCGCTTCTTCACCGTGTCGAAGCGCGGATCGGCGGCCAGCTCGGGCAGGCCGGTGAGCTCGCACAGGGCCTTCCAGAAATGCGGAGTATTGGCGGAGAGGTAGAGGCTGCCTCTCTTCGTCGGATGCAGGCCGGTGATCCCGCCCGAGCGCAAGTCACGGGCGACGTCGCGGCCTTCGCCATCCGCCCAGACGAGACGGGCGGATTGCATGGCGAGCGCGCTGCGGAGCAGTGACACCCTCACCTGACGGCCTTCGCCGGTGCGGTTGCGCTCGAACAAGGCCGAGGACACCGACGCAGATCCCCGTCATGGTCTGCAATACCTGGTCGTACCCGGCCCGGTCCCTGAGGGGGCCCGTCTCGCCGTAGCCCGTGAGCGCGCAGTAGACCAGACGCGGATTGATCGCCTTCATGCGCTCGTAGTCGATGCCCAGTCGGGCGGGCACGGCGGGCCGGAAGTTGTGCACGAGCACGTCCGCGCCTTCGATCAATCGCCGCAACACCGCGAGTCCGCCGGGCTGCTTCAGGTCGAGGACGATTCCGCGCTTGCGGCGATTGACGCCGAGGAAGGCGCGGCTCTCCCGGGCAAGCGTCGACGGATAGTGGCGCAGATTGTCGCCCTCGGGTGGCTCGATCTTGATGACGGCGGCGCCGAGGTCCCCCAGCAAGGTGCAGCCATAGGGTCCGGCGATGTAGCCACTCAGATCGAGCACGGTGACGCCGCTCAACGGGCCATGCGTCCCCGGCGGTGCCGGCTCGGGAGCCGTGGTCTTTTCGCGAGAACCCTGGAGTCCGTGTGGCGTGTCCGTCATCGTTGATCCCCCGGTCGCGCCCAATCATAGCCCGCCGCGCCGAGCCACCGACGCGTATACTAGAGTCCTCTTCGGGGGAGAGAGCCGTGGACGACGCGTCCCCGCTGTCCTCCGGAGTGCGCGCACGCCATTCACGCCGTCACCGCCGAGAAAAGGATACCGCCCATGGCCGTCATGCCCTCGCCCCTGCCCCAGGCCCCGCCCAAGGACGTCCGCTGCGCTGGACGGGTCGAAGTCGACGCGGAGGATCAGATCATCCCCGCGCTAACCGTCAAGACCTGGGTCGCTCATCTCAGGACGCATGGGTGGACGGAGCAGGAGATTGGCCTGGTCTGGCTTCTCCGGGCCCGACAGGGCGTGACGCGGTAAGACGCCCACGCCGCCGCGCGCCCCTGCGCCAAACGGGCTAGAATCGGCCTATGAAGATCCGCATCGGAGTGGGGGCGGCCGGCGCTTCGTCCACACCGGACGCGCTGGCCGAGCTCATGGCGGGGCTGGACGACCTGGGATTCGACTCACTCTGGCTCTCCGAGGTGCTGACCGACCCCGTGATCGATCCCGTGGTCGGCCTCGCGTGGGCGGCGGCCAGCAATCTTCGCGTGAAGCTCGGCACCACCATGCTCTTGCCGGGGCGCAATGTGCTGCGACTCGCCAAGCAACTCGCGAGCCTCGACGTACTGTGCCGCGGCCGGCTCCTCGTCACCCTCGTTCCCGGTCTCACCTATCCGCCGGAGCGGGAAGCGATCGGTGTCGAGCCCAAGCAGCGAGGCGCGTTCATTGACGAAGCGCTGCCGCTATTGCGGCGCTTGTGGTCCGGCGAGACCGTGAGTCACGACGGTCCTGCCGGCAATCTCCGCGAGGTCAAGCTCTCTCCCCTGCCCGTGCAACAACCGCTCGAGATCTGGCTGGGCGGAACGGTACCCGCCGCGCTCGAACGCTGTGGACGATTGTCCGATGGGTGGCTGCCGTCACTGTGCACGCCCGAAGAGGCGGCGGCGGGCCGGGTGGTGATCGAAGAAGCGGCGACCAGGGCGGGACGCTCGATCAGCGGCGAGCACTTCGGCATGAGCATCGGTTATGCTCGTGTGCCCATCGACCCGTCCACCGCGCGCGTGATGGTCGCCCGCCGCCCGCGATCCCTCGAGCTCACGCCGGTGGGATTGCCCGCTCTGCGGCAGCTCATCGAGCGCTTCATTGGTGTCGGCTTCTCCAAGTTCGTCGTGCGCCCCGTGGTCCCCCCGGCCTCGTGGCGCGCCGAGCTCGAAGCCCTCGCGGGCGCGGTGGGTGACCTTCAGACCTGAGTCTCGCCTCTCCGAGCTCTACGGGCCCGGGTCGAAGCACGTGGCGAGAGTTCCCGAAAAGCACACGCATTCGACGGGCTCGCCGCGCGGTCCCGTGAACGTCACGATCTTGCCCGTGCAGTCGGGCCACCGTCGTGACCAGTGGGCAAGCACAGGTATCGTGATCAGCATCGCTATCGCCAGCAAGAACACGATCCCCCAGACCGCCTGCTTCATGACGCCTCCTCCGCGCGCTATATAGCCGACAGACGCGGCTCGGCCGCCTGAGCCGGCACGGCGCTCAGACGGCCGAGCCGGCCGTCGACTTCCCGCACGCTACCGTTACCGCGAGACGCTGCTTGCGGGACCCGCGGCCACCGGGGCGTGGGTGGAAGCGCCACTCGGCGTCATCTCCGCGCGCGGGGCCTGCACGTCCTGGTTCTCGCGCGGGGCCTGCACGTCCTGGTTCTCGCGTGGAGCCTGCACGTCCTGGTTCTCCCGCGGAGCCTGTACGTCCTGGTTCTCCCGCGCCGCCTGCACGTCCTGGTTGTCCAGAAGAGTGAGGCCACTCTGCGCCGAGCTCAAGGCAGGCGTCAGCGATACGGCAATGAGTGCGCTAAAAGCTGCTGCAACGAGCGTTTTCATCTCTCTCCTCCTTGCCTCTTCCTGAGGCGTTTCTGCTCGTTCTCGTTTTCTGCTCACCATTGAGACGCAGCCCACGCGTCGACCGGATGCATAGCCACGAGTTTTCACAGGAATGCAATAGAAGCCTGATCGATTCGATCAGGACGAGATATCGGGACACCCGATAGCAGGCGGTTTTTTACGAGATCCGCGCCGGATCAGTCGGGTTGCGAAACAGGCAGGCGTGCTCTATCGTCGGTCCCTCGCCCGACGCCACGGCGCCGGGTCACACGTGGCGCGAGCCCGGCCGGATTCGCCGCGCGCGCCGCATCAACCGAGCCAAGGAGGCCACGATGAATGGTGCGGAGAGCCTGGTGCGAACGCTGGTGGCGGGCGGGATCAATGTGTGCTTCACCAATCCCGGCACGTCGGAAATGCACTTCGTGGCTGCCCTCGACAAGGTCGACGGCATCCGCTGTGTGCTCGGTCTCTTCGAAGGCGTGGTCACCGGCGCGGCCGATGGCTACTGGCGCATGGCCGACAAGCCGGCGGCCACCCTGCTGCATCTCGGTCCCGGGCTCGGCAACGGGCTGGCCAATCTCCACAATGCGCGCAAGGCCGGCTCGGGCATCGTCAACATCGTCGGCGAGCACGCCACGTACCACATCAAGCACGATGCGCCGCTGACCTCTGATATCGAGGGCATCGCGCGCCCCGTCTCGGCGTGGGTGCGCACCTCGCCGGGCGCTCGCACCGTGGCCGCCGACGGAGCGGCCGCCATCGCCGCCGCGCGCACCGCGCCGGGCCAGATCGCCACGCTCATCCTGCCCGCCGACACCGCGTGGAACGAGGCCGACGGCGTGGCGGCCGTCCCGCCGGTGACCGCGCCCCCGCCGGCGGCCGCGGATGCCATCGAGCGCTGTGCCAAGGTGCTGCGATCCGGCGAGCGGGCCTTGATCATGCTGACGGGTCGGGCCGTGCGTGAGTACGGACTGGCCCTGGCCGGACGCATCGCCACCGCCACCGGCGCGCGCATCATCGCCCAAGGCTCGAACGCGCGCATCCAGCGCGGGGCGGGCCGAGTGCCGATCGAGCGGCTACCCTACCCGGTCGATCAGGCGCTGGCCGTGCTCAAGGACGTTCGTCACCTCGTCCTCGTCGGCGCCAAAGCCCCCGTGGCGTTCTTCGCCTATCCGGACAAGCCCAGCGTGCTGACCCCCGACGGCTGCCAGGTTCACCAGCTCGCCACGATGGCCGAGGACTCGATCGGCGCCCTCGAGGCGCTCGCCGACGCGGTCGGGGCGAAGAAGAACGGCGAGGTCGTCCAGCAGGCCGGGCGTCCCGCGCTGCCCACCGGCGCCTTGACGCCCGACACGCTCGCCGCCACCCTCGGCGCGCTACTGCCCGAAGGCGCCATCGTCTCCGACGAATCGGTCACCACCGGCCGCGGATTTTTCAAACAGACGGCGGGCGCCCCGCCCCACGATTGGATGAACAACATGGGCGGGTCGATCGGCCTCGGCATGCCGCTGGCCACGGGCGCGGCCGTGGCCTGTCCCGACCGCAAGGTGGTCTGTCTCGAGGGCGACGGCAGCGGCATGTACACGGTGCAGGCGCTGTGGACCCAGGCGAGGGAAAGCCTCAACGTGACCACCGTGGTCTTCGCCAACCGGACGTACGCCATCCTGCACCACGAGCTGGCCAATGTCGGCGCGGGTACCCCCGGCCGCAAGGCGGCGGACATGCTCGACATCGGCCGCCCCGATCTCGACTGGGTGGCGCTGGCCCGCGGCATGGGCGTGCCCGCGAGTCGCGCCACCACTGCCGACGAGTTCAACAAGCAGCTCGCCGCCGGCCTCGCCGCCTCCGGGCCTTATCTGATCGAGGCCGTGCTGTAGCGGCACCCCTCCGGGGGCGAGGGTTCTACTGGAGGAACAGCTCGCAGGTGTCGAGCCACGCCTGCGTGGTGAGGGCGAGCGATTCCACATCGACGCGCTCGTCGTTGCCGTGGAAGCGGCCGGACATGGCCTCGGCCGTGAGGGCTCGCGAAAAGAGCCCGAAGCCGTAGGCGACGGCGCCGTGCTCGCGGAAGTAGGGCGCGTCCGTGAACCCGACGATCATGCGCGGCATGAGCTTCGCGCCGGGATAGTGGCCATCCACCACGCGCCCCAGCACGTCCCAGAGCGGCGTCCCCGTAGGCGACGCGGAGGCCTGCTTGGAGAAGAGCTTCTCGACCTGCACCTCTTCTGACAGGTCGCCCAGGGCCTTATCGATGTGGCGGCGCACCTCGTCCTCGTTGTCCCCGGGTATGGTGCGAATGTCCACCTCGATGTCGACGACGTCGGGAATCACGTTGGTCTTCACCCCGGCCCGGCACATGTTGGGCGAAAACGTCGTGTGCGTCGTCGACCAGGCGAACTTGGCCACGCCCGCGGGAAGCCTGGCGATGGCATCGTCGACGCGAGAGGGATCGCGGAGAGCGTCCTTCAGGGCGGGGTCGACGCCGAGCGAGCCCACGAAAGTCTGCCAGAGCTCGTCCACGTACGGGGCGGGGCGATAGTCGGCGAGCCGGCTCACCACATGGGCGGCCTTGACCAGCGCATTGTCCGCGCCATAGGGCATCGAGCCGTGGCCCGGCGTGCCCATGACGCGCAGGCGGCGCCAGGCCACGCCCTTCTCGCCGACGTGCACGGTGACGTTCAGCTCGCCGCCGTGCGAGGACACGAGGCCGCCGTTCTCCGTCAGGACATAGTCGGCGCGGAGCGAATCCCAGCGACGCTTGCACACGTGACCGGCCCCGAGGAGGCCGCCCGCTTCCTCGTCGGCGCAGGCGAGGTAGACGAGGGTACCGCGCGGCCGCCAGCCCCGCGTGGCCAGCGCCTTGAGGGCCACGGCCTGCGAGGCGGTGAGGTTCAGCATGTCCACCGCGCCCCGTCCCCACACCTCGCCCTTCACGAGCTCGCCTCCGAAGGGATCGCGCGTCCACGTCGCGGGCGTCACGGGCACCACGTCGGTATGGCCCATCAGGCAGAGGGTGGGCGCGGTGGGATCGCTCCCCTCGATACGGGCCACGAGGCTCGTGCGCCCGGGCGCCCCGCCCGGCGCATAGACCTCGAGTTCGAGGCCGCTCCCTTCGAGGTAGGTCCGGAGGAGATCGGTGGTGCGCACCTCTTGTCCGGATTCGATGGTGCCGTCGTTCACGCACTGATTGCGGATCATCTCCTGGAGAAGCTCAACGGTCTGAGCGGTCAAGGCGTCGTTCATGGTGGGCCACCATAGCACCGTTTGATGGAGCACGGAAGATCGGCAGCCCTTCGGCTAGAATCACTCTCCATGGCCACGCGAGCACGACCGAAACGTTCGGCGAAGCAGAGTGAC
>WNGH01005773.1_pt1 | contig 11778 bp, 8 predicted proteins | sample 5400631 | NCBI WGS metagenome assembly WNGH01 (sample SAMN13153373, study PRJNA577476) | soil metagenome | isolation source: 115 cm soil or saprolite under Garry oak tree replicate 1 | place: USA:California | collected 2016-06-15 | reverse complement strand
ACAAGTCCAGCAGCCCGCAGTGTGCCTGCGCTTTCTTCACGCCCGGGCGGTAAAAACTCGTAGGTCTTTGTCGCGTGCTCGGCCAGCGTCCAGTCGGCAGGGTCTGCGATAGCCAATAGTGCTCCCAGGATCGCACTGCGCAGATAGCTGCCCGCGTCCCGCTTGATGCCAGCGGCATCATAATAATCATACAACCGCAGCAACACTGGCCGAGCCTCAGAAGTGGCAGCGGCAGTAACGATGTCCAGAGCTGCGGAGACGACCTGGTTCCCACGTTCCTGGTCCAGCAATTCCAGTGCGTAGCGGGCCTGTGTACCGGGCTGATCTGCTAAACCATGAAGTTGTCGTAAGATCGTCAGTTGTTTCGTCTGCTTGTCCATCGACAAAACCTCTTCGTTACTGAAAAGTGTTCTCGCTGCCCCACGGCTTGCTTTGAGCTCCATCACCAGCACTTAACTTACGTTCGCCCGCTCAAGCACCGCATGCCGGGCCTCCTGTTGGTGGGTGCGAATCAGGGCATTCAACGCTCCCAGAACGAGGAGATTCACCGCGAGTGCACCCAGAGCCACCAGTTGTTGTGTGTAGAACAAGAAGACCTGCGTGAGAAATATTGAGACGAGGATGGCCCGCTTGAACCACAAATAGGCCTGAAGCGGTGATCTGCGAAGGAATAGCACTCCGGTCACGATCATTATGCTAGACACGACGGAGGAAGCGAGCAACCCGATCTGGACGACATCCCGAGTTACCTTGCTTGCCACCAATTGCCCCATGTGCACAATCCCGAACACCATCACCACTGTAAAGAGCAGCGCATAGGCGATGAAGCAACTGATGACGATGCCAGCAAAATAGGGAGAGTGCACAAGGCGCACATACAGGTTTCGAGTGGAACGCACAATCCTGTCCAGTACTCCTGGTTTTGATGGTGGCACCACCGGCATCTGTTCGACTGCATCAGCCAGCAAGTGCAGGCGAGCATCATGGGAATCGTATGCACGCAGGAGCCAGAGAACCTCGTTCTTGTCTTCCTGGGGCAAGCCACTGGGAGCATCTTCCGCCAGGATGTGCAAGGCATTGGCCAGGCGCGTTCGCTCTGAGGAAGAAGGATGGTGCTCCAGTTCTCGAAAGCTGAGGAACAAGAGGACGAAGATGATGTAGATCAACGGTATCGCTGGTTGAAAGAAGTAATTATTATCGCTCGTGATGAACTTTCCTAGCTCGTCAATAAAAGTGCCGAAGCCGATGCCGCCCAGGAGGGCAGCGCTAGACTGAATATGCCTGCCGATGAATGCCAGCAACACCACCAGCGCAACCAACATCAGCAGTCCTCCCCAGAGCAGATGCGCGATATGCAGCCCGTGCCCTCCAAGTTGAGGATAGCCGGTGGACGCCAGGAACGTGCGAATCACCAGAATAGAGGTGACGCTGGCGATGAAAAAGGTTTCGAGCAGACGGCTCAGCTTGAGAACTCGGACAAACGGAACTCGTTGTTCCATCGAGATTGCTCCTAACAAGAAGGATATCCTGAGTGTAATGTAGCATATTCAGCCTCTCCCGTCACGTCAGCAAGTTGCCTTTCTCATTGAAGACTCCTTCTTCAGGTGGCGATTGCTGTATTGATCCTCTCGATCTTCGTGTATCTCATTCGACCTGCATAACAAGGACCGCTCCTGGCATGGCTCAAGTACCGTCATGGGATTGCGTCGAAACCCTGTACCTGTATTTCTCATGGTATCAGTGGATGATACGGTACTGGCATGGCTGATATCAATTCTGGCCTGGCGCCAATAACTTTCTTGCAGCACCAACATTTAATAAGAACAACTTTTACCCTACGCCCTTCAGGGGTTGTATACTCTGTCCCCTGTACCTCATAGGTATGGCATCCTTCATGCTTGCATGTAGACATGCTTACTTTGCTTGCTCCTTCTGCTTTCTTCCTGAGTATCCGTTTTACAATCTTTTTTCCAGCCTCCTCTTCTATCCTCTCGGACACAGCACCAGTATTCTAAAAGCGCCTTTACAGGTTACTCACTCATATGGTATACTATAACCATCTAAACTAATTTAGAGAGTTAGTTACGCTGCTGCTCATCGCTGGCAAGCGTTTGTTCGAAGGAGCAAACTCTATGAGAGACTCTCTCCTGCTCGATACCCTCCTTGTTTTGGCTACTCTGGCTCTGACCAGTGCCTTCGTTGCCTATCAGGTCTACCAGTTCAGATGGCTTACCACTCACGGAAGACAGATCAGCGCCATGGTGACCTCCATCCGGCAGGAAACAGGCAAGTCGGCATGGGGCTTTTCACGTGACAACTATTACCTCACGGCTACATGGACGCATCCCCGTACCGGGCGAACCTATACCTATTGGACCTGGATCATGAACTCCAAGCCAGCCTATACGAACGGCAGCCTGGTTCCGGTGTTAATTGATCCCAAGAATCCAAAGCGCTTTGCTCTGAATCTCTAAAGGAACCTTAGGCGGCAGAGATCGTTGTGAGAATTGCACCGAACAAGACGAGATGCTAGCAGGGAACCATCTCTACTGTTCCCTCAGGCTTCCACGAGAGTCCCTGGTCCGCCCTCTACTGAGAGCATAGAGCGTACGTATCACAGCCCCATCACAGATGCAGCGCGTGCGGTCATACAGCAGTCATAACCTACCAGATCAACATCCTTTCAGCGGACTTGCGCTGCCCCGGCGCTTCTCGGAATGTGATGTGCTCGTGATATCGCTGCCTGTCGTTGTGACGACGTCGTGATATCCAGGCAGTATGCTTCCTCATAGAAGAGACGGAACGCAGGTGAAAAGGCCACTTGATCAGAGCAGTGGCACAGCATCCGTCCCCAAGTTACAATAGCTAACTCGTTTCCTAAGGAGGGGAAAAAGATGAGTGTTTTTACTACTATCAAACCCAAGGAGGCGACCCACATTCCCGAGCCTCCCATCGCCAAGTTCTTGTTTGCCGATACCCGCATGGCCTGGTTCTGGTTGATCGTGCGCCTCTATGTGGGCTACCAATGGCTCACCGCTGGCCTGGATAAGCTGACCGGCCACTCCTTCACCTTCGATGCCTCGTTCGGCAAGTCCGCCGGCACACCCTGGGTGTTCGGCGCCCATGATGGCGCTGCCATCAAAGGCTTTGTCGCAGGTGCCCTGGCCCAATCCACCGGAGCGCATCCGGCTGTGCAAGGCTGGTATGCCGCCTTCTTACAGTCGGTCGTGTTGCCCAACGCGGCGGTGTTTGCCTACCTGGTCACCTTCGGCGAGGTGCTCATTGGGCTGGGTCTGCTCTTCGGTGTGCTGACCGGGATCGCCGCCTTCTTCGGGGTGTTCATGAACCTGAACTTCCTGCTGTCAGGGGCGGTGAGCATCAACCCGATCATTGGGACGCTGGCGCTGGTCCTGGTGCTGGCGTGGCGCGTTGCGGGTTACTACGGCGTTGACCGCTACTTACTGCCGCTGCTAGGCACCCCCTGGACGGGCACCTTGACCAGGCAGAAGAGAGCAACTGGGACTGCTCCAGTGATCAGTTGATGACTTTGAAGCGCATGGGAGACTCAGTAAGCGGCTCAAGCTCCTTCACTGGAGCTTGAGCCGCTTCTCTCTGTTGGTTGCGAGCCTTTTACCGAGCTATGGACTCCTTCAAGGACAGCAAAGCGTATGCGGGGTTCAGATTCTCGGCCCATTACACCAGAGAGTGTGAACCATGATTGCATTTGCGGCGTTGCGTTGTGACCTTCCTGAACAGGCAATTTGCCAGATCATACCTTCCATTCGCCATGTAACTCAACATCCAACTCCAGGTCCACGCCACATCGTTCGAGGACGGCCTGATGGACTTCCATGATCAATGCAGCGACATCGGCAGCTTCTGCCTCTCCCACATTCACAATGTAATTGGCATTCCGCTCTGCAATTTGCGCTTTCCCGTGCGTTTTCCCTCTCAACCCAGCCTGGTCAATGAGATGACTTGCCTCATCTCCTGGAGGATCTTTGAAGATGGACCCTGCATGACGCTGCGTTGGTTCTGTCATCTGACGGTCATGTTTGTACTGGACAAGCGTTTTGCGCAACTGCTGTGGCTCTTCGTGATGCAGGTGGATCAAGAGGCGCGTGATGATTTCTGCTGGCTCGATCATGCCACGTGGAGCAGGGATAAGCTGACCTTGCTCATCAAAGCGCACCTGCCGCTGTTCGCGAAAGCGGCTGTGGCGGTACCCAAGGTCCAGTTCATCACGCACATAGCGGCGCATGACTGCTACGCCTATTTGATCTTCCCCCGCTGCATTGCAGCCACGGGCATCCAGGACCTCGATCCACGCCAGCACTCGGCCAAGCTCATCGTTGTGCGCGCCTGCATTACTGATCACGCCCCCGCCCAAGGTTCCAGGGATGCCGATCCCGAATTCGAGTCCGCTCCAGCCCAACGGGGCGAGTTCGTGCACTAAGCGGGGCCAACTCACGCCGGCCTCTGCGAGCAGCAGTGCGGTCCCATCACTTCGCTCTTCAATACGATAGCTGCCCAGCGCTATATGTGCCACGATGCCCCGGACACCGGCGTCTGCAAACAGGATATTGGTGCCGTTGCCAACGACGAGCAGCGGCCAGTGCTCCTGGGCACACAGGCGCACCAGATCAAGCAATTCTTCTTGCGATTCAAGCGAGAGCCACACATCTGCGGGACCGCCGACCCCGAAGGCAGCATGTCGTGCCAGCGGTTCGTGTTGACGTACCCGCTTCTGAAAGTACGGGTGGAGTTCATTATATACTGTCTCGGTATTAAATGTCATGGGAGCATCCTCTCAGTCAGGCGCAATTGTCGTGAGTTCCTGGCTGAGCATCGCACATGCCGGATCACTCAACCTCGCTTCTGCGCGAACCATCTAGCCAGGGAAGCTTTGCGCCAAGAGCGATATCCACTGTGTTGAGAAGATATCGCTCTACTTAACGTATCTGTTACAGGTGCATTATGGTACTGCAGGCGTTTGCTCAGGTGTCGAGCGTGATGGCGGTGCAGAGAGCCGCCTTGCCATCGTGCGATTGGCAGACGCCACCAGCCGCACGAACAACCAGCCTGCCACGATGGCGACGCCCACCAGCGAGATCCACATGATCCATAAGGCAACGGTCGGGTTCGCACTGCTCGTGAACAATTGAGCGAACCCGGCCAGGTAGTCCTGGCTGGCGGCCTCCACCGCAAACACCAGCGCGCCATAATACAGCGTGGCACCCACCACCAGCAACGCCGTCGCCAGCCGGTAGGCCTGCACATCGTCGTCCACCCGCCGCGAGAGCTTGACCGCCAGCGCCAGCAGCAGACACAGGGCTGCCAGCGGCCCCGTGATCGGCAGCGCGGCGTTCATCACGATAGTGGGGGAGAAGAAGATCCAGCTCAGCGCGAAGGTGAGTAAGAGCACAGCATCACGCATCAGCATGTAGGACATCCACCAGATGTCCGCGCCCAGCCGCAGGCCGCAGCGGCGCAGGGTACGCAGCACGTAGGGCCGTCCCAGGTGCAGGATGAGTGTCATGGTCCATAGGGCCGGTAAGAAGGCCACGATGGTGGCTATCAACCACAGTGAGCCTCCCTGCACCAGCGCGTTGGTAATCGCAGTGGCAACTTGATCGGGTTTCATGGTATCTTTCCTTTCAACGCTCGGACAGCACCGCTGGCGCACTCCATCGGCCCCCACGTATGCTGTCCTGAAGCAATGACTCCTTTTATTCCTGGCCGGAAGCAGCTTCCGGTTCCTCTGGACGCCCCCCGGTTCTGAGGGTATACCAGGCAGCGATGGCTCCCATGATCGCGAGTAAGGCAATGGAGACGTAGGCCATGCCCACAGCCCAGCCGGGATTGCTGTTGGTGACCAGGAAACTGCTGGTGAACTGCACCCCCAGCACATAGGGCACGAAGTAGAACAGGGCCCCGATCCCAAGCAAGATCATCGTGACGCGGAAGTCCCGCAGGTTGTGATCGGGGTCGCCCATCAGTTTGACCAGCAGGACCCCGAACAGGCAGGCGGCTGCCAGGCCACCGGTGAGGGGCAAGGCGTCGGTGATGACGACGTCGGGGAAAAAGAACATAAAGCTCATGACCACTCCCGAGACGACCAGCAGATCGCGTAGTGCGACGTAGACCAGCCAGAGCAGGTCGGCCCCCAGGCGCAGGGTAAAGCGCTCGATCATATCCAGGATGTAGGGACGGCCCAGGTGCAGCCCGATGATGGCCAGCCAGACAATGGGCAGCATAGCGGCCAGCGTCCCTTCCAGGAACTGTTCACCCCCCGCATTGATGCCACTGATGATGGCCTGGGTAAGTTGATCGGTATTCACAGTCAAACCTCCTCGTTACTGGGCATCTGAAAGCGATGCCCTTCCAACGTCAATAGATGCTGTCTCATGACCGGCTTGCCGAGGCCTCCACCACCATATCCGCGCTGATGACATGGACGGTGGGGCACAGGTAGGCCAGGTCACAGCGCAGGCAGCGGCTGGCCTCGCGCCGCGCCTGCTCTTCGGTCAAACCCAGGGCAAATTCAACGGACCTGGTACGCGCCGCTGCGCCACTGCGCAGCGGCATGACCTCGCGTGCGGTCGGACGGAGATCCACGGTGATCCTGCCATCGGGTGGGAGTGTCGAGGCTGTCTGGAACTCGTCCTCTGGCATCTCAGTCACTTGATCGGGCGAGAGCTTGCGCAAGTAGGCATGGATCGAGTGAGCCGCTTTCCGGCCGTGCGCAGCGGCGTGAATGATGGACCTGGGACCATAGGTGACATCACCAGCGGCAAAGACGCCAGGGGCTCCGGTGGCCAGGGTGACCGGGTTGATGAGCAGGCCACCCCAGGGAGCGACGCCGACACTGGTGCCTTCGGGCAAGAAGGACGGGTCGGGCGCTTCACCGATGGCGACCAGCACGCTGTCCACCGGCAGATCGAACTCGGTGCCCAGCACCGGCACCGGCTTGCGCCGTCCCTTCTCATCCGGCTCGCTCAAGACCATGCGCTGGCAGCGCACCGCCTGCAGTTTCCCCCCAGCACCGAGCAACTGCACAGGGGCGACCAGTTCCTCGAGTGCGATGCCTTCTTCCAGGGCAGCGCGCACCTCTTCGACCTGGGCGGGCATCTCCATCCGCGTGCGCCGGTAGAGGATGCAGACCTTGCTCGCACCGGCGCGCAAGGCCGAGCGGGCTGCATCCAGGGCGGTGCTGCCGCCGCCCACGACGGCCACGACCCCGGAGAGCTTCGTCTGGGGATCCAGGTTAAAGTCCTTGAGGAAGCTGGTGGCCGGAATGACGCCTTCCCACACCTGTTCACCGGGAATGCCCAGGCGCTGGCTGCGCTGCGCCCCCACCGCCAACAAGACGGCGTCGTAGTCGCGAGAGAGCTCATCGAGGGAGAGGTCGCGCCCAATCGCAGTATTGAGGCGGATATCGACGCCCAGTTCCCGCATGGCGTCGATGTCGCGCGAGAGTTCGGCGCGTGGCAGGCGGTACTCCGGGATGCCGATGGCCATCATGCCGCCGGGCACCGGCATGGCGTCGAAGACGATGACGCTGTATCCGCGGCGGGCCAGGTAGTAAGCCGCGCTCAGCCCGGTGGGGCCTGCCCCGACAATGGCGACACGCTCGGCATACACCTGCTTTGGCAGGGGAATGACACGCTTGCCCGGCGTGCCGTGATCCGTGGCGAAGCGCTTGAGATCGCGGATGGCGATGGGCAGGTCAAACTCGCCGCGGCGGCAGACCTCCTCGCAGGGTGCAGTGCAGACGCGGCCACAGATGGCCGGGAAGGGATTGGGCTCGGCGGCGACCTGGAGCGCTTCATCATAGCGCCCCTGGGCGATCAGGCTGACGTAGAGCCCGGCGTTGGTGCCGACCGGACAGGCCGCCTGGCAGGGTGCTCGTAAGTCCTCTTTGCGCTCACCCAGCCAGGTGCGCCAGCTTTGCCAGGTGGCCTGGCGCTCGGCGACATGCCAGGCGCGGCCCTCACCCCATGGCGTCTCGCCCGGCTCTGCGGGGTTGGCGCGGGTATAGGCGTCGAGCGGCTGCCAGCCTGCTTCTGGTGGCAGGTACGAGATGGGGCCACGTTTGGCATACATGACTTCCTGGACGCTGCTCTGGATAGTGATGGCGTTGGTGGGGCATTCCTGAGCGCAGACCTGGCAGCCAATACACGCGGCCACCTGCACGGGCGTGAGCATCATCCAGGCGCGCGCTGAGAACTCCCCGGGAATGGGACTGAGCAACTCCGCATCCCCTGCTCCTTCTCCTTCGCCCGACGGGCGTGTCATATCCAGACAGCGCACGGGACAAAGGTCCATACAGATTCCGCAATTAATACAGGTTTGTCGGTTGACCTGAAAACGATAGGCCATGCTGACCTCCTCATGAAAACAGTGTTCGAGTGCCTGTCTCCAGACACTCACAGATTACCAGGGATAACCTGTATGGTAAGAAGCATAAGGTGGGCGTATCACAAACGCATCACAAGCAGAGCGGTTCAGATCACAAGCTGCACACATTCTTCCGCTCACAAAAATGCTTGTGTGTCACACAATTTCATCACAAAAATGGCCAGGGGCTTTTTGAGTGTTGGGAACGTCTGACTTGACAATACCCAATCGGGTGTGTCAATGTACAACCTGTACGAAATCTTATTGCATCATCCCTATCTGCTCGCTATGACATATCTTATAAAGGACAATGATAGGGTATCGAACATCAACGAATAGAAATATTGGTCATCGAATTAGTTCCATACTCAACATTCTGACCTGAGGAGGGTACGATGTCACGTGTTGATCAAACACATCTCCTGCTGATGCATCGCTATTGGAACGCAGCCAACTACCTGACCGCCGGTCAGATCTATTTACAAGACAATCCTCTGCTGAAAGAGCCTTTACGTCCCGAACATATCAAGCCACGACTGCTTGGACATTGGGGAACATCACCCGGCCTCAGCTTCATTTATGTCCATGTCAATCGTCTCATCCGAGACTATGACGCCAATATGATCTACCTCGCAGGGCCTGGGCATGGCGGACCCGCTCTACTCGCCAATGTTTACCTTGAAGGGACCTACACGGAGATCTACCCGCAGATCACGCAGAATATGCAGGGCATGCGCCTTCTCTTTCGCCAATTCTCGACACCCGGGGGTGTGCCAAGCCACGTGAGTGTTCCCACCCCAGGCTCAATTCATGAAGGCGGGGAGTTAGGCTACGTCCTCACGCATGCCTTTGGCGCTGCCTTCGACAATCCAGATCTGATCGTCGCTGCCGTCATTGGTGATGGTGAAGCCGAGACGGCTCCCCTTGAAGGGGCCTGGAAGAGCATCATGTTTTTAAATCCCGTCCGTGACGGTGCCGTCCTGCCCATTCTGCATCTGAATGGCTACAAGATTTCTGGCCCAACCGTTCTTGGACGTGAAGAGGACGAGGGGATAGGGAAACTGCTCGCAGGTCATGGCTATGACGTCCATTTCGTGGAAGGCGATGACCCCATGCGTATGCACCTGGCTTTCGCGGAGACGTTAGACCTCTGCTATGCGAAAATCCGCTCGTACCAGGAGGACGCCCGCGCACATGGCTTCACCAAACGACCACGCTGGCCAGCCATCATCTTGCGTACTCCCAAGGGATGGACCGGACCCAAAGAGATTGATGGCGTTCCTATCGAGGGCACCTTCCGCGCGCACCAGGTACCCGTCGCCGATGTGAAGGCGAACCCGGACCATTTGCGCCTCCTTGAGCAGTGGATGCGCAGTTATCAGCCTGAAGATCTGTTCGACGAGCAGGGGCGCTTGACCCCTGAACTTGCGGCACTTGCCCCCCAGGGAGAACGCCGCATGGGAGCCAACCCGCACACCAATGGTGGGGAGCTGCTGGTAGACCTCGATCTGCCTGACTTTACGGCATACGCGCTTGCCGTCAACAAGCCAGCGACAGAACTCCACGAATCAACGCGCCAGTTGGGCAAGCTGTTGCGGGACCTGTTTACGAGGAACGCCACCCGGCGGAACTTCCGTCTCTTCTGCCCTGATGAAACCAATTCCAATCGCCTGGGGAATGTCTTTGAGGTGGAGAATCGCTGTTCGGTGGAACGAATCCTCCCGGCGGATGACCATATCTCTCCCGATGGGCGCGTGATGGAGGTATTGAGCGAACACCTCTGTGAGGGCTGGTTAGAAGGCTATCTGCTCACAGGGCGGCATGGCTTGTTTGCCACGTACGAAGCCTTTGCCATGGTCTCAGCTTCGATGGTGGTGCAGCATGCAAAGTGGCTGGAAGAAGGAATCAAACTGCCCTGGCGCCAGCCGGTGGCATCGCTCAACATACTACTGACATCGACCTGCTGGCGCAACGATCACAACGGCTTTAGCCATCAGGGACCGGGCCTGATCGATACCCTCCTCACAAAGAAAGGCGCGGTAGCGCGCATCTACTTGCCGCCAGATGCGAATTGCCTGCTCTCGGTTGCCGACCATTGCTTCCGCAGCCGCGACTACGTCAACCTCATCGTCATCGATAAGCAGCCGCAACTGCAGTGGCTCACCATGGAGGAAGCGGTCGAGCATTGTACGCGCGGGGTATCGACCTGGCGCTGGGCCAGCAACGATGAGCACGTCGAACCAGACATCGTGTTGGCCTGTGCGGGTGACATTCCGACACAGGAAACGGTGGCCGCGGCCTGGTGGCTGCGCCAGCACCTGCCAGAACTGAAGGTGCGTGTGGTCAACGTCGTTGACCTGATGACACTCTATCCGCCCTTCTTTCATCCCCATGGTCTGGACGATGCCACCTTCATCGAGCACTTCACGGCTGATCGACCGGTGGTGTTCGCCTTCCATGGCTATGCGCGGGCCATTCACGCCATAGTCCATGGTCGTCCGAATGCCCATCGCTTCCATGTACGCGGTTTTAATGAAGAGGGAACGACGACCACGCCCTTCGATATGGTCGTGCTCAATGGGATGAGCCGCTATCAGCTCTGCATCGAGGCGATGCGGCGTGCAACACGTGTGCGAGCACTCACACCCGCATTGATCGCCGAGTGCAATGATCTGCTCGCGAAGCACCACACCTACGTGCGAGCAAACTTCGAAGACATGCCAGAAGTTCGTGACTGGGTGTGGACGGACTAGCAGGGATAAGTCGGTCATGTGACTGTAAATGCAAACTTTAAACGACTCATATGGCCTTGACCTGGAAGGGAGGATCCATCATGCAAGAGGCACTGCTGTCGCCACTTGCCACCTGGCATAGCTTTTACAGCATCATCGGTACCGCTGCTGCGACGCTGACGGGCTTGCTGTTCGTGGTGATCACCTTGATCGCGGGGGTGCGAGTGCGCGTATCGTCACCGGGTAGTGGGATTGCGGTCTTCAGCACACCCAACGTCGTGCATTTTGGCGCCGCGCTGCTGGTCGCCGCGATTCTTAGTGCGCCGTGGCAGGCGCTGTGGACTGCTGGCCTGCTGCTGGGCCTTGCGGGTCTTGGGGGGGCGACCTATGTGATCATCGTGCTCCGGCGCGTGCGCCGGAGCGTGCGCCGGCAGACAGACTATCAACCGGTGCTGGAAGACTGGCTCTGGCATACGGTCTTTCCTCTGGTCTCCTACACCGCCCTCGTCGTCGCGGCGCTTCTGCTTCCAGGCTATCCAGCACCGGCACTGTTCGTCATCGCTGCGGCAACGGTGCTGCTGCTGTTCATCGGCATCCACAACGCCTGGGATAACGTCACCTATATTGCCATCGAACTCACCCAGCC
>WNGH01006395.1_pt1 | contig 11779 bp, 9 predicted proteins | sample 5400631 | NCBI WGS metagenome assembly WNGH01 (sample SAMN13153373, study PRJNA577476) | soil metagenome | isolation source: 115 cm soil or saprolite under Garry oak tree replicate 1 | place: USA:California | collected 2016-06-15 | reverse complement strand
GCTGTCGCGGGTCATCAACGACACGGACGCGGTGAAGACGGTAGTCACGGCGGCGCTCGCCTCGCTGGTGCAGAACGTCAGCCTCATCGTGGTCTACGTCGCGATCCTCGTGGGCCTGTCCTGGCAGCTGACGCTGGTCGCGCTTGTCTGTGCGCCGTTGCTGGTGCTCATCGTCCGCCCGATGGTGGGACGGGTGCGCTGGCGATCGCGCGAGCAGGCCGACCAGCGCGGCGAGCTCACCAGCCTGGTCAGCGAGCTGGTCGGATCGATCAAGCTGGTGCGGGCGTATGTGGCGGAAGCGTTCGAGGCCGATCGCTTTCGGCGGCTCGCCAACCGCTACCGGAAGGGCGTCCTGCGGGCGCAGCGCTTCGCACTCCTGACGAGCCCGGTGAGCGAGGTATTTGCCGGCGCCGTCATCGTCCTGATCTTCGCGGTGGGCACACGACTGGCGCTCGGACAGGCGGCCGCGCTGCCGCCCGAGGTGTTGATTGCTTTCATCGCCGTGGCGCTCCGGCTCATGTCTCCGGTCAAGTCCGTCGCCAACTATCCTACGGTGATGGCCGGTGCACTCGCGGCGGCGGACCGCGTGTACGAGGTGCTCGATCTCGCCCCCTCGGAAGGCGACCGACCGGGCGAGTTGCCGGCGCGGTTCGAGCAGCGGATCGAGTACCGGGGCGTGTCGTTCTCGTACAACGGCCAGGCGCCCGTGCTCGAGGGCGTGGACTTCGAGGTGCGGCGCGGGCAGGTGGTGGCGGTGGTGGGGCCGTCCGGGGCGGGCAAGACGACGCTGGTGGACCTGGTACCGCGGTTCTACGAGCCGAAGCGCGGCGCCATTCTGATGGACGGCGTTCCCATCACCCGGTTCACCCGCACCAGCCTGCGCGGGCTCATGGGCATCGTGTCGCAAGAGACCATCCTGCTGAACGACACGGTGCTCGCGAACATCTCCTACGGGCGGAGCGACTTCACCCTGGAGCAGGTACAAGCCGCCGCACGCGCCGCCAACGCCCACGATTTCGTCTCGCAGCTCCCCGACGGCTACAACACGCTCTTGGGCGAGCGGGGCACCCGGCTTTCGGGCGGCGAGCGCCAGCGGATCGCGATCGCGCGTGCGTTGCTGCGCGATCCACCCATCTTGATTCTGGACGAGGCGACGAGCGCGCTCGACATGGAGTCAGAGCGTCTGGTGCAGGAGGCGATCGACCGGCTGATGGCGCACCGGACGACATTCGTGATCGCCCATCGGCTCGCCACCGTCCAGCACGCGGATCTGATTCTAGTGCTCGCCGAGGGGCGGATCGTGGAGCGGGGTACCCACGCGACGCTGTACGCCGCGGGGGGACTGTATCGCCGGTTGCACGACCTGCAGTTCCGCACCTGATCGTGATCTCCGGCTTCACCATCGTCCGGAGCGCAGTCACGCTCGAGTACCCGATCGTTCCGGCCATTCGGTCGATTCTCGAGCTGTGCGACGAGGTCGTCGTGAACATCGGAGCGTCGGACGACGACACGCGCGACGTGGTCGCGGGGCTGGATGACCCCCGCGTGCGGATCATCGACACCGTGTGGGACCTTTCCCGCGGCAGCGGAGCGCTCGCCTACGAGACGAACCGCGCGATGGCGGCCTGCCGGGGCACGTGGGGCATTTACATCCAGGCCGACGAGGTGCTGCACGAGACGGGGGCCGCGGCTCTGCGCGAGAGCATTCGGACGTGTGATGGGGACGCGCGCGTCGAGGGGTTGCTCGTCGACTACCACCATTTCTACGGCGACTTCGACACGATCGCGACGGACCGGCACTGGTACCGACGGGAGGTCCGCGCGGTGCGATTGGGCGCGGATGTTCGCTCGTACCAGGACGCGCAAGGGTTTCGGGTAGGCGCCGGCGAGCGACGCGTGCGGGCTCGCGTCACGGGCGCACGGATGTTCCACTACGGGTGGGCGCGGCACCGGGAGTCCGTGCATCAAAAGCTCGTGGCCTCCAAAGAGATTTTCACGGAGGCCGCCGAGCGGCTGGAGGGCCGCGCAGTGCAGGGAGGGCTCTATTGGACGCCGTTGTTGCGGCGCTTCAGCGACAGCCATCCGCGCGTGGCGCAATCGTGGATCGCCGCCCGGCGCGCGGCGTGGGCGGGGTCCCCGGTCGGCCCACGCCACCTCAAGGTCGCTCACGTCCGCCTCTACCTGTCCGACTGGATCGAGCGCCTGACGGGGTTTCGCCCGTTCGAATACCGGAACTACGTCGAGGTATGACTGCGGGCTCCCCTCTCCCCTTTGGAGGGCTGCGCGTAGTGCTCGTCGCGGCGTTCAACCGCCGCTATCACCGAAGTGGTTTGGCCCTCGCAGCTGCCCTCACCTCCCTGGGCTGCGAGGTGCGGCGCTGCGAGGAGCGGCGCCGCGGCTGGAACTCGATCTTCGGGCGCCCGCTCGTAAGCCGCCTCGCCGCTGAGCTGCGGCGCGAGTCCGCCGACGTCGTGTTGGTCTTCAAGGGGACGCACCTTCCTCCGACCGATGTCGGCGAGCTCCGGGGTCGGTTCGGCGGCCGCTGGGTCAATTGGTTCCCCGACGACCCGCACGATCACGAGACGTCCACCCGGCTGGCGCCGGCGTACGACCGCTTCTTCACGCATGATAGCGCGAGTCTCGCGCGCCACCGAGGGGCGGGCGCACGGGCCCACTATCTCGCGTTTGGCTGCGACCCCGAGTACCTGCGGCCGCCTTCCCCGCCGCGGGACGGGCGCTGGACGACTCCGCTCGTGTTCGTGGGGTCCCGCGACGACGTCCGCGAGCCAGTCGTGCGCGCGCTCGCGGATGTCGGGTTGGTCGCGTGGGGGCCCGGTTGGCCGCTCGGCCCCGTGTATGGTGACGCTTTCGTGAGCGCGCTGGCGGGCGCGCGGGTGGGCGTGAATGTCCACCAGCACTTCGGGGACCGCGGTGATCCCGCGCGCTACGGGACCGGTGCGAACATGCGGGTGTTCGAGCTCGCCGCCGTGGGAACGCCGCAACTCTCGGACGCCAAGGCCGATATCGCGCGCCACTTCACGCCGGACCGGGAGATCGTATTGTATCGCAGCGTGGCCGAGCTCGCGGATCGCGCCCGCGCCCTGCTCGCGGACGACACGCTGCGGCGCCAGCTCGCCGCCGCGGCGCGAGAGCGGGCGTTGCGGGAGCACACGTGGCGGCACCGTCTGGAGGAGCTGCTGACCGTCACCCTGCGGTAGTCGCCCCGCTCAGGGCGTCGGCCGGCCCGGCGGCAGTTTCCCCGTATCGAGCAGCGAGCGGTACATCCGAACGTACTCCTCTGCCATCACCAGGTGGGAGAAGTAGCGTTCGGCACGCGCGCGGCAGGCATGGGGGTCGCGCGCGTGAATCGTCTCTGCGGCTGCGATCATCTCGTCGAGGGTGTCGCACAGGGCACCCACCTCCGGCGTAATCACTTCAGGCAGAGCGCCGCGCCGGGTAGCGAGCACCGGAGTGCCCGAGAACAGCGCCTCGATGAGCGTGAGACCGAATGGTTCGTCCCACAGGGCAGGCATCCACAGGCAGCGCGCTCCGGCCAGCAGTTCGGCCTTCCTCCTCCCGTCCACCTCGCCGACATACCGGATGTTGCGCCGCAGGCTGGGGCGCCAGCCTCCCGCGATCAGGAGTCGCCGTCCGCTGTGCTTCGCTGCGGCCACGGCCCACCGGTACCCCTTCACGCTGTGGAGGCGACCGAGAAACAGGTCGTAATCGTCCTTCGCGGCTCGGAAGATGAAGTCGGCCGGGTCGAGCCCGTTGTACACGAACACGTTGGTGCCGTGACGCCGGGCATGGTCGCGCGAAACGCAGATGTTGTTCGACAGGGCGGGAGATCCAGGCGTCAGGTTCCCCTCCAGCGTCTGCACGAAGGGATGTGAAGGGACCCGCCGCACGGGAAAAATAGCGTGGAGGATGTCCGCGCCTGGCGGGAGCAGCGTCGCGAGGTCCAGGGCCGGGTCTCGGATGCGGTCCGGCGGCACCTCGACGACCGTCGCTTCGGGCACGCGAGTGCCCGGCGACGCGAGCAGAGTGACGCGGTGGCCCAACGCCGCCAGCCCGCGAACCAGCGCGACCACCACCCGCTCCGTGCCGCCGTATCCCTTCACCGGCAGCCTGTAGTGCGAGGCGACTACGACGTGGAGCGGTGTCATGCCGGAACGGACGGCGTCGCTCTTCCGGCGGGCAGCGTGCCCGTCTCGAGCACGTGCCGGTACATGCGCAGGTATTCACCCGCCATCACGACGTGCGTGAAGAAGCGTTCGGCATGCGCGCGACACGCGCCCGGCTCGCGCGTCTGAATCCGCTCGGCTGCGGCGATGATCTCGTCCATCGTGTCGCACAATGCCCCGACCGCGGGCGTGACCAACTCGGGCAGCGCGCCGCGCCGCGTGCCTAACACGGGCGTGCCCGAGAGCAGGGCCTCGACGCTGACGAGGCCGAACGGCTCGTCCCACTGGGCCGGGTTCCACAGGCAGCGCGCGCGCGCCAGCAGGGCCGCCTTGGTGCTGCCGTCCACCTCGCCGACGTACTTCACGGAGCCCGTGAAGCTCGGCCGCCAGCCGCCGGCGACGATCAGGCGATGACCGGTGCGCTTCGCGGCTTCGACCGCCCAGTGGTAGCCCTTGGCGCTGTGCAGCTTACCGAGGAACAGGTCGTACTGCTCGGCGCGCTTCGCAAAACGACGGAACACGTAGTCGGCGGGATCGAGCCCGTTGTACACGAAGGTCTCGCTCTTGTGGCGGCGCGCGTGATCGTGGGAGAGAAAGATGCTATTGGGGGAGGGAGGCGCGCCTCCCTTCAGGTTGCCGTGCACCGTCTGAACGAACGGCGGGTTTCCCCGCGCGTGACGCAGCGGGAAATGCACGTGTACCAGGTCTGCGTCGCGCGGCACGTACGGCGCAAACGCCGCGCCGTCGCCAAACTTACGGGACGGCACCGGCACGACCGTCGCCTCCGGGACACGCGTGCCGGGGGGCGCGAGCAGCGTGACGCGCGACCCGAGCGCCGCGAGCCCGCGCACCAGCGCCATGATCACGCGCTGCGGACCGCCGTAACCCTTCGCTGGCAGCGGTTGATGGGAGGCGACCGCGATGTGCATGGGCGAAATAGTATAACTACCTTTCTCGCATGCCATGCCGGCCGCTCACGATCTTGCAGTTGACGCATCAGGGTGGCGGATCCGGCTCGACCGTGGCGATCGCGAACCTGAGCCGGCAGCTCGCCCGGCGCGGGCATCGCGTGCTGATCGGGTGTCGGCCCGGCACGATGCTCGCCGGGCTTACGGCCGAAGCGGGGCTCGAGCACGTCCCCCTGGACTTCCGTCGCCTGGGTCCGCTCGCCACTGTGCTGGGCGACATGATGGCGCGCGAGGGCGTGGACGTGGCGAACAGCAACGCCACGCGCGACCGCCGCGCGCTCACCTGGCTGCGGTGGCGGCGACTGCTGCCGCGTGCCTTCGTCGTCACACGCCACACCATGCCCCTCACGCTGACGCCCGAGCTGATCGCCGTGGCGCTCTCGGCCGATCGCACCGTCGCCGTGAGCCCCGCGGTCGCGGGCGCGTTGCGCCGCCGGCTGCACCCGCGCGCCCGCCTCCGCGTCGTGCCCAACGGCATCGACTGCGACCGGGTCGACGCGCCGCCGTCCGCCGCCGACGTCGTCGCCGCGCGGGAAGCCCTCGGTGACCCGGCGGGCCGACCGGTGGTGCTGGTGCTGGCGCGCCGCAAGGACCAGCACGTCCTGCTCGAGGGCCTCACTGCGCTGCAGCGGCCCGTCGTGGTCGCGTGCGTTGGCATCGAGGCTGATCCCGCGCTGCGGGCGATCGAGCGTACGCTGCCGGAGCGCCACCGCGTGGTATACGTCCCCTTCACCGAGCGGCCCCTCGCCTTTTGCCGCCTCGCGACCGTCTCGGCCCTGCCGTCGCGCATCGAGGGGCTCTCCATCGCGCTGCTCGAGACGATGGCCCTGGGGTTGCCCGCGGTGGCGTCGCGCGCCGGGGGAAACCCGGACGTAATCACGTCGGGAGCGACGGGGGTGCTGGTACCCCCGCTCGATCCCCTGGCCTGGGCCGGCGCGCTGGAGCGCGTGCTGGGCGATCGGGAGTTCGCGCAGCGGATCGCGCGGGCGGGGCGTGACCTCGTGCGGCGGGAATTCACCCTGGAGCGCACCGCCGAGCGGACCGAGGCGGTCTACCGCGAGGCGTTGGAGCGACGGCGCGGTTGAACCCGACGCTCCTCCTCGCCCTCAACTTCCCGCCGTTCGGCGGCGGCATCGCCCGCATGATGGGCGAGATCGCGTTCCGGTATCCCGAGCGCGCCCTGCTGGTCTCAACGGGAACCTGGCCGGGAAGCGAGGCATGCGATCCGCGCTTCCGCCAGACCATCGACCGCGTGGCCGTGACCGCGAAACGGCTGCGCACCCTGAACGGTCTCGTCCGTTGGACCCGGCGCGCCGGGGCGCTGGCGCGCGGTACCAGTCCCGGATTCGCCTGGTGCGACGAGGTCAAGCCCGCGGGGTACGCGGCGGCCTGGCTGCGCGCTCGCGGCGGTCCGCCGTTCGGAGTCATCGCGCATGGGGCCGATTTTCTGCTGCTCGACGCGAAGATCCGACGCTCCGTGTTCAAGCGCTGGACCGCGCGCCACATCCTCGCGCGGTGCTCCGTGGTCGTGGCGAACAGCCGCTGGACCGCGGACCTGGCGCGCTCGGTGCTCGAGTTTCTGGGATGCGGCGCGCTCGCCGCCGATGTCCGAGTGGTCCCGTTGGGCACCACGCCGTCCCGCTTCCGCCCCGGCCTCGATCCCGCACCGGTACGGCGCCAACACCGTCTGGAAGGCGGCCCGTGGCTCCTCACGGTCGCCCGGCTCGACTACCACAAGGGCATCGACACCGTGATCCGCGCGCTCCCGGCGATCCGCGCCGTCTTCTCGACGGTGCGCTACGCCGTCGCAGGGATCGGAAGCCGGCGCGACGCCCTCGAGCGCCTCGTCCGCGAGCTCGGTCTGGGTGACGCCGTGCGCCTGTTGGGCTTCGTTTCCGACGATGAGCTTCCGGCGCTCTACAACGCCGCCGACCTGTTCGTGCTGGCCTCGCGCCGCTACGATCTGCTCGTGGAGGGATTCGGGATATCCATCGTCGAGGCGTCTGCGAGTGGGCTGCCGGTGATCGGCAGCCGCTCCGGTGGGATTCCCGAAGCGATACGCGATGGCGAGAGCGGGTTTCTCGTGGAGCCCGACGATCCGGCCGCGCTCGCCGCCACGGCCATCCGGCTGCTCGGCGACGAGGGGCTCCGTCGACGGATGGGCGCCGCCGGGCGGGCGGCCGTGGAGTCGTACTACAACTGGGACCGGGTCGCGGCAGACCTAATCCGCATCGACCGGGAGTTCCGCCGGCCCTGACGCCGATTGCTCCGACACGACGCTTCCCGTTAGCATTCGGCACGCCCATGCGCCAGCCTCTCCTGGGACCCTCGCGATGACGACCATGTTGTTGGCGCAGGATTTCCCTCCCATGGGCGGAGGTATCGCGCGCTTGCACGGCGAGCTCGCCCAGCGGTTTCCGAAGGGCGAGTTGATCGTGTCGACGCCGAGCGACCCCGACGCGGCAGAAGTGGACGCGGGGCTGCCGGCGATCATCGACCGGCTCCCGATGGGCGTGCGCCACACCAAAACGCTGCCGGGAGTGCTCTTCTGGTCGCGCCGGGCCGCGAGTCTGGCGCGTCAGCATAAGGTGCGGTTCGTTCACTGCGGCAACGTGAAGCCGGCCGGGTATCCGGCGCGCTGGGTGTACGAGCGCCAGCGAATCCCCTACGGGATCTTCTTCCACGGGGCCGACCTGCTCAGCGAGCAGCACAAGATCCGGCACTCGCGTCTCAAGCGTCGCACGGCGCGCGCCATCTTCGGCGGGGCCGCCGTGCTGATGGCCAACAGCGCTTGGACCCGCGACCTCGCCCTGTCGCTGTTGGGCGACTTAGGCCTCGACGGGCACGGCCAACGGCTCCGCATCGTGCACCTCGGCACGGACCCGACGCACTTTCGCCCGAGCGTCGATCCACGCGCACTGCGGGAGCGGTTCGAGCTGCCGGACGAGGGCACGCGCTGGATCGTGACTGTCGCCCGGTTACAGAAGCACAAGGGCATGGACACGGTGATCGAGGCACTCCCAGCCATTCTGGCGCGCGCGCCGGACGTGCGCTACGCCGTCGTCGGCACCGGCCCCGATCGGGAGCGGCTGGAAAAGCTGGCCCAGCGCCGTGGCCTCGCCGACCGTGTACGCTTCTTCGGCGGCATCGACGACCAGGCGCTGCCGGCGTTCTACGGTCTGGGGTCGGTGTACGTGGGCGCGTCGCGTCGCGCCGAGCGGCTCGGCGTGGAAGGCTTCGGCATTTCGCTCGTCGAGGCTTCCGCGTGCGGCCTGCCGGTCGTCGCGGGCGACTCGGGCGGCATTCCAGACGCCGTGCGCGACGGCGAGACCGGCTTCCTGGTACCGCCCGAGGAGCCGGCGGCCTTCGCCGACGCGATCTGTCGTCTGCTCGCGGATCCTGCGGCCGCGAAGCGCATGGGGCAGAATGGCCGCCGCGCGGTGGAGACGTATTTCAATTGGGATCGCGTGGTGCGCGACATCCGGGCGATCGAGGCGGAGGTTATAGCGGGGTAGCTCCTCGCCAGGGGAGCGTCCCCTTACGATGGATGACATCCGCTGGTTCGCGCCCAACCGCTTCTGCACCCTCGTCGTACCACCGCTTCGGGCCCGCGGGCTCTCGATCGCGCTCGAGGGTGATCGACCGGCGCGACTCGCGATCGCGATGGACGCGCAGGTGGCGGCGGACGCGTACAGCTACGCGACCCGCCACCGCTCAGTCCTGATCCACTATTTGTGGGATCTCCCGCCCTGGCGACTCGCGCGGGGGCGTCCCGACTGGGTGTGGCACGTGTTCGGGCGCTTCGTTCGGGTACCGCGGGTCGGTCGCCGGTACGCGGAACGACCCGGCTACTACAGCCGCCTGCGGTTCGTGGCCAACCACGCCCGCGAGGTGTGGGTGCCCAGCGCGCACACGGCGGCGAGCGTGCAGGAGCCACTGGGTGTTTCCTGCCGTCAGGTGCCCTTCTGCTTCGATTCAGAACGGTTCACACCCGCCCCCACGACTCGAAGACGTGGATTGCTCACCGTGTCACATCTCACGCCGCACAAGAACCAGGCGGCGGTCATTCGAGCGGCTGCTCGCCTCGAGCCGAAGACCCCCGTGCGCATCGTCGGGAAGGGTCCAGAACGGACCTCCCTGGAACGACTCGCGGCCACCCTGGGCGTAGCCTACAGCATTGAGTCCGACCTTACGGAAACGGACATGGTGATCGCGTACCGGACCGCGGAGGTGGTGGTCTGCCCCAGCACGTTCGAAGGCTTCGGACTCACGCCGATGGAAGCGATTGCGACCGCCACGCCGGTGGTGGCGTCGGACATCCCGCCTCACCGTGAGTTCCTCGGCGCGTCGCCGCACTTTTTCACGCTGGGCGACGACGACGGCCTCGCCGCGGCCATCGCTGCGGCGCGGTCGGGTCCGCCGCCGCGGCCCGAGGTACTGGGCGCGCTGCGCATCGAAGCGGCGGCGGAGCGCTTCAGCGCCGGGCTCGCGCCCTATCTCGCCTAGCTGTAATTGACGAGGACGTTGTTCACAACCGCTCCATGAGGCGCTGAGCTGGCGTCCGATATCCGAGGGCGCTGTGCGGGCGCGCATCGCACCCGAGACACCCGTCTACGTCCTCTCCAACGCGCTGCCGATGTGGGCGTTCTATACCACACCACCGACTGGGCGAGCCCGACACGGTCCGCTTCCCTTGGCTCGCGCGGCTCGCTGGTCCTGCCGGCCCGGCGTTTCACAACGCGCTGGCCCTCCCGGTCGCCTGCGCGCGGACGAGGCCGCGACGCTGGTCGGGCGCTGGCGCGCGCGCCCAATCGTCGGCCTCGCAACCGGGCTGCGGAAGCGCGACCTCGCCGGGCTCGCCCGATCACGCCCCGACTCGGGCTGGGTAGAGGGCGAAGTGGCCCGCATCGTGGCGGCGGGGGATCACGACGAATGTATCGGTACCGGTTGCGCTAGCGGTAATTGATGGAGAGGTTGTTCATGGAGCCCAGCCGATGGGCCGAACGCTGTGAAAACACGAGGCAGCCGACGAATAACAGGACCTCGGCCCAGACGATGACGCTGTAGCCGTCAACAATATGTTGGACCTTCAACCCGACCAGATCTCTCCCGGTCAGCCCGACTGCCACCATCATGGCCACCAACACGTACACGAACACCCGGGGTCCTGGCTCGAGCTCTCGCATGCGCATTGACAGAAAGCAGTAGAAGGTAAAGAGGAAGGTCACCAGATGTGCCTTCCATGTGATGCCCGACAGGAGGTGCCCCGCGAGAAATACGCTGCCCAGCTCGAACGCGTTGACGGGGGCGTCCCTTAACCGCAGTGCGAGGAGATTGGCGACGAATGCCAGCAGCACGACGGCGACGAGCGTGCGGTAGATCGCCCCGGCGGTCCGGTCGGAGGTCGGTAGCAGCGGCCGGTAGTCTCGGTTGATGTCGTCGGGCGTGGGAACCGTCAGCCGGTACACCAGCGCGCCGAGGTTCTGGTTGGTGGAGCTCGAGATCACGTGGCCTCGCTCGAACCGGCCGAGGACCTTCGTCTGGTACTGGGCGAGGTCACGCACCCCGGTCTCCGCACCGCGGAACACGAGGGGTAGGGTCAGGCAGGCGGCGACGGCAGGGACCAGCGCCAGGGCAGCGCGGGGCCGGCCTCGGAGAACCAGCCATCCGACGAACACCCCAGGCACCAACTTGATGGCGGCCGCCGTGACGAAAGCGGCTGCTGCCCAGCCGTCGTGGCCGTCCAAATACGCCTTGATGCCAAGGAGGCAAAGGACCCTTCGTGAGATAGACGGCGACGGGTAGGAGCAGTAGGTTGACGAAGTACACGATCGCGGCCGATACCGGCAACGGCAGCAAGGCGAACAGTTGGAAGACCATCCCAGCGAACGGTGGGTATGCGGGGCCGCGGACATTGGGCGGGAGGTCGAAAAGCGGGCGTCCCGTCAGGAAGTAATATCCCTGCAGCCAGAACGCACCGAAATCGCTGTGCACGACCGTCTCCCGCGCCCCCCGCGCGGCCGACACCCTCCACAGCACCAACAGGAGGAGCAAACCGGCCAGCGCCGCCAACACCTGCTGCGACGTCCAGACGTGGCGTCGCAACAGCCGTTTCAACACCTGCCGCTGCCTCGCGGAGCGAGGTACTCACGGGCTGCCGACAGCGCCTGGGCCTGGACGCCGGCGATCGTCCCGTCGAGCGACGGCCCCACCGCCAGATGCGCCAGCTTCTCCACGTCCACGTCACCGAACGAGCGAAAGCTCACGCTTCACCTTCCGTTCGCAAGCCGGGGAGACAAGAGCTCCAGCCGGACACCCGCAGTGGAGCGCGCGTACTCGACGATGCCGTCCAGATCGTCGGCGGTAGCCCCATGGCGCCCCGGCGCATCCGGCGGAGCGGCTGTGAACAACGTCTCGTCAATTACAGCTAGCCCGCGGCGCCCGCGGCCTTGGGCTCGGCGGCCGGCCGAGCGCTGATCGCGTACGTCGGGCAATGCCGGATGAACTCACCGTCGATCGGCGACCACTCCTGGTCGGGTCGCGTGACGACCGCCTTCCCCTCGGCATCGAGCACGAACATGCCGGGCGGCGCCTGCACCAGACACGCGCCGCAGCCGATGCAGCGCT
>WNGH01005767.1_pt1 | contig 11781 bp, 11 predicted proteins | sample 5400631 | NCBI WGS metagenome assembly WNGH01 (sample SAMN13153373, study PRJNA577476) | soil metagenome | isolation source: 115 cm soil or saprolite under Garry oak tree replicate 1 | place: USA:California | collected 2016-06-15 | reverse complement strand
GGATGATGAAGGCCGGGTGCGCGATGTTGACCACGTCGAGCATCCCGAACGAGATCGAGATGCCGACGCTCATCGCGGCGTAGAACCCGCCGAGCAAGAGGCCGGCAATGACGGCGTTGGCGAGCAACGCCCACGAGACTTCCATGCGAAGGAAACGGCACACCGGCGGGAAACCCGCCGGTGCCACTAGTGGTTAATCGTTATTTCTTGTTTTCGTGATAAGGCGCCTTCAGGTCCCCGGTCTTGTATTCCTTGGGGGAGAGCACCGTGAGGCGCCCGGGCTTCTTGAATTGCTCGACGTCGTTGCCGGTGATGCCGTGGTACTGGGTCATCATCACGCGAGGCGCGGCCCATTCGCCGTTCTTGGCGAATCCGACCTTGCCGACATAGGTGTCGAACGTGTTCTTGTGGATGTACTCGGCGAGCTTCGCCTGGTCGAGTCCCTTGGTCGCCGTGATCGCCTGATCGAGCACCTGCATCATCGCGTAGGCGTAGGGCGGCAGGTAGAAACCGAGCGGGTCCACGCCCTCCTTGGCCGCGCGCGCCTGGTACTTGGCGAGGAACTGCTCCAGGAAGGGAAATCTGCCGCCGAGATCGGGCGCATAGAACTCGTAGTTGACGACTCCGTTCAGGAGCGGTCCGAGCTGCGTCTTCAGCGCGGCGAACTGAGGTCCGACCAGGCCGCCGCCGAACATGCGCGTCTTGAGGCCCACTTCGTTCGCGGCGCGCACCATGCCCGCCGAATCCGGCGGATACGAAGCCACGAAGACGACCTCGGGGTTGGTCGCCTGGATCGCGCGCACGATCGGCGAGTAATCCACCGTGTTCGGCGGATAGGTCTTGTCGTAGACGATCTTGAGGCCCGTCTTCTTGGCGTGCTCGCGCGCGCCTTCGAGCGCCATCGCCGGGTATTCCGCGTCCGCGCCCACCAGCGCGACGGTCCTCGGCTTGGGATTCATGCTCATGGCTGCGTCGAAGAAGCCTTGCGACCAGCCGACCGCCGGGTTCGGCCCCGCCGGCATGATCTGGAAGTAGCGGTCGTAGTTGAACTTGGAATTGACGTTCAAGCCGAACAGCGTCATGAAAGTGAGATTGCGCTGCATCATGATCGGCATCGCGGGCGCGATGACGTTGGTGCCGTAGCCCGACACCACGAGGTCGACCTTGTCCACGTCGAGGAGCTTGGTATAGATGCTCGGGACAGTGGCGGGGCTGGTCTGGTCGTCGTAGTAGACGAACTCGACGGTGCGCCCGAGGATCCCGCCCTTCGCGTTGACGTCGTCGCGCCAGATCTCCATCGCGATCAGCGCCGCCTTGCCGTTGCCCGCGAGCGGCCCGGTGAGGCTCATGCCGAAGCCGATCTTCAGCGGCTGCTGCGCGAGCGCCGTGCCGCTCAGCGCGAGCCCGATGAACAGGGCACCCAGCACGCGCTTTGAAACGCTCAGAATACGATTGCCTAGCATGGTCTCCTCCTCGGTGTGCGGAATCTGGCCTGTCCCGGCGATTATGAAAGCGCCCTGTTATTTGTCAAGCGATACCCTCTACCACAGGCGCTCGCCGCGCTCGAGCTTGGCGAGCATCTCGATCTGGAATTCCTTGGGCCCGAAGCCGAAGCGCTCGCCTGAGCGCTCGTAGAAGAACGGGCGATCGGTCTTCAGGCTGAATTCGCGCATCCACGCGAGCAGCGGCTCGTCCGGGTCGCGCCCGGCCGAGCGCAGGATATAGGCGGTTTTCGTTCTCCATCGAACCGGAATGATCAGCACGCCGAGCCGGTCGGGCTTGAATTCCTCCGGAAAGGGGCTTTCCTCCTGCAACCAGCCGCAGACGAAGTTCCGGCACGGGTCGACCGGCCGGCGTTCGTAGATGCTGCAGCAGCCCTCTCCGCGGAAGTGGCACGGCTGGCCCGGCTTCATCTCGTGGCCGAGGATCGTGCCCTTCACCCAGCCGTCGCAGCAGGCCGTGCAGGTGCCGCATTGCCGCGCTCCGTGCTCCACGGAGACCGGTTTGATCCGTACCACCGCGCCGCAGCACCTCTTGTATTTCTTTCCGCTGCCGCAAGGGCAAGGATCGTTTCTTCCGACGGGCATCGGAAGAGTCTAGCGCATGCGTTAGACTTCCCCAAAAGAACAGCCATGTCGGTCTACTTCGTCATTCTCTTGTCGGTGCTCTCGAGCATCGCGTATCGCGGCAGCAAGGTGCTGGTGTCGCTGGACGCGCTGCAGCTCGGCGCGAATTCCTTCATGGTCGGCGTTCTCGCTGCCCTGTATGCGGTGTTTCCGCTGCTGCTCGCGGTATACGCGGGCAGGATCTCCGACCGCATCGGCGTGCGCTACCCGATCATGCTCGGCTCGGTGGGCATCACGGCGGGCCTTTTCCTTCCGGTGCTGCACGAAGGCTTGTTCACCCTGTTTCTGTGCCCGACCCTGATCGGCCTCGGTCAGATTTTCTTCCACGTCTCGATCCACAACGCGGTCGGGTCGATCGGCGGTGCGGCCGAGCGCGCCAAGAACTTCAGCAGCTTTTCGCTCGGCCAGTCGGTCGCGACCTTCATCGGCCCGTCGCTCGCCGGATTCACCATCGACGCCCTGGGTTTCCGGCCGACCTTCGTCGCGCTCGCGGTGATATCGCTCGTCGTCGTGCTGCTCGCGCTCGCTTTCCCGCGGCTCGTGCCGCCGCGCGGCGAGCATCACGATGACAAAAAGGCGCGACGGGCGCTCGACCTGCTGAAGGAAGCGCCTTTGCGCCGCACACTGATCATGAGCGGGGTAACGCTCACCGGGATCGAGCTGTTCTCCTTCTACATGCCGGTCTACGGCCAGTCGATCGGACTCTCGGCCACGCGCATCGGCCTGGTGCTCAGCGCTTACGCCGCCGCCGCGTTCGCGGTGCGGCTGCTTATGCAGAAGCTGACCGGGCGCTTCACCGAAGGGGGTGTGCTGACCGGGTCGCTATTCTTCGCGACCGCGACCTATGCGCTTTTTCCGCTTCTCTCCGGGGTTCCGATGCTGGTCGTGACCGCGTTCCTGCTCGGCCTCGGCCTGGGCTCGGCGCAGCCGCTCACCATCATGCTGACCTACCACCACGCTCCGCCGGGGCGCTCGGGCGAAGCGCTGGGAATGAGGCTGACGGTGAACAAGATCACCCAGATCTCGATTCCGCTCGTGTTCGGCGGCATCGGCGCCGTGTTCGGCCTGGCGCCGGTGTTCTGGGCCAACGCCGCTTTTCTCCTCGCCGGAGGAATCGTCTCGGTGAAGGACCTCAGAGAAGGCCTGGAATCCAGCGCTTCACGCGCGCGAGATACTCGCGATAAGGATCCCCAAAAAGGGCAATGAGGCGTGCCTCGTCGTCGCGCACGCGCCGGTCGAACCACGCGGCGTGGAACACGAACACGGCCGAGGCGAGCCACGAGTCGAGCGCGAAGGCGAGCCCCGCGAGAAAAATCAGGTGCCCGAGGTACATCGGGTTGCGGCAAAGGCGATAGGGACCGCCCGTCACCAGGCGCTCCGGCGGAATCGAGAGGCCGGGCCCGCCGCCGCCTTCGCGCGAGCGATAATTGCCGATGAGGCGGTACTGCAGGTATCCCCACGCGAGCAGCGGGAGGGCCCACGGAGAGACCTGCGGCAAGCCTCGCTGTAGCGCGGCCTCTGCGGCAAAGAGAACGACAGGCCAGAGGACAAACGTGCGGTTCGAGGTGCTGCGCAGCCATCGCATCGCCGCACCGCTCGGCCGCGTCACTCTTTTGCGGCCTCGGTCCCGGGCATGAACAGGATGAAGAGATTCGCGGCGACGATCGTCCCCGCGAGGAAGGTGAACGTCGCGGGCAGACCGAATCTGTCGGCGACCATCCCCCCGAGGAGCGGCCCGACCGAGGAGCCGAGCGCCTGCGCGCCGAAGAGCACGCCGATGCTCGTCCCGCCCATGTTCTTCGGCGTCGTCTCGAGAAGCCAGGCCTGCAGCACCGGCCGGATCGCGTAGAGGAAGAAACCGAGGACCGCGACGAAGAACACGAATGCGAGCGACTTGCCCGCGAACGCCATGAAGACGAGCACCACGGCGGTCATCGCCATGCTGGTCATCATCACGCTCTTGCGGCCCATGCGGTCCGACAGGTGCCCGGCGACGGGCGCGGCGGCGAAGCCCGCGGTCTGCAGCGCGAACATGCAGGCGCCCACCCAGAAGGGCGAATAAGCCATTTCGTACGCGAGGTACACCGGCAGGAAAGTGAGCAGCGCGTTCTGCGTCATCGAGCGGAACGCGGAGCTCGTCGAGAGCAGAACGAGGCCGCGGTTGCGGAACAGCGCGGGCAGGCCGCGGAAATACTCGCGCAAGGACTGCGTGCCCGGGTCGCGCGTAGCCTCGCGCTTCGCTCCGCCGAGCTGCAGCGTGCCGAGAAAGACGAAGAGGAGGAGCGCGATCACGACTCCGGGAACGACGTTCAGGATCACCACTTCGCGCCAGGTGAGCGCGGCGAGCAGCGCCCCCACGACGATGGGCGCGATCGCGTCGCCGACGTTTCCCCCCATGCCGTGCAGGGAGAGCACGAGGCCCTTCCTCTCCGGGAAACGGCGCGCGAGCGTGGGAATCGCGGTCGGATGCCACAGGCTGTTGCCGAAACCGACGAGCGCGACGCAGCCCAGAAGCATCAGGTAGCTGTGCGTGAAGCCCATCAGCAGATACGGGAACCCCACCCAGAAGAGCGAGGTCGCCATCAGCACGCCCTTGCGTCCGACGGTGTCGACCAGCACCCCGCCTGGGATGTTCGCCACCGCCCCTGCGATGTACTGGCAGGTCATGATGAGGCCGATCTGGCTGAAGGAAAGGCCCAATTCCTTCCCGATGATGGGCAGGATCAGATAGAAAGTCGCCGGGTACCAGTGCGTGAGCGAGTGGCCGAGCGTGATCAGCCACATCTCGCGGTACGAGCCGCGCGGGGCTTCAGGAACGGCGACTGCTAGACTCATCCGGTTCTCCTCCCCCGCGATCTTATCAATTTCCGGGGTGCTTCAGCACGACGTCATCGAAGAGCTTCGTCCATTTGTCCGTTTCGTCGAGCGAGCGGATCGGGTCGGTCTGCAGGATCTTCACGTTCTTGAGCGGGGAAGGCGCCCGGGTGTTCGAAGGCACGTAATCCATCTTCACCAGGTATTGCTGCCCCTCGCCGAGCATGTATTCGTAGAAGAGGAGCGCCGCATTCGGATGCGGTGCGCGGCGCGCGACGCCGATCGCGTTGGAGCGGGCGATGGCGGGCTCGAGCGCGAACCAGTCGATCGGCGCGCCCTTTTTCTTTGCCTGCTCGGGCATGTAGTTGTAGACGGTGAGCGCGAGCGGCACTTCGCCGGCGATCACCATGTTGTTGAGCAGCGTATGCCCGGTGCGCGCCGAGATGCCGTTCCGCGCGACGAGGTCGCGGAAGAACTTGAGTCCCTTCTCGCCGCCGCCCATCACGTCGACCACCGAGGCGAACCAGTCCTGGTTCTTCGCCTCGATGCCGAGCCTTCCCTTCCACGTGGGGTCGAGGAGATCCTTGTACGTCCTCGGCAGGTCTTCCTTCTTGATGAGCTGCGTGTTGTAGACCTGCACCCACACCGAGAGGAGCGTTGCGGCCCATTCGCGGTGCGCCGGCACCGAGCCTGGCTGCAAATCCTTGTGCACCGGGGAGTTCACCGCCTGCAGGATCTTCTCGCGCGAAAGCGCCTCCATCTCGGGCGAGCCGAAATGGATCAGGTCGACGTCGTACTTCCTCGCGGCCGCCTCGGCGAGCGTGCGCTGGAGCACCTTGTCGGTGCCTGCGCGCCAGATGACGACCTTGACGCCGTACTTCGTTTCGAAAGGCTTGATCAGCGTCGGCTGGTCTTTCTCCGCGAAGGTGGTGTACATCATGAGCCTGCCCTCTTTCTTCGCCGCCGCGACGATCTTCTCCATGCGGTCAGCGCCGCTGTAGTTGAACAGGGTCTGGGCGCCGGCGCTGCAGGCGAGGAGCCCGCAGGCGGTCAAAACGACGATCTGTTTCATCGAGTTTTTCATAGGTCTCTTCCTCAATCGCGTATGTCCTGCAGGAACCAATCCGTCGGCAGGTCGCGCCCGAGGCCCTCGCGACGCGCCGCCTCGTAGGCCGCGGCGGCCACCGCGAAAAACTGGGCGCCCTGGACGTTGCCGCGCTCCGAATAGGTGATCTGGTCTGGCGAGGTGCGGCCGCGCACCTGGCCGCTCGCCACATCGGCGAAGCTGACGTCGCCGCCCTTGCCCGTCACCGCGCGCCGGCCCATCGTTCCCCAGCGGGGATCCTGCGGGCGCGCGACGTATCCCAGATACTCGTCGGCAGTGGCGAGCTCGGGCCGCCCCACGGGCGCGGGCGCCGTCCCCAGCCGCAGCGTCCGGTCGAAGCGCGAAAGCGCCGCGTCGTCGGGCCGCCCGCCGATCGAAATGACGTGCATCCCCGCCTCGAGCCACTCTCCGCGGATCACGGGAACCGCGGAATCGGTGCAGGCCGCGAGAATGTCCGCGCCCCGGTACACCTCGTGCGGCGAATCGAGGGCTTCGCACTCGATATCGTGGCGCTCCGCGACCTCGGCCGCGAAGCGCTCGCGGTTCGCCCGCGTCGGGCTGAACACCTTCAGACGCTTGATCCTCCTCACCTCGAGCAAGGCCTCGACGTGCGAGCGGGCCATGCCGCCCGAGCCGAGCAAGCCGAGCGCGCCGCAATCCTCCCGCGCCATGATGTCGGTACCGATCGCGCTGTCGGCGGCGACGCGCAGGTGCTGCAGGGTGCCGTCATTGATGATGGCGAGCGGCTCGCCCGTTTCGACGTCGGTCAGAAACACGAGGCCACAGTAGCGGCCCGGTCGCGAGCAGTACTTGTCGCGCGTGCGCACGCCCTCGTACTCGCGCTCGTACACGATGTCGGATTTCATGCGGATGGCGAAATAGCCGCCGGTGGAACCGCCCTCCATGCTGCCCCACTGGTAAAACTTCGCGGGATCGCGCGTCGGGATGCGGATGTCGATGCGCGGGCGGCACACGGCTTCGCCCGATGCGAGGTCGCGGTAGGCCGACTCCAGCGCGCGGCGCACCGCAGCGGGCCTGAGCACGCGCCGCACGATGTCGTTGTCGATCAGCAGGGTCACCGGCTTCCCTTCACGATGATTTCCTCGTAGAGCTTCGCCCAGCGCTCGCCTTCGTCGACGAGAAGCACCGGGTCGATGATCTTGAGCCCAGTCCGGTCGAGCGCGGTGTGGATCTTCCTGCTCGTCGGAACGGACTTGCGATCGGCCAGGATCCGCTGGCCGTCGTCGCCGATCATGAATTCGTAATAGAGCAGGGCGGCATGCGGATGCGGCGCGCGCTTGATCACGGCGAACCCGTTGCCGTGCGCGATCGCCGGCGAAAGCATGAACCACTCCAGCGGCGCGCCCTGCTGCTTTAGTTGCTCTGCGGTGAAATTGTAGACGGTGAGCGCAAACGGCACTTCGCCCGAGGCCACCATCTGCGCGAGCAGGCTGTGCCCTCTGCGCACCGACAGGCCGTTCTTCGCCGCCAGCTCGCGGAACAGCTTGAGGCCTTTTTCTTCCCCGAGGGTCCGCACTACTTCCGCGAACCAATCCTCGTCGGAGGCCTCGATGCCGAGCCTTCCTTTCCAGCGCGGATCGAGGAGGTCGCCGTAGGACGCGGGCAGCTCCGCCTGCTTGACGAGCCGCGTGTTGTAGGCCTGGACGAACACGCTCAACCGGGCCCAGGCCCATTCGCGATGCTCGGGCACCGCGGCCGGGATGAGGTCGGCGTGGTAGGCCGAGCGCACCGCCTGCAGCAGCCCCTGGCGCCGCAGGAGCTCGAGCGGCACCGAGTTGCTGTCCACCAGATCGACTTCGTCGCGTCCCGCCCGGGCTTCGGCCACGGTGCGCTGCAAGACCTTCTCCGAGGCCGCGCGCCAGGCACGGACTTTCACGCCGTACTTCTTTTCGAACGCCGCGTTCAGCGTCGCGACGTCTTCGGGGGGAAACGATGTATACAGGCTGAGGAAGCCCTCGCGACGCGCGCCTTCGAGCAGGCGCTGATGGCGCCCGGCCCCTTCGTACGCGGCCAGCTCGGCGAGCACGCCCCTCGAGTCCTGCGCCGCGACGGGCGGAACCGCAGCGAGACTCGCGACTGCGAGCAGCGCGTACAGTGCGCGCTTCTTCATGCCGTCGACACCGTTTTCGCCGGGTCCTTCTGCGCCATTGCAACCGCATCGGGCAGGCTCATCTCGCGCGGCGCGACCATGGACACCGCGCGTGCGCCCTGCGCCGCGGGAGCGAGGCCCGGCGGCGCGTCCCCGCGCTCGACCGCCTTTGCCGCGTCCATCAGCAGGCGGCGGGTCTTGACGATGCCGTTGTCCGAGGAGACGAGATGCTCACGGCGGCGGTCCTGGATCGCTCCCATGCTTTCCTGCACGGCGGCGTCCTGGACGCCGACGCCGAGCACGCCGGAAAAACTCCTTTTCGCCTTCTGCGCCGCGCGGTCGATCAGGTAGTCGTTGCGCCTGTTCGCGACCGGGATGAAGGAACCTTCGATCAGCGGCACGTGAATGCCGCGCCCGGCATGAGCGGCTTCGCGCTCGGCCCCGGTGAGCGCCCGGGCCGGGTGATAGTCGATGCTGAATGTCCAGCAGCGCTCGTCGTCGATCGGGACGAAAGCGTGGCCGCCGTAGGGATTGTCCCCGTAGGGAGGAAAGAAGCTGAAGCACGGCATCAGCCACTGCGTGACCCGCCAGTAGTAGCGATCCGTCCCCACGTCGCGGCGCGTCGCGACGTACAGCCCGGCAGGCGAAACCGTCGGGACGATTTTCGGGTGCCGGTCTGCGAGGAGCATCGCGAGGCTCGCCGGATCGCGCTTGAGCAAAGGGTCGGCGGCGACCGAGTGCCGGTGGAGAAAACCCGAATGAATCGAATCCAGGGCGCCTTCCATCGCCTGCAGATAATTCGATTCCTGCAGGCGCTTGGAGACGTATCGATGCGCGGGCGGCACCTGAGTCCATTCGTAAGCCGGCTCATCCGGCTTCTTGTCCGAGGGACCGAGATAGGCCCAGATCACCCCGGCGCGCTCGATCGCCGGATACGATTTCAGCCTGATGTTTTTCCTCACGCCGGACTCCTCCGGCTCCGAGGGGAGGTCCACGCACTGGCCCGTCACGTCGTACTTCCAGCCGTGATAGGGGCAGCGGATCCCGTTTTCCTCGTTGCGCCCGAACCAGAGGCTCACTCCCCGGTGGGCGCAGAACTCCTCGATCAGTCCGAGCTTCCCTTGCGTGTCGCGAAAGGCGATCAACGGCTCGCCCAACAGCTTCACCCGTACGGGCGCGCAATCGGGCTCCGGCAGCTCCTCTCCGAGGAGCGCCGGCAGCCAGTAGCGGCGGAACAGTCCGCCCATGGGGGTTCCCGCGCCGACGCGGGTCAGCAACTCGTTGCGCTCGGCTGCGAACATGGCTTAGTGCGACGCGGTGGGCGCCGGGACTCCGGTGCCGCGCCCGTAGATCGTGTCCTCGAAAATCCTGGTCCAGCGGTCATAGTCGGCGAGAACGGCGTCGATATCGATGAACTTCAAGTCGAATTTTCTCAAATATGGCTCGTTGCGGCGATGGGAGATGACGTGATTCAGCTCGGCGAGCAGCGCCTGGCCATCGGAGAGGACGAAGTCGTAGAAGAGGACCGCCGCGTAGGGGTGCGGCGCGCGTTTCATGACGCCGATTCCGTCGGTGTAGGCGACGGTCGGCGCGAGCGCGAACCAGTTGATCGGCGCGCCGCTCTTCCGGGACTGCTCCGGCAAATAGCTGTAGAGGGTCAGCGCAAGCGGGACTTCGCCCGCGACGACCAAGTTGTTGAGCAAGGCGTTGCCGTTTCGCACCGTCAGGCCGTTCGTCGCCACCAGATCGCGGAAGAATTTGAGACCCGCCTCCCCGCCCATTTCACGGACCAGCGTGAAGAACCATTCCTGCTCCTTCGCTTCGACCGCGATCCGTCCCTTCCAGCGCGGGTCGAGCAGATCCTGGAATGTCTTCGGCAGCTCCTCGGGCGTAACCCGGTTCGTGTTGTAGGCCTGGACGAAAATATAGACGCGAGGGCCGGCCCACCCGCGATGAGGTGCGACGGCCTCGGGAATCAGCTCACGCTGGTAGGGCGAGCGGACTTCCTGGAGCAGGCGTTCGCGGTGCAGCAGCTCCATTTCCGGCGCGGGATTGTGCACGACGTCCACCTCGAAGCGGCCGGCGCGCGCCTCGGTGACCGTCCTGCGCAAGACGTTGTTCTTGCCCGAGCGCCAGACGCTGACCTTGATCCCGTAGCGGCGCTCGAACTCGGAGACGAGGCGGATCAGGTCCTTTTCCGCCATGGATGCGTACAAGGACAGCGAACCCTCCCGCTTGGCGTTGGCGACGAGGCGCGCCGAGCGATCAGCGCTCTCGTCGAGCGCCGGGGACGGATTGTGCTGCGCGAAAGCGGCTGTCCCGGCGGCGCAGGCGAGGAGGAAGAGCGCCGGGCGCGACAGCATGCGACCCGAAAGCCCTACGCGGGCTCCTTGGTCCTGCGCTTCAAGTATTTCTCGACGAGCTCGGCGCTGAGCACGAGCTTGGCATCGTACTCGGGAGCGTCCTCGATCTGCTCCAGGTCGTTCAGCCCGCAGTACTTGTAGATCCGGTTGATCGCCGAGATCAGACGCACCGGCTTGTCCGCGCTCGCGTTGAAATGCTGGTGGATCGTGCTGGGCGGAATGTAGATCACGTCCCCGGCTTCCCACTCGTAGCGCTTTACTTCCGCCTGCGGCTTCCAGTGATAGGTGTCGGTGATCTCCACGTCGCAGTCCTGGTGCAGGTCGTAGCCGCGGCCTTCCACCACGTACAGGCACTCCTCGGCCAGGTGCCGGTGCTTGCCCGAGCGGCTGCCCGGGGGAATGATCTGCATATAGGCGTCCACCGTCTCCATGCGCGTGTTCATCTGCTCGTTCAGCAGGTGCTTGAGCAAGCCCTGGCGCGACATCTCCCAGGGCATGTCCTCCGGGTGCAGGATTTTCCTGCGCTTGGAGTTCCGCGCGGGCGCCTCGATCGCGTTCTCGAGCAGGCTCTGATACAGCTTCTGGTGCGCGCTGCCGCGCATCCAGGCTTTCGATTCACCCCAGGCCATGTGCGACTCCTTTTCCTAGCGGGGACAGACCACGTTTTCTACGCTCGGAAAAAGACTCCGAAAAACGTGGTCTGTCCCCGGTTTTCAGTGATTGTAGTTTTCCTCGAAATGCCGCGGAACGAAGCCCGCGCCCTCGGGCGTCGCTTCCTTGGGCCGCGGGATGACGGTCTGCTGGAACATCAGGTTCATGAACAGGACCATCGGCTTGGGCTTCAGGACGAGCGCGCGGGCGGGCTTCACCGGGTCCGCGTTGAAATGCTGATGCACGCAGTTCATATGGACGATCGCCACGTCTCCGGCGGACCAGTCGTAGCGCACGCCGTCGTGGATCTCGTAGCCCTTGCCGTCGAGAATGTAGAACGCCGCCTCGTTTACGTGGCCGTGCTTTTGCGTGCGGCCTCCCGGGCCGTACTCCTCCAGGTGCACGTGGAGCGTCTGCGTCATGCCGTCCACCGGCTCGATGAAGTGCTTGCTGAAAGATTGCGGCCCGTCGTTGAAGAGCAGGTCCTTGCCCTTGATCACGCGCGGCAGCCCGCGCAGGCGCGCCAGCTCGTCCTTGAGGCTGTACTGCCCCTGGATGCCGCGCACGAAAACGCGGTCCTTCTTGCTGCTGTAGTGCGATTCCTTGCCCATG
>WNGH01015689.1_pt1 | contig 11786 bp, 10 predicted proteins | sample 5400631 | NCBI WGS metagenome assembly WNGH01 (sample SAMN13153373, study PRJNA577476) | soil metagenome | isolation source: 115 cm soil or saprolite under Garry oak tree replicate 1 | place: USA:California | collected 2016-06-15 | reverse complement strand
GCCAGGTGATCGTCTACGAGCATCGAGACGGCACGCTCAGCGTGGGCTATGGACCACACCTGGTGGGTCGTTTCGATGCCGAAGGGATTCCGCTGGCGCAACGAACCAGGCGGCCAAAAGCGGTGGAAAAGACGGTGGCTGCGCCACCTTGGAAAACGCTGCGCGTTTCCCACTTTTCCACCGCTCCGGCGGCGACGAGGCCTTTACCTTGAATTTGGAAAGCGGACACTTCACGTGCTACAAAAAGCGGACATCTTCACGTGCTAACGACAACAATATTACCGCCATCCGCAGATCAGCCAAAGCACGCAGGCAGCGAACGGCAACGCAATCGTCATCCGGCCTTCGGCTGTAACGTACCATCAGGGGCGGTGACGCTGGCGCTGTTTATGACGCCCGTGCAGAAGAATCAGTCACGCTGCTAGCCGTGTAGTCACTGCTGGCAGATGCGCCCTGAAACTGGCGCTGAGAGTAAGCGCGTAAGGAACTAGCTCGGATGTGTGAGGCAAACGGGGAATGCGGTTCCTACTGACCAGGGCTAAGGTTTGGCCGAAAATGGCCTGGGCATGCCGGGCTTCCACTCCGGTATAGCGTATCCATCACGATTGGGCATTTTGATCTGCGGCAGGGTCTGAGCGTCGAGTACGTCGTCCTCCTGGATCACACCATTTTTATAGAGCAGAAAGGCAGTCAGAGCGTATACCTCATTGGGTTTTAGCATGCCCTCCTGCAAGAAAGGCATGCCGCGGTTGATGTAATCCCATATGGTCGTCGCGTAAGGCGAGTGAAGCGCCATTACGTTTCCCTCTCGCACACAAGGCGCGAGACAAGGCTGCTCATTGCCAGCCGCAGAGGCCGTGGAAGTGCTTTTGCTTCTTATCAAAGTAGGAGCTTTGCCTCCTGATCCGGTTGCCCCGTGGCATGCCGCACACTTCTGCGCATAAAGCTGCGCACCTTCCTTGGCGGTTCCGCTCCCCGGCGGGAGTTCCTTTCCCGTAGGACTGATCGCGATATCCCAGGCACGGATCTCTTCGGCGCTCGGAGTCCTTCCCAAACCATAGGTGGGCGACTGCGCCCACCCAGCGTGGCAGACCCCCAGGATCATCACAGGCAGGAGAAGCCTAAGCGATCGCATTGTGGACGCTCCCATCGCCGGCCACCCTCCACGGTTGAATGGTGTTGTCGGAGCCTTGCACACCGTGTGTGTGGTAATAGTCCGGGGCCACGTTAAAGTGTTTGGCGAGTTGCGCTCGCGTCGGTTGAACCTGGCCCAGTTCGTCTGTGCAGCGCGACTGGAGTACACACTCTTGTCCTTCCCACTTCCAGTCCATGCCAAACCGGGTGTGCGCCTTTGGATGTACCGCCCCCCGAATCTGGGCCTCCTTCCAGGTCTGGCCGCCGTCGGTGGATACTTCCACCTTGCGAACGGCGCCGCCGCCAGACCAAGCCAGGCCGGTGAGCTGGTAGATACCGGGACCGGGCAGCTGCTGTCCCCCGGAAGGAAAGGTGATGACCGATTTCGGTCCCCACTGGAAGGTCAACGCGGCGATTTCCTCGTCCTTCTGGATGTGGCCGTAGTCGTTATAGGTCATGTAATAGCGGTCCACTACCTTGATTCGCCTCAGCCACTTGGTGTTGTAAATTCCCTCGAAGCCGGGAACCACCAGCCGCAGTGGGAAACCTTGCTGAGGACGCAGCGCCTCGCCATTCTGGCCGTAGCACACCAGACAGTCGTCCATGGCCTTCGCTAGCCGAATGCTCCCCGCTCCTTTAACCTCCTCCGATCCTTCCGAAACCACCCAAGCCGCCCCCTTTTGCACGCCGACCTCCTTGAGCAACAGAGACAGGGGCACTCCGGTCCACTCGCTGCAACTGGTCAACCCGTGCGTTTCCTGAACTGTCTTATATTCGGGCTTCGAATGGTTTCCCAGGCACTCGATAAAATGAATGCGGGATACGGAAGGGAAGCGCTTCAACTCTTCCATGGTGAACTCCAGCGGCCGGTCCACCATGCCGTGGATCATGAGACGATGCTCCTTCGGATCGATGTCCGGAACAATGGAGCCACGGTGGGTACCCACAAAATGGAGCGAGGATGGCGTGATAATCCCTACCGAATCCTGAAGCGGACTCAATACATGGAAAATAAGGCCGAAGGCATCGGGCGAAGGTCTCTCGACCACGGGTACGCGTATCGAGGTCACGAAACGGGAGCGCTCGCCATAGGCGATCAGGTCCTTAAGAGAGTGCGTTCCAGGTGCTGCTGTCTGACCGCTTGCGGGCGCCATCCCACCCACGGCCAAACCGGCCACCGCGGCGCCACCTTTTAAGAATCCCCTTCGACTAGGTTTTTTCGAATCCATCCGTCTCTCCTTCGCAGCTTTCTTCCACTTCCTGCCGAATGCACCCTTGTTCCGGAATTTCCGATTCTAACTTTGCTTCGCGAAATGTATGCCAGTCTGCCTGATCAAATCAAGCTTAACTTGCTCAGAGCCTCGGGCAGAAGAGGGCTTATCGGGAGTTATCCCCAACTTTTAGGCACCCACTCGACGTTTCATCGGCCGGGCCTTTGGACCCAAAAAACCCACGTTAAAACGAATTTTTCGCAGTGCGCTGGTCGGTGGTGTAGCATCACTCCTGCCGATTTTGGCTAAGCAGGAAGCAGAAATATGAAAATATTAAGAGTAGGCATAGTGCTCATCGTAGTTATCCTGGCCTTGACGCTCTTGACGCTCCGCGTGACTGGTCTCGAACCGCAATACCTCGATTTGAACGACCTCCGCGCCCACCACATGATCGCCCGGCCCGGCTTGTGGCTAAAAGGCGAAGTCGTCACCACGCCCGTCACGGATTGGTCGTTCGTCGACAAAGTGGAACACCCCGGACGCAGCCTCAACACTGTCCTGGTGGAGACGCGAACGCCCTATTTCATTCCACACTCGGTCCGCACGATACCTTTCGTCCGCAACGGCCAGCTCTACATACGTTCGCACCAGGATCGCATGGACTTGCAGTTTCCAAACGACAAGTCTTGGACATCCAACGTGGCCCGCGATCCCCGCGTACGTATAAAGATCGGCGATAAATTGTACCAAGCGACCATGGTGTTGATTGCGGATCGCGCCCAAGCCATCGCCCTGTTAGGCAGAAACCCTGAAACTCTGCAGAATGGTCCCGACGGGCAAGAACATGTCGTTGGGTATGATCATATTTATCGCGTTTTCCAAAGGAACATCCCGGAGTACGGTGGTAATCAGGCATCCCCGAGTTCGGCGGGGCTTAGTCCTGAGAATAAGCCTTAAACATGAGGCGGAGCCTTGCTTTCCGTTTGTTAAGGTTGACGATGTCCACAGGTTCCAAACTCCTGAGGCTCGCCGGAAGCTAGCTATCGAAACGCTCGCCTTTTTCTGCGGCTACCTTGTCATTGCAAGATAAAGCCACATTCCCAAACTGATTGATGGGGCGTTCGTATGAGGCTCCAACTGAACGAAGGGTACATGGCGTGCACACGGCTGAGGCGTAGAATGAAGTCCCCACACCCCGCCGCGATTTATCGCCCACCACAAGCATGAGGCGAAGGCAATCCCCTGCATGATACAATGACGCCGAACTGGAAGCTGATGGAAACCAAGCGAGTCTTGCTTATCGCAGGTGGCGCTCTTGCTGCCATCCTTCTTCAAACCGCGTCCGCTCGACTTCACGCAGAGGCTCAGACGGCGTCAGCGTTGAGCGGGCAGGTCACCTCCGCTGAGGAGGGTCCGATGGAAGGTGTGGTGGTCAGCGCGAAGAAGGACGGCTCGACAATCAGCGTCAGCGTTGTTACCAACGCCGCGGGCCGCTTTGCTTTCCCGGTCGCGAGACTCGAACCCGGACACTACGCATTGAAAGCGCGCGCGGCCGGCTATGAACTGGACGGAGCCAGGGCCGCGGATGTCGCCTCAGGCCAGGAAGCCAAGGCCGAGATCAAGCTCAAAAAAGTGAAGAACTTGTCCGCCCAGCTCACCAATGCCGAATGGTTGATAAGCATGCCGGGCACGGACGAGCAGAAACGCTTCCTGCTCAATTGTACCGGCTGCCACACGCTCGAGCGCATCATGAAGTCGACGCATGACGCCGACGGCTTCATGGAAGTTTTCCAGCGGATGAGCCTCTATTATCCCGGCAGCACTCCCCTAAAGCCGCAGCGGCTCGCTGGCACTGCAAATCGCGATGTGGAACGCGGCGGCAACGGCGGGAAGACCGCGGAATGGCTCGCCAGCGTCAACCTGAGCGAGCAGCCGGCCTGGGCTTTCCCTCTTAAGACCCAGCCGCGGCTCACGGGCAAGTCCACGCGTGTGATCATCACCGAATACGATTTGCCAAATCCCTTGATTCAGCCGCACGACGTGATGCTCGATCGCGCGGGCAACGTCTGGTACTCCGACTTCGGTCAGATGTTCCTCGGCAAGATGGATCCGCAGACCGGCAAGGTGACGCAATATTCGATCCCGGTAGTTAAGCCGGGATGGCCGGAAGGCACGCTCGATCTGGAATTCGACACTGACGACAATCCCTGGGTCGGCGTGATGTACCAGAATGCCATCGCGAAGTTCGACAAGAAGACCGAGAAGTTCCAGATGTGGACCACCCCCAAGGAATGGGACACCGACGGCGGACCGGCAAGCGCATCGGGACCTACGGCATCCACTCGGACGCGCAGAACAACGCCTATCTGCTCGATTTTTCGGCCGGTAATATCGTCAAGATCGATGCCCAGACGAAGAAGGCGACCGTCTACCAGACTCCGACGCCGGACTCCCGCCCGCGGCGCGGTCGCGTCGATCGCGAAGGCCGGTTGTGGTTTGCCGAATATCAGGGCAACGCGATCGGCATGTTCGATCCCAAAACCGAACGCATGACCGAGTGGAAGGTGCCAACGGCGTGGAGTGCGCCGTATGACGCCGTGGCCGACCGCAACGGTGAGGCGTGGACCGGGTCCATGCTAACCGACCGTGTGGCGCGTCTTGATATCAAGAGCGGCCAGTATACGGAATACATGCTGCCGCGCCCGACCAACATCCGCCGCGTCTATGTCGACGATTCGAAGAACCCTGGCACGCTTTGGATCGGCAGCAACCACGGCGCATCGATTGTCAAGGTCGAACCGCTCGACTAGAGTTCGTTCCGATTTGCGCCTTTGGTTTTGGCCGCCTTCGACGATGCGAAAGCGCCACCGTCGTCTCTAGCCCGCAGTTGCGGAGTGAAGCCCGTCAAGGTAGAGTCTCCACGTTGCTCGATTCGTGCCGCTGTGGGATGGTGCCGAGTGGGTTCAGGGCTGTTCCGCGTCAAAAACATCGACCAGCTAATCTCCGATGCGGACGAGCCTGAACGCCGATTGAAAAAATCGCTCGGCTGGTTGAGCCTCACTTCCCTCGGAATTGGCGCGGTCATCGGGTCCGGAATTTTTACCGTCGTCGGGACCGCCATCGCCGGGCAGAAACTGCAAGTCTCTTCCATCTTGAACGCTCCCCTCCTTGAATATTTGATTTACCGGTCCCCTTCGTTTGGACGGCCTGGAGCGGGTCCCGCGATTGCCATTTCTTTCACGCTGGTGGCGGTTGTCTGCGGTTTTGCCGCCCTGTGTTACGCCGAACTTGCCGCGATGATACCGATCGCGGGCAGCGCCTATACCTACACCTACGCCACCATGGGCGAGTTGATCGCCTGGATCATCGGCTGGGACCTCATTCTCGAATACGCGGTCAGCAACATGGCCGTGAGCGTCGGATTCTCGGCGCACGTTGTCGGTCTTCTCGACTGGTTCGGCGTCCATCCCAGCCCGCGCTGGATTTCGCCAGCGTACCTCCCGAGTGGCTTGAGTGATTTTTCTGGAAACGAGCTTTACCCGCCGGGCTGGCACTTCGGCTTCAACTGGCCCGCGTTTTTGATCGTCATGCTGCTTACCGTAATCCTGGTCCGCGGGATTCGCGAATCCGCTGAAACCAACAACGTGATGGTCCTTCTCAAGATTGTCGCCATCATCGTATTCGTCGGCTTTGGCGCAAGGTTCATTCATCCGGCCAATTGGCACCCGTTCGCCCCGAATGGCTGGCCCGGCATTCTTACCGGCGGTTCCATTATCTTTTTCACGTACATCGGCTTCGATTCCGTCTCGACTGCCGCCGAGGAAACCAAAAATCCTCAGCGTGACCTTCCCATCGGAATTATTGCCACGCTCGTGATCTGCACGATTCTGTATATCGCCGTGGTGGTTGTCCTCACAGGCCTGGTTCCCTGGCAAACACTGCTGGACGACGCGGCCCCGGTAGTCAACACCCTGAAGCGCCTGGACCTGAGCACGATCCGTCTGATCGTGCTCTTCGGCGCATTGCTGGGAATGATCTCCTCCCTGCTCGTCTTCCAACTGGGTCAAGCCCGGGTATGGTTCGCGATGTCCCGCGACGGTCTGCTGCCGCGGATTTTCAGCCGGGTCCACACGAACTATCGCACCCCGGATTTTTCCACGTGGGTCGCCGGTGTGGTGGTCGGCGTACCCGCCGGCCTATTGGATATCGGCACGCTCGCCGACCTGTCGAATATCGGCACACTGTTTGCGTTCGCACTGGTCGCCGGTGGCGTGCTTATTCTTCGGTACCGTGAGCCCGACCGGCACCGCGCATTCCGCGCGCCGGGTGGCCCGCTCGCGCCCATCGTGACGATTCTCACCTGCCTGCTCCTGATGGCCGGCTTGCCGATCATGAACTGGATTCGTTTCTTCGTTTGGCTGGCCATCGGTCTTATGATTTACTTCAGCTATAGCCGCAAGCGCAGCACGCTGCGGCGACAATCCGGAGTTGCGGTACGGTGATGCGCAGTTGCCGAAGTTTCGTTTTTCGATGGGTGGCCACCGGCACGGCAGTCGCGGCCATTTCCATTTTCGTTTGGCCCTCGCTGGCCCGCGCTTGGGGCGCAAATGCGGAACGTCTGGTCTCCAATAAGGCTGTGGATACACTTCCGCCGGAAATCCGCGGATTTTTCGAGGCCAATCGCGATTGGCTGGGCCGCCACGCTGCGGACCCTTTGGATTGGCTGGAGAAGAATCCCCTGACCGAACGCCGCAATCACTTCCTCTATCTCGACCGGTACGGAAAATTTCCTTTCGAATCATTGCCGCGTGACTATAAAGCAGCGGTCACGAAATATACCAAGACCAGGCTGGAGGGCTCCGGCGTTCTGCCCTGGCAGATCGGCGTGTACAGCCAGAGGCTGACCGCGGCGTTTCGGGACCACGATTGGGAGCAGGCGCGATTGTCCGCGGCCTACCTGGCTGCCTATGTCGCGCAGGCGCACGACCCGTTTCATACGACGGAAAACTTCGATGGCCACTTGTCCGCCCAGCCCGGAGTCGATCTTCGCTTCGGATCGAGTCTAGTCGACCGCTTTTCGACGTTCTTCCCCCTGCGCCCGCAGGACGCGATGTTTCTGCGTGATCCGACCGATCATGCGTTCGACGCCTGCATGTCCGCGCATGCCTGGCTGGAAAACGTCCTTCTATCGGATCGCCGCGCGCGCGAAGGGTTCTCAGACTATACGGATGAGTATTATGACAAATTCTATAATCTATCGGGTTCGATTCTGATACGCCAGCTCACCGATGCCGCCACTGATGTCGGTTCCTATTGGATGACGGCGTGGATCAATGCGGGCCGGCCTCAACTGCCTCCCCAATAGGCGCCCACAGCATGAACACACCCTCAATCGAACAACTTGCCGTATCCCTGCCAAAGGCCGAGCTGCACGTCCATCTGGAGGGCTCGATTGAACCGCCGACGGTCGTGGAGCTGGCGGCCCGGCATGGTGTCTCGCTCTCCGTGGAAGAGGCCGCCGCGCGTTACGCTCCCGGTGACTTCGCCCAATTCATCGAGGCGTTCATCTGGGTGACCTCATTTCTTCGCGGGCCCGAAGACTATGCCTTGATCTCGCGGCGTTTCGCTGAATCCATGCGGCGGCAAAACGTTCTGTACGCCGAGGTCACTCTTTCCATTGGAATTATGTTCCGACGCAATCAGGATCCCGCAGCCAATTTCGCCGCTCTCCGGGACGCTGCTTTGCAAGTTCCCGGCGTTCGCCTGAAGTGGATATTCGACGCCGTGCGACAGTGGGGCGCCAGCCCGGCGATGGAAGTCGCGAAGATCGCCGTGGAATTGCGGGCGCCTGATATTGTCGCGTTCGGAATTGGCGGCGATGAACTGGGTCTTCCTACCAGTGACCTCCGCCCCGTCTACGATTACGTGGCCAGCCAGGGAATGCATCGCCTCATTCACGCGGGAGAAATCGGCGGGCCCGAGTCGGTTCGTGAAGCGGTGGAAATGCTGGGCGCCGAGCGCATCGGCCACGGAATCGGAGTGATGCGCGACGAGCGCACGATGGACTTTGTGGCCGCGCGGGGGATTCCCCTGGAGGTGTGCCCCACAAGCAATCTCCGAACAGGAGCACTCGCACGCCAGATTGGTCGCGAAACTGCCGGATACGACCAGCACCCGCTCGCATCCTTTTTCCGGCGTGGTCTGCCGGTCACGTTGTCGAGCGACGATCCTGCCATGTTTGAGACGACGGTCAGCAGTGAATACCTCCACGCACATCGCATGGGCCTGAACTCCGTTGATCTTGTCCGCCTCGCGGAAGCGAGCTTCCACCACGCGTTTCTGACGGATGCGGAAAAGACCGCTCTCCTACACGAATTTCACTCGGGCACGGCTGCCCTTGGCTTGGTATAATGTTTGCGATGAAAGCTCATGTCTGGGTAATGCCGAAACGTACGGTTTTGGATCCGCAGGGACAAGCGATTCAACACGCCTTGTCCTCGTTGGGCTTCACGAGCGTTCGCGACGTTCGCCAGGGTAAATTTTTTGTCCTTGATATGGATGGCGCCACGCGGGAAGGCGCCGAAAAGCAGGTCGAGCGCCTGGCGCGTGAGGTCCTGACAAACCCGGTGATTGAGGAATTCCGCTACGAGATCGTTGATTAGGCCCCGGCTCGCTTCGCGCTCACATTGTTAACGCCAGGAAACAAATCGCCTTGCCAAGCCGAATCTCCGTTTCCATTGTGCTAGTCTTTTCAATGCGGGCTTCTTTTCTTGGCGCCTAGCTCGAACGTCTGGAGAGTAAAAAGTGTGTGGAATCGTCGGATATATCGGCTCAAAAAAAGTTGTTCCCCTCATCCTCGACGGTCTGAGGCGCCTGGAATATCGCGGTTATGATTCCGCGGGCGTAGCCGTGGTCGGATCGAACGGCAAGGTGGAAATCCGCCGCGCTCCAGGCAAGCTGCACAACCTCGAAGAGACTGTCCGGCAATCTCCGATCGATGGCTCGTACGGCATCGGTCACACGCGCTGGGCCACGCACGGGCGTCCTACCGAAGAGAACGCGCACCCCCACCGCGACTGCACCGGCCAGATCGTGGTCGTCCATAACGGTATTGTGGAAAATTACGTCGAACTGAAGCGCCAGCTTGAAAGAGAAGGCCACAAGTTCGTCACTGAAACGGATACTGAAATTGTCGCCCACCTGGTGGAAAAGCACATGAAGGAGGGCGGCCCGCTTGAGGACGCCGTGCGGAAAACGGTGAAACAGCTCGCCGGAGTCTATTCTCTCGCCATTCTGTCCGCGCAGGACCCGAACAAGATTGTTGCCGCCCGCACCGGCCCGCCTTCCGTGATCGGCCTGGGCCAGGGCGAGTATTTCGTCGCCAGCGACATTCCGGCAATCCTGGGGCACACACGGGAAATGTTCTTCCTGGCCGATGGCGACATTGCGGTGCTCACTCCGCAAGGCGTCCGCGTCATGAATCACGATGGCCACACTGTTGAGCGGGCCGTCCAGCACATCTCCTGGGACCCGATCATGGCGGAAAAGGGCGGCTTCAAGCACTTCATGCAGAAGGAAATCTTCGAGCAGCCCCGCGCCGTCCGTGACACTCTTCTCGGCAGCGTGGCGCTCGATTCCGCTAAAGTCTTCCTCGACAAGATGGACATTTCCGAGGAAGAATTCCGAAATTTCACCAATATCAAGATCGTCGCTTGCGGCACGAGCTGGCACGCAGGCCAGACCGGAAAGTTCATGATTGAGCGCCTCGCGAAGATTCCCGTCGAGGTCGACTACGGCAGCGAGTTCCGCTATCGCGACCCCATCATCGATTCGAAAACACTGACGATTTGCATCAGCCAGTCTGGTGAAACCGCGGACACGCTCGCCGCGCAGCGCGAGGCCAAGCAGAAGGGTTCGAAAACGCTCGCCATTTGCAACGTGTTCGGCTCGATGATCACGCGAGAGGCGGCGGGAACGATTCTGACGCATGCGGGACCGGAGATTGGCGTGGCGTCCACTAAGGCGTTCACCGGGCAGTTGACGGCGCTCATGTTGACGGCCATGTACCTGGCCCAGGTGCGCGGCACGCTCACCGACGACTGCGCGAAGCATCTTCTGCAGGAGTTCATGCGCATTCCCCATAAAATGGAAACCGTCCTGCAGGGCGAGGAGACCGGGATCTACGAAGCCCTCGCCCGGCAATTCTTTCGCCACACGAATTTCCTGTACCTCGGACGGGGCGTTCATTTTCCCATCGCACTCGAAGGCGCTCTGAAGCTGAAGGAGATTTCCTACATCCATGCGGAGGGCTATCCGGCAGGCGAGATGAAGCACGGGCCCAACGCTCTGATTGATGAGAATCTTCCAGTTGTCATGCTTGCCACGCGGGATGAAAACGACCCTGAATCCATGACGCGGTACGAGAAGAGCGTGTCCAACATTAAAGAGGTAAAAGCGCGCGACGGCATTGTGATTTCCGTTGTTACCGAGGGCGATCACCTGGCGCGCGAAGCTTCCGATCACGTCATCGTCGTGCCACCGACGATCGAAATGCTTGCGCCGCTGCTGGAAGTCTTACCCTTGCAGTTGCTGGCATACCACATTGCTGTGCGCCGCGGCTGCGACGTGGACCAGCCCCGCAACCTCGCGAAGTCCGTAACCGTGGAGTAACTTCCCTGCGCTCTGATTGTGTTATCATTCCGCTCCATGAAGGGCGCCCCTCTGCCTCCCGCATTCGATTTGCGCCTCGTTTTCGGCCTACTGTGCCTATGTCTATTTGTTGTCCCCCAGCGCGCGCAGGCACAAACCAAACAAACGTCCATTGGCCGGATCGTCGTCGATGGCGCATCCCGTTTTTCGGAGACCCAAGTCGCGGCCGCCAGCGGCATTAAAGTCGGACAGACTGCGGACGATCCAACTCTTGCCGCCGCCGCAGACCGTTTATCGCAAACCGGCGCTTTCTCCGAAGTGGCCTACCGCTATGAAACCCAGAACGGAAAAATGACGGTGACATTGCACGTCGTGGAAGAAACCAAGACGATGTCGTGCACATTTGACAACTTCTTATGGTTTACGCCCGAGGAAGTACAGCGCACGGTGAGCGCCGAAGTACCGCTTTACGACGGCCGGGTTCCTGTCGATGGAAGCCTGCCGCAAGCCGTCGCCACCGCGCTCGAGCACATGCTGGCTCAGCATCGCATCGCGGCTAGCGTTATCTACTTACCGTCAGGCAAGCTCGGGAGTCCGCCCACCGAATACCGATATAGCGCCAAGGGAGACCTCCCTCTTATAACCTCCGTGGAATACGCGGGCGGCCCACTCGATCAGACCTACTTTTCCATCGCTACGGAGCGATTGCTGGGGCACTCATTTTCCTCGGCCTATGCGCGGTCTCTCGCGGAAAACGATCTCGACGTGATTTATCAAAATCACGGCTATCTC